>Ga0334722_10006612_pt1 | contig 11409 bp, 9 predicted proteins | sample C3_bottom_MG_FD_207210 | JGI IMG/M metagenome (GOLD analysis project Ga0334722, IMG submission 207210) | Sediment microbial communities from Yellowstone Lake, YNP, Wyoming, USA - C3_bottom | ecosystem: Environmental > Aquatic > Freshwater > Lake > Sediment | place: USA: Wyoming | collected...
CTTAAACTGGTATTGCTTGAAAAAAACACCGGATTTTGCGGCGGCAATATTGAGGGTTTAAAAATAGCAAAAGGTGACTACATTGTTTTATTAAACAACGATATTGTGGTTGACAGGGAGTGGCTTGCGTACTTAATTAAAGCAGCCCAAAAGAGTGAAAAAATTGGCGTTGTTGGCGGAAGGGCATATAAATGGGGCAAGAAAAACCCCGCTTATAATAAAGCCAATGAATTTTTTACTTATCAAAGAGTAGATCCTTATACTGCTCAAGCCTATACCTTAGAAGGCAATAGTAAACCTGAGTTTGTGGATGCAATATCGGGCTGTGCCGCCCTTATTAAAAGAAAACTAATAAAAGAGGTTGGTTTTTTGGATGCCATATTCTTTGCATATTATGAAGAAACTGATTTATTTGCCCGCGCCCTGAGAGCTGGGTGGAAAATTTATTACGAACCCCAAGCGTGTGTTTGGCATAAAGTTGCAAAAAGCACTGGCGAAGAATCGTTTTTTTATCTTTATCAAATGGCAAGAAACAGAGCTCTATTTGCCATTCGCAACTTTGACGAACCCTATTATTCTTTTTTTAAAAAGTCTTATTTTAAAGAAGGATTACGTTCTTTTGGAGGAAATCTTATAATGTTTGGGAGAAATGTTGGAACAAACGCAAGGGCTAAAGCATTCATTTGGGTAATTAAAAACTGGAGTAATTTAGTAAAGATGCGCAAGGGCATTGTTAAAGAAGGAACACTTTATAATAGCAATCTCTGGCTTGAAAAAGATGAATCTATCAGCATAATTATTCCAAATTATAACTATGGCAAATATGTGGAAGAAGCTATAAAAAGTGCCCTTAATCAAACCATAACTCCGAAAGAAGTTATTGTTGTTGATGACGGCTCAACTGACGATTCTGTTTTAAAAATAAAAAAATATCCAGTCAGGCTTATAAAGCAAAAAAATCAGGGAGTCGTTCGTGCAAAAAATAACGGAGTCGCGGTTTCAACAGGGCGGTTTGTGCTTTTTTTAGACGCAGATGATGTTTTAAAGCGAAATTCTTTGGAGGAATACCTAAAAAGCTATAAAAAAAATAAAATGTTTGGGTTTTTTTACTCAGACATGGAATATTTTGGCGCGAAAAAGGGTTTATATCAGTCACAAGACTTTAGTAAAAATGACTTAAAAAAAGGAAACTATATCCACAATACCTCCTTAATCAAAAGAGAAGTTTTTGAAGCGGCTGGCGGCTATCATCCCAGCATGAGTGAGGGCTATGAAGATTGGGACTTGTATATCTCAATGGCAGAACAGGGACATAATGGTAAATATATTCCAAAACCACTGCTTTTGTATCGTCAGCACAAGGGAGGGGGGAGAAACGAATTATCTCAAAAAGAGGCGCAAAAATTAATAGAGACCGTGCGCAAAAGACACCACTTTTTTAACTCACCGATTTACCGGGTTTTAGGAAAAATTTATTCCAGGCTTAATATGTGGGCTTACCCAACAAAAAAACAGTTAGTTCGGAAAAATTCTCTGGGGGCAAAAATTAAGGAAATTCCAATAAGCGCAAGCCGTATTTTAGCAAAAATTGTTGTATTTTCTATAAAACTTGTCAGAAAAGTATTCAAGATTATAAAACTTATTTTGAAATTACGGTTTAGAGATGCTGGAGAAGAATTTTTTAAGGCATGGAAAAAACTTAAATCTATATTATTAAGGAGAGCGCGCTCAAGTAGTCTAAAGCCAGAAGGCTAGAAAAATTTATTCATAAAATGGTATAATTATTCAGCAAGACACCTTAAGGTAAGGAGGCAAATGAAAGGCATAATTTTAGCAGGGGGCACGGGTTCCCGGCTTCACCCGCTAACAAAAGTAACTAACAAGCACTTGTTGCCAATTTACAACAAGCCAATGATTTTTTATCCTATTGAAACGCTTGTTAATGCGGGCATAAAAGACATACTCATTGTTTCAGGCAGAGGCCATGCCGGGCACTTTTTGGAACTTTTAAATTCAGGCAGAGATTTTGGGGTAAGAATAATGTATGAAGTTCAGGAAAAAGCAGGCGGAATTGCAGAAGCACTCTCTTTGGCTGAACTCTTTATGGTAGATGACGATCAAATGACCGTAATTTTGGGTGATAATGTTTTTGAGGACAATATTAGCAAAGCGGTTGATAATTTTAAAAAACAAAAAACCGGCGCTAAAATTTTTCTAAAAGAAGTGCCGGATCCAAACCGGTTTGGCGTAGCTGAAATTAAAGGCGATAAAATTGTTGGCATTGAGGAAAAGCCAGTAGAGCCCAAAAGTAATTTAGCTGTAACCGGGCTTTATATGTACGACAAAAACGTCTTTGATATTATTAGAGCACTCACGCCATCTGACAGAGAAGAGCTTGAAATTACGGATGTAAATAATGCCTATATTGGGAAAAATCAAATGACTTATGATGTAATAGACGGTGTTTGGACTGATGCAGGCACATTTCATTCTCTCTACCGGGCGAATAGAATGGTGGCTGAGAAAATTTTAAAAGAAGACTTAGGGCAAAGAAAATTAAGTAAAGAAGAAATTGAATCCCTCAAGAAGAATAAATCATAAGATTTAAAAGGGCACAAAGATGATTGAAGACGTTAAAACAAAAGACCTTAAAGTAATTCCGGATGAGCGGGGATTTTTAATGGAAATGCTGCGCGATGACGACGATGTTTTCGAAAAATTCGGCCAAGTTTATATGACAGGGTGTGGGAAAGGTGCTGCTAAGGCTTGGCATTACCATAAAAAGCAAACCGATCATTTTGTTTGTGTAGCAGGGAAATCCCTTGTGGTTTTATATGATGGTAGAAAAAACTCTCCAACCTATGGCGAGGTTAATGAATTTGTCTTAGAGGCGCCAGGAGAAGAATATAAAGGTACTGAAGTAAAAAATTACGAGAAAAAAGGCCAAATGCTGCTTAAAATTCCAAAAGATGTTATGCATGGCTTTTGCGCCATTTCCTGTGAAGAATCAAGAATTGTTAATGTGCCAACTTATCACTATGAGTACAATAGCCCAGATGAATATCGCTTTAGCTGGGATGGTGAAGAAGTGCCATACAAGTGGCCTTCATTTATTAAATTTGGTGGTTAAGTGAAACTTTTAGTAACAGGCGGAGCTGGTTTTATTGGATCCAATTTTATCCGGCATATTTTGAGAACACACCCAGATTACAAAATTATAAATCTGGATAAACTTACCTATGCTGGAAACCTAGATAACCTAAAAAATGTTGCCAAAAACCCCAACTACCAATTCGTAAAAGGCGATATTTTAGATGAGGCTCTTGTTGATGAATTGGTAGGCAAAGTTGATGCAGTAATTCACTTTGCGGCCGAATCGCATGTTACAAGGTCTGAAAATGAAGCAGAGGTTTTTTACAAAACCAACGTAGAAGGCACAAGGGTGTTGTTGGACGCAGCTGTAAAAGATGGAGGAAAAAGATTTGTTCATATATCTACAGATGAAATTTATGGCTCAAAAGAGGATGGGTTTTTTAAGGAAGAAGATAAAGAACCAGGGGACCATCAGGCCTCAAGCGTTTATTCTAAATCAAAGGCATTGGCAGATGATTTAGCCCTGTCTTATAAAGATAAGCTAGACGTGGTAGTGGTGCGTCCTACCAACAATTTTGGGCAATATCAGTATCCAGAAAAAGCCCTGCCACGCTGGACAACAAGAGTTTTGGAGAATGAACCAATTCCGGTTTGGGGAGATGGTCACCAAGTTCGTGACTGGCTTTATGCTGTTGATACAGCTAGGGCAGTAGATATAATTTTAGAAAAAGGGATTTCTGGAGAGGCCTATAATGTGGCCTCAAATAATGATCCGGAAATTGAAAATATTGAGCTTGCAAATATAATTTGCGAGATCCTTGGAGTCTCTAGGGAGCAGTTTATAAAACTTGTGCCAGATCCACGCCCTAATCACGATTTTAGATACGCAATTGACACAACAAAAATTAAAGCGCTTGGCTGGCAACCTGAAAAAGACATAAGAAACATAATAAAAAACATTATTGTTTGGTATAAGGAAAATAAATGGTGGTGGGAGCCAATTAAAAAAGAAGCAGAGAAGATTTATTCTGATATATAAGTTTAATTTTTAAAATGAAGTACTTAGTTACTGGGTCCAACGGCCAGCTTGGGCGGGCTTTTCAAAAGATATTACCTAAAAATTCGGCAATTTTTACTGATGTTGAGGATCTTGATGTGACGGATGAAAATGCCATATTGGATTTTGTTAAGGAAAAAAAGCCACAAGCTGTCTTACACTGTGCTGCTTACACGAATGTTGATGGTTGTGAGGAAAATCAAGGGTTGGCAGATGCAGTAAATCATAAATCGGTTGAATATTTAGCAAAAGCCTGCAATGAAATTAATGCGATACTGGTTTATATAAGCACCGATTATGTTTTTGATGGCACAAAAACCGAGCCGTATAATGAGGGCGATCAGCCCAACCCACAAAGCATTTACGGCAAAACAAAGTTAGAGGGAGAGGAAGCCGCTAAGAGAGCAAAAAAACACTATATTTTTAGGACAAGCTGGTTATATGGAGATGGCAAGAACTTTGTAAAAACTATGTTGGAGTTAGCCCAAAATTTGGGTGAAATTAAGGTGGTGGCAGACCAGGTTGGCCGCCCAACTTTTGCCGAAGATTTAGCAAAAGGAATTTTGGAAGCGCTAGATAAAAATTTATCCTATGGAATTTATAATTACCAAAATTCCGGCAATCCTGTTTCGTGGGCTAATTTTGCACGAGAAATTTTTAAAATCACCGGGAAAGATGTAAAAGTAATTGATATTTCAACAGGAGAGTATCTAAAATTGAATGAAGGCAAGAAAATAGCAGCAAGGCCCCATTATTCAGTTTTAAACACAGATTTACTTAAAGAAAAAGGCATTAAAATTCCTGCTTGGAATGGCGCGCTGCAAAATTTTCTAAAAGCGTAAGCTAAAATTATAAGAAAATCTTGATTGTTCGCAAGCGAATAAACGCGTTACACTCAATTAAGAAAATCTTGAAGTTAAATAAATTTAACTATAACCATTGTAGCAATAAAGACAAAGCACTCCTTGCTTCGTTTGTAAACCAGCCCTCTTCGTCAAGAAAATGTCTAATTTCACCCAATGTTAACCAATAGTGTTCTCCGGGAGTTTTTTTGATGTCTCCCGTGTCAACAATTTGAAAATGGTTAATATCATGGTAAAAACGCCCTCCTTCTTCAGATTGGTAGCACTCCGCACATACAGCGCCTTTAGAAAAATCAAAATTGTTTTTTTCTGTACTACCCGGTTCAATTACAACAGAGGGAGTAAGTTCAACTTTGTTGTGCAATCCAGCTTCCCCAGAAGCCCTAAATAAAAATTTTAAAACACCATTTTCTCTGGCGCAAAACAAAATAACTTTTCCCGCGCTTTTGCTGGTTACAATTGGCTGATCCCAATAAGGAACTTCGCGGCCATTAACCTTAATCATTATTTGTTTTATATCAAAAGAGTTTTTAGATTTAGAAAATATACCTCCTTTAGTAACCTTCCAATTTTTTAATTTAGAAATATCAATTTGTTTTGGAAGAGGGGTTTTTGCCCGCATCAACAAAATATCTTGCCTTGCTTTTTCCAATTGATAGGCGCTTAAGGTGGCGTAGGATTTTGCCAATTCTGCGCCAAAGCCAGTACTAAAGCGTGAAAACGGAGCGTGGTCAACTAAAATATGCCATGGGGCTGAGACAAGTACGGATCTGGCATCAGTGTTTACTAAATAATTATTTTTCAGGAAGCCAAGCATATCCTCAATGGGTATCCAGCGGTGGGAAGGTGAATTTGGAAATTTATCTCCTCCCACAACAGCAAGAACATTGCGGTTACGCTTGTCAAAAAAGCGTGTTCCCTGTTCGCTTTGAAGTTTGTCATAAACAATGCTTTTGTTTTTTTGGGAAAAAACGCCAATAAACGGCGGTTTTTCTCCGCCATGGGCGCGTTTTGCATTGCTTGCTGTTGATTGGCAAGTTGGAGCAAGCTGAACAATGCCTAAGTTTCCAGGTTCAATTTTTGCCTGTACAAGAATTTTTGTTTCACCGCCCCGCTTTTCTATCAAGAATCCTAAAGTACCAATTTCGTGCTGATCTAAAAAGGGCTGAGAAACCGTTTTGCCAGCAGCCCCAAGCCATTCTAAGCCAATAACTCTAAAAAATCGGCCTGTTTTGTGTTCTACGGCGCCATTTTTTAAAAGCCACTCTCTGGATTTAGAAAGGGGAATTTCTTGAACAAAAAAATCAGCATTTTTAATCGTTTCCCTTAACCAAGTATATACAAAATTTGTTGTTTTAGTTTCAATCATTTTTTAACAAGAACCCAACTTTCCCCCGGTTTTTAATATATTCATGGATTATACTAACGCCATAGGTGCTAACAAGCTCTTCTCTTTTTTTAGGGTCATCCAAAATTTTTGAAATAATGTTGTTTGCAAATAAAATATGTGGTGCGCCTAGCGTCCAGGCATGTTTGGCTATTCCGCCAAGAATTACGGTTTGGGAAGTTGTTTTATCAGGCAAAACATCCCTAAATATTGTTTCGAGCTGACCAAAAAGCGGTTTTTCTAGAAAGCGGTTTAATAATTCTGTGTATTCATTTGAGCTTCTTCTGATTGCGGGTTCCGAGGGGGCACTAATGTTTTTTTCTTTAACTACACGCATGTTTGTTAGTTTTTCCGGAATAACATGAATGTCTCCTAACGCAGTTAGGCGCACCCACATATCAAAATCGCTTAGTTGAATAAAAGATGGTTTAAAATAGCCAGCTTTTTTGATTGTTTTTCGCGAAACTAGGGCAGAAGAAATACAAAAACAATTTCCGCAGTCAAAAAAGAACCTAAGCCATTCGTTTCTGCTTTTATTTTCTTTAACAAAAAGGTTATTAGCCCAGCTTCCGGTTAGTTTTTTGCCGTGATTATCAATTATTTCAACACCAGTAAAGCAAACCGCAGTATTTGGATTTTTTTCTAAAAAATCAATTTGCTTTTTTAATTTTCCTTCTTCCCACCTGTCATCGGAGTTTTGAAAGGCAATATATTTGCCGCGGGCAAGTTTTAGGCCAATATTACGGGGGTGATAGCGGCGGTTTTCGGGCAAACGGATCAACTTAATTCGGGGATCATTGATTTTTTTTACCACACTTGCTGTTCCATCGGTTGACGCATCGTCTATAACTATAACCTCAATGTTGTCCACTCCTTGGTTTAGCACGCTTTTTATCGCCTCACCAACGTAATTTTCATGGTTGTAAGAAGCTAAGATAACCGAAACTAAGGGGCGGTTTAATAAAGATATCATATAAGGTATTATACTATTGCTACAGCAGTTAAATAAAGGGCTAAAACGTGCTAAAAGTAAAACTTGAAAACTACGTTTGAAATTGTTTTATCTTTCAAACTTGTTTATAGTTAATTTATAAGCGGAGCTTGAAAACTTCGTTTTTAAAGCGGAGCTTGCAAACTTGTTTATTAACTTCAAACTTGTTTTTAATCCTTTCCTAGAATTAAACATTTAAAGCTAATAATTAGCAAGATGAATCAGGCCGGTCAAAAACACAATGTAACCATTGTCATTCCAAATTACAACGGAAAAGTTTTTTTAGAGCCCTGTTTAAAATCATTAGAAAAACAGAGCATTAAAGACTTTTCTATTATTGTTGTTGATAATTGTTCTCGTGATGGGTCAGTGGATTTTTTGCGTAAAAATTATCCAAAAGTTGAAGTTGTGGTTTTGGAAAAAAATAAAGGGTTTGCCGGCGGAGTAAATGAGGGAATAAAAAGAGCAAAAACTGATTCTATTATTGTTTTAAATAATGACACTATTCAGGAAAAAAATTGGCTCCAAGAGCTAATAAGCGCGGCGGAGCAAAATTCGGAGGCAGGAATTTTTGCCTCAAAAGTTTTAAAAATGGAAAAAAGGAAAGAAATTGATTCAACCGGCGATTTTTATAATTGGTGGGGTATGCCTTTCCCGAGAGGGCGCGACGAAATTGATAAGGGACAATATGACAACAAAACCGAAATTTTCGGCGCAACTGGCAACGGCACGCTGTATAAACGGGAAGTTTTTGAAAAAATTGGCCTTTTTGATGAAGAGTTCTTTGCTTATTATGAAGATGTGGATTTAAGTTTTAGAGCTCAACTTACAGGGTTTAAATGCAAGTTTGTGCCTCAAGCCGTAATTTACCATAAAATTGGCGCTACTTCTGAAAAAATGAGCAACTTTTCGCTATACCACGCACTTAAAAATAGCTACTATCTTTTTTTTAAAAATGCCCCTTTTCCGCTAGTTATCACCAAATTCCCAAAGTTTTTTTTGGGACAAATGCTAAGGGCAATTTCAACAATTAAAAAAGGGCATCCACTGGTTTTGTTAAAAGTTTATTTTAGGGTTTTTGTTAAAATCCCGCATATTTTTAAAGAAAGAAGAGAAATTATGAAAATAAAAAATGTTAGCAATAAATATATCAACAAAGTAATTCAAGAACAATTTCCGCCGCTATTAAAAAATCGTCTTCAAAAAAGGATTTCAAGTAAACAAAGTTGAAATTACTTTAGGAAAATTAATTATGAAAATAGGCATTGATGCAAGAATGATAAAAGCCACCGGTATTGGCCGCTATATTGAAAACCTGATATTAGAGCTAGCAAAAATTAATGGTGAGCATGCCCAACGACCTATCCCGCGAAGCCTTGGCGAAGAGGGAAGCCAAAAAGTCGAAGTTGGGAATCAATATGTTTTGTTTTTAAGGAAAGAGGAGTTTGACAATTTTGATTTGCCTGCCGCACTGACGAAGGAAGGCAAGATTCTTGAGCCGAAGGCTCAAAGTTCTTCAAATTTCAGCAAAGTTTTAGCGGATTTTCATTGGTACTCAAAAGCGGAACAGCTTGGCTTTCCAAAAGTCATTGCTTCCCAAAACTTGGATTTAATGCACTTTCCGCATTTTAACGTGCCGCTTTTATACAACGGCAAATTTGTCATTACCATTCATGATTTAACGCTTCACACTCACAAAACCATCCGTGCTTCAACCAAAAGCGCCCTAACCTATCAAATTAAACACCTTTTGTACAAATATATTATTAGGCGTGCCGCAAAAAAGGCGGCTAAAATTTTTGTGCCCTCCAATTTTACAAAAAGTGATGTTTTAAAGTTGCTAAAAGTGCCGGAGGGAAAGGTTGTTGTTACCCTGGAGGGCGGGCCAAGCGAGGAATTGCTAAAATTAGAGCCGGATTTTGGCGTTTTGGAAAAGTTTAACATTAAAAAACCGTTTATTTTCTATGTGGGAAACTGTTATCCTCACAAAAATATTGAAAGTTTGGTTAAGGCATTAGAATTTTTGCCAAAAAATATTACACTAGTTTTAGCTGGAAAAAGTGATGAATTTCATCAGAAATTAAAATTAAAAATTAAGGAACTTGGTTTGCAGGACAGGGTTGTTATGACAGATTTCGTAAGTGACGGGGAGTTAGCCGCGCTTTATAAAAGCGCTAGCGTTTATGCATTTCCCTCTTTTAACGAAGGGTTTGGCTTACCGCCCTTAGAGGCAATGAGTTTTGGCTTGCCAGTTGCAACTTCAAGCGCATCTTGCTTACCCGAAATATTGGGTGATTCCGCGCTATTGTTTAACCCGCGGGACCCAAAGGACATTGCCGAAAAAATAGGTAATATCATGGAAAATGAAAAATTACGGGGCGAATTAGTTGAAAAGGGGTTGCGCCAGGTGAAAAAATATTCCTGGGCCAAAATGGCTAAGGAAACACTTAATGCGTACAGCGAGGTTTTGGGAAATGACTAAAGAGCTAATTAGAAAAGAATTATTTTTTAACAAACTTCCTTTCTGGATTTTTGCGGCACTTTTATTTCTTCTGCCGTTTCAGGCCTTTTTGCAGGTTTGGCTACGTTTTAAACTTGGTTTGCCTTTAGAACAGGTATTTTATCTTTCTTTATGGAAGGAATTTTTAGTTGCAACCTTAATACTTTTAGCTGGACTAAAAATAGCATTAGAAAAGAAAGTTCCCTTTAAAATTTTAACCTTAGACAAACTAATTTTTGGGTTCTTTTTGCTGGCTTTGTTGTATTTTTTTGCCTTTGGAGGAGGGCTGGAGCAAAAAATTACCGGCTTGCGCTATGATTTAGAATTTTTTGGGATTTATTTTTTAGCGCGGATTTTTCAGTTTTCTAAATATCAGATTAAAGCATTTTTAGGAATATTTTTGGGAACTGCTGCGGTTGCAGTTGTGTTTGGCTTGCTTCAAGTTTCCCTAATCCCTCCTGATTTTTTAGTAAAGCTTGGTTATAGCGGAAGTTTTGAAGAATATTTAAAAACAGGCATTATCCCAACTTATGAACCGCTTAGTTCAGCACTCTCCAATTTATATCGCATTCAGTCAACTTTTCCAGGCGACCTGCAGTTTTCATCATATCTAATTTTAGTTGTAACCTTCCTTGGAGCAATTGTTTTATTTTCAAAAACAAAAACTAAAATTTATCTGGCAATTCCACTTTTGGCAAGCGCCATAGCTTTGGCAGCTACTTTTACCAGAAGTGCTTGGATAGGGTTTGTTTTTGCGGGCTTTGCAATTTTGTTGATATTTGTAAAGAGAAAAATCTATATTATTTTACCAGCGATTGCTCTAATTGTTTTAAGCTTTGCCTCATTTAAAATGCTCTTAGAAAACAAAACTTTCGAAACATTAATACTGCATGGCGAAGTAAGGGGAGGGGAGCTTTTTGGCTCAACCGAGGGGCACAAAAGCGCTTTTGGTGAGGCCGTTAACATTATCGTCCAAAATCCGCTTGGCAAAGGAGTGGGAACAGCCGGACCCGCTTCAAAAGTTGGGGAAAAAGTTGTTATTCCAGAGAGTTGGTACCTGCAGATTTTAATTGAATTTGGCGTTTTAGGGTTGATTTTATTTGTTGGCATTATAATTTCACTTGGCAAAAAACTGTACTTAATTTATCAAAAAGCCAAAGATCCACTGCCAAAAATGCTAGCCCTAGGTCTTTTGGGGGCTCTAATTGGTTTAAGTGTGCAAAACCTCTTTTTGCACACCTGGGCAGACACCGCCACCGCCTACCCTTTCTGGCTTTTTGCCGGCCTGCTTGTAGCTTTATTTGGAAAAGAAAGGTGATTTATATCCTAATCACTGTTTTTTAGCACAAAGATTCTATACGATGCTAACACCAAACTTATATTTTATCACCTTTGTTGCTATCGCAACAAAGGTATATAATACTAAGCGGGTAAGCATTTTAAATAAAAAGGCGAAAAAATGGCAAGGAGTAATTCAAAACAAGTGCTTTTAGCTTTGGCCAAAGTGAGTGGGTTTAT
>Ga0334722_10006613_pt1 | contig 11409 bp, 10 predicted proteins | sample C3_bottom_MG_FD_207210 | JGI IMG/M metagenome (GOLD analysis project Ga0334722, IMG submission 207210) | Sediment microbial communities from Yellowstone Lake, YNP, Wyoming, USA - C3_bottom | ecosystem: Environmental > Aquatic > Freshwater > Lake > Sediment | place: USA: Wyoming | collected...
TCATCAAAGATGAAGACCTTCCTGAGCATTGAGTCACTCAGATAGATCCTTCCTTTATAGGCGATAACCCCGATGGGGTAGAGAAATTCCTCATCACCTGCCTCTGTGATATTCATGACCTCTCTGTTCTTGAGGTCTATAACAGTTAGCCGATACGCACCTGGGTCTGCGATATAAAGCCTCTCATTTTCATCAACAAAGAGACCATAGGGCCTCAGGAGTCTGTTCGATGTCCTCGGATCAGAGAAGTCTTCCCTGCCACCAGCGAGCACCTCGAAGACATCTCCGCCTTCACTACCTGAGACTATGGATAGGCTCCATTGATACTTGATCCTTGGCTTTTCAGGGGGGCCTGGCCATATAATCCTTTCCATGGCAGTAGTGTCTATGATTGCCTTCGATGGTGCACAGGCAACGAAGGAGAAAAATAAGAGTGGAATCATCAGGAATCTCATCTTCATCATATTAAGAATTATACCACAATTATCTGAATCCCCTTATATTCCTTGAAAAGGTCCTGATAAGCCTCATAAAGACCCTGTGGTCAGTATAAGATTTATCATTATCTTTATGTCTCAACATCTCGTATTCTGCTGTAATTGATACAAGTCTAAAGGACCAACTCAGAATAGGATGGATCGAGAAAAGACTCTCGCCGTTCTTTATCTTTGTATAAGTAGTAGAGAGGTTCAGAGATGCCCTTCTTGAAAGATAGGTTGATATATTTGAGTACAGGGATGTAGAGCCTGTTTCTGTTGAGTCAGCGTTTTCCTTTTTGACTAATAAATGGATAGCGCCAAGATTTACATAGAGTCTCCATATCCTCCAGTAAATATCCCCCCTTATTTCGAGGGACTTCTGCCTGTAAGGTTCCTCACCTCTAACAGTAGTAATGGAATAGGAATTCCTTGAATTAAAGTTAAGGTTTCGTGAAATTCTCCCTGAAAGCCCAAAGGTCATGTAGTGTGAATCCGCCCTTCCCTCATCAGTTGCACTACTGCTGAAATCATAGGAGGTCATGATATCTACAACTGTCCTGAAGGTAAGACCAATGCCTCCTCTAAAATTGGCACCGAGGTCTGAATAACCTGTTGAGAGATTATTAGTGATAAGAAAATTTCTCGATGCATTATAATAGATAACATTCGAGGCGTTGATTGAATAGAGTGTCTCATCATTATTCCTTCCGTAATTTAAAGAAGAGGATATTGTATCCCTGAGGCTTTCGCTAAAGTATTTATTATAGGTACCAGTCCCTCCAATATTGTAATTTAAGAACTCCTCGTCTTTAAATACCTGTGCATTACCTGTAAAAGATAAGAGGTCCTTTCTGTCCTTTCCGAGCCATCTTGACCAGAGTGTTGTATTGGAGAGCATGATCGACTTTACGTCATTGTAGTCTCTGAGAAAGATCCTGTTATAAATGTCGAGCCTCCTTGCAAGAAGATCATCATAGGACCTGAAGTTTGCCCGAAGATCAAGGTCCTGATATGTCCCTTTAGAAGACCCGCTCAAACGGTAATAACTATATTCAGCCGTAAAGTCTGCCCTCGGCGATAAGGATTCTGCCCTGATATCCAATCGATCCGTATTCAGATCCTGGCCAAAGGTCTTATACCTGTATTTATCATAATCGAGATAAAAGGTCGGAAATGGAATATAAAGGACAGGACCTGCAACCCCCAATTCCTTTTTCTCCCTTATCTGAACCCTCTCAGGTGCCTGAATACCTTGCCCCTGTTCTGTCTCATCTTCTTCCTCATCAAGATTTTTTTGTTCTTTTTGTTTCCTGTTCTCATTACTCCCTATCTGTTGTTTCCTCCGCTGATTTATCTCCTGCTGTTGCTGAACAATCCGGGCATGATAAAGGGGTTTCTCGCTCGGCCTGTAGGTGAGACTTATCCCGTAACTCAGGAGGCTCGTTCCTGATGATCTATAATTGGAAAACCTTAATTCAATAGGTTGTGGAAACTTTCTAAAAAATCCCCTCAAGACCTTTTCGTTAAAAAATCGAACCCTTGCCGTGACCCCCCTGCTTATTATGTCATTTCCGGGTTTATTCAGTTCCTGAGAAAAGGATCCATCGAGTTCAAAAGTAATCAGCCTCTTGTCAATTATGAAACCACTTATGCCGAGATTATAAGTATGTGTAAACCTCTCAAAGTCTCTCTCGTCAGAGTCTGTAGACCACCTCTTATCATAGGTTAACTGAATCTCACCCCTTAATCTATATCTTGATGAATCAACTATCTGACCATAGACTGCAAAAGCCTCTCGAGACGCTAATAGAGAGCCAAGAAAAATTAGAAGGAATAACCTCAAATGTCTTCTCGGGAGATTCATCAGTTTCTACAGATCCCCTCCGTCTATATCAATAAATATCTGAACAGTATATTCCTTTCTAAGGCGGCTAATCAAGTCCTTTTTTCTCTCCTCAAACCTCTTTTCCCTGAGTTCTCTCGAAAGTCTTTCCTTCACTGCATCAAAGGAGAGTGTCTCCTCAGGCCTTCTTTCGATAGCCTTCAATAGATGGAAGCCGTAGATCGTCCTGATAGGGCCTGCCACCTCCCCACTTTTCAGAGAAAAGGCTGCCTCTTCGAGTTCGTCAGGATTTAGCTGTCCCTTATGGATAAAACCGAGGTCTCCTCCCTTTACCCTGTAGGCATCCTCTGAGTACTTATAGGCCATCTCGATAAAATCTTCGCCCTTTTTTAGCCTTTCCATTAGGCTGAGGGCAAGCCTTTCCTTATCCTCGATCTCCTCTTCTCTTGCAGTAGGCTCTAACTTTATAAGGATATGGAGGAGGTGAATAGACTCAGGCCTTTTATATTTCGCCCTGTTCTTCTCATAATAGGCCTTTATCTCCTCCTCGGTATATCCGGACTCGCCTTCTATCTTTTTTAAGAGTATATTTACTGCCTCATACTTCCTGATTCTCTCTTTAAATTCTTCAAGCGAGATTCCCCTCTTCCTCAATGTCTCATCAAGCCTATTCTTTGAACCGAGTCTCTTTATATTCTCTTCAACGACCTTATTAACAAAATCTTCTGTTATATCTATTCCCCTTGCCTTTGCCTCCTTATAGAGGAGTTCTCTTTCTATCAGGTCTTTAAGGGCTTCCTTCCTGTATCTCTCCCTTTTTTCGAGACCCTTGCTGTGGAATCCACCTCGAGGTATGTAATGGTCTATGGCCTCGTTAAGGTCTTCCCCTGTTATCTCGGTATCACCAACCTTTGCAACTATCTCCCTCTCAGAGGTAAAACCAAAGGCCGTGAATACTATCATAATTGAAAGTATTGTCAATATAATCTTTCCCATTTGTCTCCTTAATACAAAAAAAGGGGTGGAAGTAATTTCCACCCCCTCTTTTAAATATGTCGAACGATCTTACTTATTGGCGTGACAATCCTGACAGAGGGTTGCATTTGCTCCCCTGAGGAACTTTGTCTGGCCATTAGTATCTTCTCTATGAGGGTCATGACAGGAGGCACACTCAAGCTGGTCACTTGATGCGCCATAAAGTGGATATTTGTTAGCCACAACCCCATTAACAGCATTTATCAGGCCTGCATAGGTTGCAGCAGTTCCCCTGTACTGAAGACCAACAGGATGGTCATTCCTGAGGTCGGTCCCAATCAGAGGATTATAGGCCGTAGCATTACTGTCGTCAATGAGCTTTCCGTTGCCGTCAACATTTCCTGTCATATTGTATGACGTTGGAACACCATTTTTGACTATCGTGCCAAGAGAGATCGTTCCATCATGACAGCTCAAACAGGTCAGGGAGAATGTCCCTGGTGTTGCATTGACAGTAGTGCCTGAGAGGGTCACACCATTACTCCCGGAACCCGAAGCACCGTAAACAGTGTAAGGACCTGCTGGCGTACTCCTTGCCCAGAGAGGAAGACCAGCGGTAGAAGTGTTGCCACCATGAGGTATATGACAGAATCCGCAGAGGGTCGCTGTCGCATCTGTCGTGTGTGTTGTTTGACCACCTGTTGATGTCAGGTTATGCTTTGTATTAGCTATCCCTGCAAAGGCAACGGCAGCAACGAGAATGCAGGCTGTAACGAGAAAGAATAGACCTAAACGCTTCATGATTATGTCACCTCCTTTCCTTTGAGAATTTTTAGCCTTAAAAAGGTTATCCATAATTCATACCTCCCTTCAAAATTTTTGACCTAACTTTATTTTATAAGCAAGCTTTATGCCAGTCTAATATTTTTTAAAAAGTCTTTGATTTAAATATAAATTCCGTCAACAAGATTCGAGCATCCTGTATATCAATGGGTTATTTCACCACCAGTGTGTCTTTTCACACATTACTGTGCCCTCGCCTGCCTCTTCTTCCACTTCTCACCCATGTATTCAAAGATCTGCAATGAAGGAGGTATCTGGTTTATTACATAGATCCTGTCCTCATTATCGATGGCTATCCCTGCTGGCAGGATAAATTGCCCTGGCTCAATACCGCCACTACCTACAAAGAGGAGGATGTTTCCCTCAAAGTCAAAGATCTGAAAATTCTGGAATGCTGCGTCAACAACGTAAATATGTCCTTCTGAATCTATTGCTATCCCTTTTGGTCTTGCGAAGGACCCGGGGGTATCGCCAACCCTGCCGAAGGACCTGAGAAATCTCCCGTCACTATCAAAGATCTGGACACGAAAATTACCGGTATCAACAACATAGAGCCTTCCCTCCTTATCAACGGCTATATTTGTGGGGAAATTAAACTCGCCATTATCTGATCCCCTCTTTCCAAGGACACCCAGTTTCTTATAATTATTTAAGGAATAGATATTGACCTGGTGTTTTCTTGCATCAACAATATATATTATCCCTTTCTTCTCGTCTATGGCCACACCACTTGCCCCCACAAATTCACCTGTCTCCCCAATAGCACCCACAGTCTTTCCTTCCTTATTATATACAAAGACCCTGTCGAGGGATGTATCGGTAACAAAGATCCTCCCATCAGAGGATGTAGCCACTCCTATAGGGAGTACCAACCTGCCAACCCCTGGCTCGTCACCAATAAACCTGTAGGTCTTGTTCTTGAAGTCGATTACCCAGACCCTCCCGAGGTCTGTTACATAAACCCTCTCCTCACTATCAACGGCAACTCCATATGGTTTTATAAAGGACTCAACCTTCTCCTCTCCGAAGAGTGCCTCTGTGATACCTGATCTGGCACCGAGGTCAAGGGAACTGTAAAAATAATCTACATATTTTATCCTCGGTTCATCTGGCGGCAGGGGCCAGACGAGGTCAATCTTCTTCTTCTCGGGCATGCCCGGGGCACAGGCTACGAGACCAGCAATGATGCTCAGAACAAGGAATCTAAAAAAAACCTTCATAAAGTCCTCCTGAAGACTCTCTAATCTTTCTACTTTTCATGGCACTGGACACACAGGGCAAAAGGAGTATCTGCCCTGTATCTGAAGAGTCTTACAAAATCAGAACTATGTGGCTCATGACAGCTTGCACAGGAAAATCTCTTGCCCTTTCTCTTCGGGTCCTCTTTTCCGGTTACAGGATGTCCTGCCGAACTAAAACCCCTGACAACATGGATACCATTCTTTATTGCCTCATCCTGATGACATGTAACGCAGATACCCGAGACCGCCTTTGGAGTCAGGGTCGTGAACCTTGAGGCATGGGGAACGTGACAGGTAAGACACATCCCTCCTGCAACTGGAGGATGTATATTCTTTTTTGAAAAGGGGGTTTTATCATGGCAATTGAAGCATAGATCAGGGGCCTCTGCCATGAGAAGCTTCGGGGTGTTAGTTGAATGAGGATTATGACATGATGTACACATGCCACCTGCAACAGGTGGATGAATGGTCTTTCCCTCAAACTTCTTCCTGTCGTGGCAATTATAGCAGAGGTCAGGGGGTTCTGATATGAGGAGCCTTGGATTCTTAGATGAGTGGGGATTATGACAGGTTGTACAGCCCATCGAGAGGGCAGCATGGACGGTCTTTTTTGTGAAGATGCCTTTATCGTGACAGCTGAAGCAGATGTCAGGCTGCCCTGATGAAAGCCCTCGCGGTATATTATTAGTCTTTTTATGAGGGACATCCTTTGCATCGATTGCACTATGGCAGGTGGGACATCCCATCTGTAAGGCAGGGTGAACAACCTTCTCCTTAGAGAGTTGCTCATGGCACATGAGGCAATCCACCTCACCTGATGCAATCCCTGCAGAATAGGTAAACAACATTATGATGGCAAACAGAACAGGCCGCATATAACCCTTTTCCCTGCACATTAAAAAATTATATCACAAAAAGCGTTAATTATTTCAATAATTTATCAAGAGACATCAACTCTTCCTTTGCCCTGCGTGAATAATACCCAGATGGCTCTATTCGAAGGTATTCTTCCCAGTGGTACCTTGCCTTTTTATAATCCCCCCATCTCTTATAAATCAAGGCAAGACCATAATGGGAATTTCCATAATCCGGGTCTATCTCCAGTGCCCTTCTATGGTAATCAAAGGCCTTTGTGAGGTCTCCTATATCATAATATATGTAACCTATGTTGCTGTACGGCACGGGGTTCGAGGGATTCACCTCGATCGATTTCCTGAACTCGCCAAGGGCCTTTTCAAACTGACCACTCATATAGGCCTTTAACCCCTCTTTGAAATGGCTTTCTCCTTCACTCTCAGAGATAGCTAACTTATATCTCTTTGAGATTAGGTCAAACTCCTCCTTCATATCGAGCTTGTTGTATATATCCATAAGCATTGGATAGACTGAGACGAGATATGGATGACCCTTTATTGCCTTTTCTAAGTACTTCATGGCCTTTCTGTATTCTTTCATTCCGAGATAAATAACCCCTAATTTATAGAATGAAGAGGGCGACCCAAAGAGAGAGGCAGACCTTTCATAGTATTGAATTGCCTCATTTGTCATACCTTTCTGGAGATAAGCATAAGCAAGGCCATCGTATATTTCTGGCAGGGCAGTCCTGGATTCTTTCATGGCACTGGAATAGGCCTTAATCGCCTCATCATACTCACCCTCTTCGTTATATAAGAAGCCGAGATAGGTATAGGCCTTTGTAGAGCCTGTTTCTTCAACATTCCTTTGAAGTTCTTTCATCATATATCCTCTGTATTGACTGTCAAAAAGTCGAGATTTCATCCCTTTTATCCCATTAGCTGGCTTTATATATTTATACTCGTCAATCTTGATAATTTCATCATAGCCCTTATATCTCCTGAGATAAACAAGAGAATCGTCATCCCAGTATACAAGGGCCCAGTCTCTATTGGAGAAGGCAATATCTACATCAGAAAAGGCCTCTGGCACATCGGTGAGCAAGATAGGATATCCCAGAAGCACCACATCAAACTTATACCTTTCTTCGAGTTCCCTCATTATCTCAGGCTTTTTCCTCGCCTCTCCTGTCTGCTCCAGTAAAGAGCTTGACAGAAAACCCCTTCCATCAATAAAGGGTCTTCTCATGGGGAAGTCTCGCCAGATTATGTATCCACCCCACTGAAAAAGGTTAAAGACATTCCCATAGATACCCCTTTTATCCATATATTGAAGAGCCTTCTCTGGAATCGTATCGTAGTTTATACCAAAACCTGTTATCTTTCTCCGATGCCGAGAAACAGTATCAGTAGTGGATAGATAAGCAGCACAAGTATTGCGATGATGGTCCCGAATGGGCCTGAAGTAAGGTCTTTGAACTTGGTCGCATTGAAAAGGCTTGAGAGACTTCTTGCTACTACAGGGCCCGAAACGATTGCAGCAAGGAAGATAAACCTCATAGCAGTAAAGGAAAGGTAGAGAAAAGGCAATATGATAATGAGATGAATAAGCGATGGTAGTTGCAGTCCTCTTTTCTTACTCGATAATAGATTCAGAAGAAAAAGGAGAATCACTGAAGGGGCTATTATAAAAGGGTATTTCATTGTCTTCCACGCAGGCTTCTGGAGTTCGAGGATCTCCTGCTTCCACCAGTCAGAGTTGAGGGCCCCAAAACTTACGGTGTACTGACTTATAAAATAAGGACTTATAAGAGATGCAAAGAAGGATAAGATAAATATATAAATAATGGTTTTCATTTGATCTCTGGACGGCGTACATGAAAAGATTTCACCATTCGATTCAGAAGAGAATCTTTTATTAAGGTACTGCTGAAGAATGCCACCAGCAATGAAAGATATGAAGGGGATAAACATCAGGGTAATGCTTGTATGGGAATTCGCCCAGAGCATATGGATTAAAGGAAGGGCATAGATATACTTCTTCCTTTCATAAACATAGGCATTAAGGCTAAAAATACTGAACGGCAGGAATATCATAAGGAATGTGTCGGGTCTTTCAACAAAGCGTGACCTCGATATGATCACAACCAGAGCCAGAATAACAATAGAAACGAAGATATTCCTGTGAGGTCTTAAAGAATCCTTTAAAAGGATAAAAAAGGCGGTCGTTACAGTGATAGCCTTAAGGAGGATAACCCCGTAAATACTGAAAAAGTGATAGACCATGTAATATACAAAACCAAAGAGCCAGTTATTGTAGGGGAAGGGGGCTGAAGTTGTAATGAAGGGTTCCTTGAGAGGTATAGACCTGTTCTCCCATATCCATCTGCCAAAACTGAGATGAGTCCAGGTATCAGTGTCCTCTATCTTTATTATGGCGAGAATAAAGACGGTTAAGAGAAAAAGAGACGATAAGATATAATCTTTTCTTTTCATTGCCCCTATAATTTATGAGACCATGAAGAAATCCTGAAAAGAGTTAATATAGGGAAGAGTTTTTTAAGTCTATCCATTTCTAATCCTTTTGATATTAAGGCCATTTCGATCTCATAAATACTTCTCTTATGATAATGTCCGGAAAAGCCTGCAAATATCCTTCCAACTCTGTAAATGAAATTCTCTGTTGGCCCTGATATTATAAGTCGTGTCTTGTCATGGGAAAGATGAACCATCTTCTCAATCACTCCCTCAACATTGTCAACATGTTCGAGAACATCGAGGGCAAAGATAATATCAAATTTGATATCATCTATCTCGGAGATATCCTTGAAAATCTTGACACCTGCGCCAAGTTTATCAGATATGGTTTCGGCAAGAGAATAAAACTGTTTTTCACAGGCAAATATGCGTGCACCATGAGAACTGAGGTATTTAAAAATAATCCCACCACCACAACCAAAATCGAGGACTTTTTTATTCTCAACGTTTCCAGCAAATAAAAGAGCTATGTCAATTCTCTTCCAGAAAAGCCATGCCATCAATCTGTTCTTATGAGTATAGGAAGGAAGCGCCGCCTCATTATAATATCCCTTAGGCTCTCTTAAAAGGAAATCCTTGAAGGTGATCTCGTAAAACCTCTGGTAGCCTTTATCCACTATTCCTCTTAGGTACGGAGCTAATATCTATCTGTACAGCCTGAAGCAACATCTGGAAGGAAACAATTATCGGTAGTGCAACCAACATTATTGTTCCAGCAGATCTCGGCTCTCCTGATATAATAGACTTTATCCATTCAATTACGCCAAGTGTTATACCAAATAAGAACATTGGAAGACCAATCATAATATAAACCGATGCCATATTAAAGTCATAGATAAAATATTTCAAAAAGATCCTTCTAATAAATCCCTTTAAAAGTCGGGGTGGAAAATCAAGCAATATCCTCCTTATACGAAGATTACTTTTTTCAGTTCCATATCTCGACGGTATCTCTATATCCATTACAACAGCATTGAGGATATTAAGGTTGATTAGCATATCTGATTCAAAAAAAAATCTCTTCGCTATCATTTCGAGATTAAGTCTTTTTAAAACCCTTTGATGAATTGCTGTATACCCATTTGTTGGGTCCATAATATTCCAGTAGCCAGAAACCGCCTTAATGAGGAAGGAAAGGGCGCTATTGCCAAGGAGCCTTAATCTTGGCATCTCCTTAAGTGATGAAAAATACTTAAAACGATTACCTTTTGTATAATCGGCATTATTTTTTAGTAACGGTTCTATGAGAGGCTTTAGATAGGCAGGGTCCATCTGACCGTCACCATCCATCTTTATAACTATATCGCATCCCAGATCAAGAGCATACCTGTATCCTGTTATTACCGCTCCACCGACACCAAGGTTTCTTTCGTGATAAATAACTTTAAGATTCTTTCTTCCAGAATTTTCTGCAATCTTACCCGACGACTCGGGACAGGCATCATCAATAACTATTATGTAATCTATCCAGTCAGGGATGGTGTTAACTACACTTAATATTGAATCGGAAACCTTATAAGCCGGGATAACGACAGCGCACTTAGAATAATTATAACTCTCCTTAAGGTCTTGACCGATACCTGACGCCAAATTCATAGCTCTTTATTAACTTGATCTCAGGGTATTTCTCCCTGACATATTCCTCCACATCAGGTGAAAAGGTGTAGCCTACAAGAAAGCCCTTTACCTCACCTCCGAGATGTCCCTTCAATCTCCTGAGAAGCCTGGTAAAGCCATCGGCATCCTTTTTGCCAGGCTGAGCCTTACACTCACCTATAATATACACCTTTTTGCCGTTCTTCCTTCCCTCCACATAGATGTTAATCTCATCATATCTTCCATCAGGATAGATAACATTCCTCCTGTCCACTATATCTACACTAACACCATAGACCTTCTTCGCAAAATCATACATATAGGGCATTATCCTGTCCTCAAGTCCATAACCCACTACATCACTGAGATTGCCAACCATCTGTCTCGTCTTTTTATGTTCCTCCACAAGCGTTCTAAGTTCATCCTCTGTCCTCTTCTGCGCCTCGGCAAGTTCCTCAACCCTCTTCTCGGTCCTCTTCTGAGCCTCAGCAAGTTCCTCAACTGCATGCTCAACTCGTGTAAGCCTCTCTTCAGACCTCTTCTGTGCCTCAGCAAGTTCCTCAACTGCATGTTCAACTCGTGTAAGCCTCTCCTCAGACCTCTTCTGTGCCTCAGCGAGTTCCTTGACTGCATGTTCAACTCGTGTAAGCCTCTCCTCAGACCTCTTCTGAGCCTCAGCAAGTTCCTTGACTATGCCTTTCAGTTCTGTAAAATCTTCTCGCCTTACATGAACCTCTCCTATCCTCTGGTCGATTATCCTTATTATCTCCTCCCTGACCTGAGGTGTTAACCTGAATTCTGACTTTTGCGTCTGCATATTAAAATTATACACAAAATGCTCCTTAAAAAATCTACCCTGATCACATCTGTCCAAAATAAATTTTTGGACAGCACATGAGAAATAAACAATATCTACCCCCCTTTGGAAAAGGGGGTAAGGGGGGATTTAAAGAAGAAAATGTTTTTTCCTTATTATAAAATCTCCCCTAACCCCTCTTTACTAAAGAGGGGAATATAGGAGGGGCTTTGCTAAAGAGGGG
>Ga0334722_10006614_pt1 | contig 11408 bp, 11 predicted proteins | sample C3_bottom_MG_FD_207210 | JGI IMG/M metagenome (GOLD analysis project Ga0334722, IMG submission 207210) | Sediment microbial communities from Yellowstone Lake, YNP, Wyoming, USA - C3_bottom | ecosystem: Environmental > Aquatic > Freshwater > Lake > Sediment | place: USA: Wyoming | collected...
AACTTGTATACAATTACAGAGAGTCCCAATACGTTCGCAGTTGTGCTGCCAATCAAAGTTACTAGGACTGCATCGGAAAGTTTGAAAGCCACTGAAATGATGCCGACAAATAACTCAAGTCGAAAGCCTTGTAGCAATACAATTACAAAAACTAAGGACAGCCAAACTACACTTAGTATAAATGCTTTCTTAGCATATTCTTCACGTTGCCTTGTTTCCTTTACAAATCTATCTAGCTGAGCTTCGCGAGATCTGCGATTATAATCCTGTTCCTCTTTAATCGCATTTTCGTCCGATAGTACAGAAGGAACTGGTACCTTAATTACATCAAGATTAACCGCATTTTCCGTCATTTGTTTTTTGATAATAGCTGAAAATGTTTTTCAATTTCTTCGTTTTTTATTGCAACCGAATCGAGTTTATAAGTATTAGTTTTCCATGTTTTATCCCAGGGAGATCCAATTTCATGACTTAGTGTTGAAAGTTCTCGCGCACTGAATTTTCCGTAAACATTCCAAATTTTTTCTAAAAGCTTTCGAGTGTCTTGGTCACTTTCAGGCACTAGCGGTGTGTAATACTTCCCATCTTCAAACTCGATAGCGAATCCCTCTATAGGCTGATCCCCGTACTTTTTGAATTCATGATAAATCGATGAAATCACGGGACCATACTTCCAAGCCTGTATTTCTTCATTTATTAGTGGTCTTTTGTATAGAGCCAAAAACCAACCATGAGCAAAATACAATAGCTTCTGCAATTGAAGCGGACTCAATTTCTTGTCATGTCTTTGCGCTATTAGCAAGAGCGTATTCGCAATTGCTTTAGCGCTGTATGTCATAAGGTATGGCATAGGAATTCCACTCTCTCCTGAATTTTCTTACTTATCAAGTAACAAGATAATATCCTTTTTGTTCTTATCTATCACAATTTCGGGCTATCTAACTCCTAAGCACCTCATTTTAATTGTCTCATTGCAAGACTCCCCCCCATTGACACTCCCCCTCTCTCATCCTATTTTTCCTTCATCCGTCTGGATGGACTATCTAAAAATAGGAAGTATTATATGAAACTCTTCACCCGCCTATTTCTTACCATTGCGTTCTCTCTACTCCCACAACTTTCTGCACCGCAAAGCCCGACCAACCAGGAAGACCCGTTCATTTGGCTTGAGGAAGTTGAAAGTGATGCCTCGCTCAATTGGGTAAAAGAACACAACCAAGTGACCAAAGCCGCTTTTGCTAACGACGCAGTGTTTCTCAATATGCAAAAAGAGGCGCTCGAAATAATGAACTCGCAGGAGAGAATTCCTTACGTCAGTTTCGAAGGGAATTATCTATATAATTTCTGGGATGATGAAAATAACGTGCGCGGCATTTTGAGGCGAACCACTCTCGAGGAATACCAAAAACCAAACCCCAATTGGGAAATAGTTCTTGATATCGATAAACTAAATAAAGATGAAGGGAAAAGTTGGGTTTACAAAGGATATACGTCTCTTCCGCCGGAGTACCGTTATGCCATGGTTTATCTTTCCAATGGCGGCAAAGACGCCACAGTCATCCGCGAATTCGACCTGTTCGAAAAAAAATTCATCGACAGCGGCTTTACTCTGCCGGAGGCCAAAAGTTCGGTCGATTGGTATGATTACAATACCTTGATTCTTGGTACCGATTTCGGTCCCGGTTCTCTAACTTCTTCAGGATATACCCGGCAGGTGCGTTTGTGGAAACGCGGCACTCCCTATTCGGAAGCACAGCTGGTTTATGCTGGAGACTCGACTGATACATCGGTGGGTGGCGGCATGAGCGTTCGCCCCGAAGGATCAATTTTCAGCATTGGCCGCAATACCTCCTTTTGGGAATCTGAAAACTGGGTCGTGGACGATAAGATGAATCGATTGACGATACCATTGCCGAAAGATGCCGCTATAAGTGCCTTTTTCAAGGACTACGTAATAGCTGAACTCTACTCCGACTGGCTCGGGATACCAGAAGGGACATTAATTGCCCTCAAGATGGCTGACTTCAACTCGCCCGATTTAAGATCAAGAATTGAAATTGTATTTTCGCCGGATGAAAAAACTTCACTATCTGGCGTGACCGCTACCAAAGATTATCTGGTACTGAATCTTCTCCAAAACGTCCGCGGCAAAATCATTTATCTACAGCCGCAAACAAAAGACGGCAAAAACGTCTGGACTGGCGGCGAGCTGGCACTACCCCCATTCGGAACCGTAAGTGTTTCAGCGGCTGATGCTTTTACCAATGCCGTGATGGTCAGTTTTCAGGATTTTTTGACCCCCGCTAAACTCTATTATTTTGCCGACCCGAAATCCGCACCTACAGTAATAAAAACCCTCCCTGAAATGTTTGACGTCTCAAATTTCTCCCTCGCGCAATACGAAGCCACTAGCAAAGACGGAACAAAGATTCCTTATTTTCTGGTAAGTAAAAAAAATCTTAAGCCGGACGGCCACAACCCGACTCTTCTTTATGGCTATGGCGGGTTTCGGAGTCCTCTTCGGCCATTTTACTCGGCGACAATCGGGAAACTCTGGCTGGAACGAGGCGGGGTGTATGTAATTGCAAACATTCGCGGCGGAGGGGAGTTCGGCCCGAAATGGCACCAAGCCGCGCTGCTCGAAAACCGGCAGCGTGCCTTCGATGATTTTATTGCGGTCGGAGAAGACCTCATTACCAGGAAAATCACAACGCCTGAACATCTGGGAATAATGGGAGGGAGCAACGGCGGGTTGCTGATGGGAGCAGTGTTCACGCAGCGTCCTGAACTTTTCAACGCGGTAGTGTGCGAGGTGCCCCTTCTTGACATGCTGCGCTACCACAAACTTCCTCCGGGCGCATCATGGATGGGCGAATACGGCAACCCGGACATTCCCGAACAACGCGCTTATATTGCCAAATATTCGCCGTATCAAAATGTGAAAGTAGAAGCAACTTATCCCGAAGTATTGTTTGTAACTTCCACCAAAGATGACCGTGTCCACCCTGGGCACGCCCGCAAGATGGCTGCCAAGATGGAAGAATACGGCAAGAAGGTGTACTTCTATGAAAACACGGAAGGCGGTCACGGACGAGCGGCCGACATGACCCAGCGCGCTATGGTGCTGGCGCTCGAATATAATTATCTTGGCAAAAAGCTCGGCATTTCAGAGCACTAAGTGACCTTCAAAATCACTACTGTTCTTGAGCATTTTGCTCGTGCCCGCTTTTTGATAAAGCGAGTACAACTGTGCCTTCGATCAAATTCCCTACATCTTCCACTGCCGAAAATAAAAAAATAACAAAACGAACCCATTTCTCTTCTTCCCCCTTCCCCTGTGGGGAAGGGGGCTGGGGGGTTAGGTTCTTGGGGGAAATCCGAAAAAAAAGATGTTAAATATGACAAAACGAACCCAATTCTCTGCGTTTTCAAGCAAATCTTGAGGGGTGCTCCCAGGTCGCAAGTCGTCCTTCGACAGGCTCAGGATGACTTGCGCAATGGTAATATCAATTTGCTTCTTCGATCAATTCTAAACGAAAGCGTCATGGTGAGCCTGCCTGCCCTGAGCGAAGCCGAACGGGTCGAACCAGACGCTGTCTAATCACTTCTAAAGAACCCCACCTCAAGCGATAGGCGCCCAGATTGCGGCCCTTGACAACAAGAGAACAGAATTGGAGATTGAGGACCCTGTACAATAATGTTATTAAATAATTTATGCCTGAAAAAAATACTCCCGTCATCATCTGGCTCTCCATGGTGGCATTCATGATCTTCGGCACACTCATAGTTGGCGGCATCACGCGTCTGACCCACTCCGGGCTGTCAATGGTCGAGTGGCAGCCTCTTATTGGCGTCATTCCTCCGACTAATGAAACAAAATGGAACGAGGTTTTTGAAAAGTACCAACAGTTTCCGGAGTATCAGAAACTCAACATCGGAATGACCCTGGCCGAATTCAAAACGATTTTCTACTGGGAATATTTACACCGGATATTCGGGCGAGTGCTTGGCCTTGTGTTTTTGATCCCCTGGATTTATTTCATGATTCGAAAACGTTTCACTGTCAAATATAATCTAAAGCTATTGGGGATTTTGGTGCTGATTGGGGCGCAGGGTGTACTGGGCTGGTATATGGTGACAAGCGGACTAATCGATAACCCTCGCGTCAGTCACTATCGACTGGCGGCACACCTGTCGCTGGCAATGGCGCTGCTCGGCGTTATAGTTTACCAAATACTGAATCTCAAAAGAGGGGCAACGGCTGCGAGGATATCCACGACGCCGGCTTTACGTTATTTGGGATTAGCGTTAACAATATTGGCATCAATTCAAATAATCTATGGTGCGTTTATGGCCGGTTTGAACGCGGGCTACACTTTCAACACATTTCCCACCCTGGCCGGTCACTGGATTCCGCCTAATATGTTCGACCTGCATCCTTTGTGGTCGAATTTTTTTAATAACCAGATAACAGTGCATTTCCTGCATAGAACTTTCGGCTGGCTGATTCTGTTCGGAGCAGTCGGCCTGTGGATTTACACCAGATCCATGAAATTGCTACCGGAGCAGCGTTTGGCGATGCACATCCTCACAGCTGCCGTTAGTTTGCAGTTTCTTTTGGGAGTACTCGCGGTCATAAACGGTGTCCCGACGCCACTGGCAGTGTTACATCAAGCGGGAGCGGCACTGCTGTTTGTGGCTGCCATAAACGTCAATCACTTGTTTCGAAGGTGACAAAAAATGATTTGAGTGGCGGTGAGTCACAAATCCCAAATGTGTTCTTCGATGGAGCGGGCGATTCTTTCTTGAATCAAATGAGCTTGTTTCCTGGTTCTGCTCATGAACTGCGGAACGGGCAGGCCGTCGATGGTGATAGAGGGTTCCTTGACCGGCTCATTTCTTTCGACCAGATGAGCCAAAACGCCGTGCTCTTTAATGAAATCTACCAGAAAATCATGAATTTTTAACTGCTGGGGATCCTGACTGGAATAAATGATGCCAATTTCCATATTGTTATCCTCGTTTCAAATCCGTTCGCGAGGAGAAATAGATACTTTTTAAACCAAGCAACCCTAGATAGGTTCAGAAAATTCGAATAATCAAACAATTTTTTTTAAAGATCTGTGGTCGTCTCTTTAAGCGGAGCGCAATGAGGGGGCGACCAAATTATCGAATACTTATCGCGAATTTCATGGCAGGCACGACTTCGCCGATAGCCTCGGAATTTAAGCGGTTCTTTTCCAGGGCTTTACTGAACTCATCGGCTTTTTTGGCTGGCATGGCAATCAAAAGCCCCCCGGAGGTCTGCGGGTCGAACAGAACATGCTCAAGATTTTTGTCAAACCCTTGCGGAATGGAGACTTTTCCCGCAAGAAATTCTCGATTCCCTTCGGCGCCGCCCGTGAGAATCCCCTGTGCGGCCAGCTCTTTAACACCATCCATTATGGGAATTTTGTTGGGATACAATTGAATCGAGATTTTGGACGCCGACGCCATCTCATAGGCATGTCCCAAAAGGCCAAAGCCGGTAATATCAGTGGCGGCATGGGCGCCGTGTTTCATCATAAGTTCGCAGGGAGTCCTGTTAAGCTTTATCATGGATTGCACTACATTTTCAATTAATTCATTACTGACTGCACTCCGCTTAATGGCGGTGGTAATTATCCCTGTCCCCAACGGTTTAGTCAGAAAGAGTTTATCGCCGACTTTGGCACCGGCATTGGTAAATATCTTTTTCGGATTTATCAGGCCGGTCACTGCCACGCCGAATTTTAATTCAGTATCTTTGATCGAATGTCCACCGAGCACGACCGCGCCGGCTTCTTCCAGTTTCTTTCCGGCCCCTTCAAGGATACGTGTCAAAATTTCCGCCGGCAGTTTATCTATAGGAAAACAAACGATGTTCAGAGCGGTCAGCGGCTTCCCGCCCATGGCATATATATCCGAGACGGCGTTGGCGGCGGCAATCTGTCCGAACTGGTATGGGTCATCCACAATCGGCGGAAAGAAATCCACCGTTTGCACCAATGCCTGATCCGACGAAATCCGAAACACACCGGCGTCATCGGCCTTGTTAAAACCGACCAGTAAGTCCGGATATTTGGACTGCGTCAGCGAAGCTAAAATTTGGGCCAAAAACTTTGGCGGAAGTTTGCTGGCTCAACCCGCACAGCTGACTTCAGCCGTCAGCTTAATTCTGGTTTCTTTACGTTTGTCTTCCATTAAATTCCTAAACCTAAATCTATTATAGTCTTAGCCGATGCATTAGTCAATCTGATGCGGTTGGCTATGTGGAGCGAAAAGGGTGTCTACGCTAATCTTTTTGAGGTAACTTGGATTATATGCAACATAAAATTACACTCATCCCCGGCGATGGTATCGGCCCGGAAATCTCCGCTGCCGTCCTCAAAATCATTGACGCCGCCGGTGTCGATATCGAATGGGAAAGACACGATGCCGGAATTCCGGCTGTTGAGAAATACGGCTCACCGGTGCCGGATTCACTTCTGGATTCGATTCGGCGCAATAAAGTAGCTCTCAAAGGTCCCACTACTACTACTGTCGGCAAGGGCTTTAAATCGGCCAATGTTACTTTGCGCCAAAAACTTGACTTGTATGTAAATCTCCGGCCGGTCAAATCAATCGGCGGCGTGCGCAGCCGATATGAAAAAGTCGATCTGATAATCGTTCGCGAAAACACCGAGGATTTGTATTCCGGCATTGAGAGCATGATCTCACCCGGAATGAGTCAGGCCGTCAAGGTTGTGACGGAAAAAGCGTCAATTCGCATTGCCCAATATGCTTTCGAATACGCCCGGAAACACGAACGAAAAAAAATTACGCTGGTACACAAAGCGAACATAATGAAAGTATCCGATGGCCTTTTTCTTAATTCATTCGAAAAAGTCGCCAAAGATTATCCGGACATTCAATCGGAAAACAGAATTGTGGATGCCTTATGTATGAACCTGGTGATGGACCCGACCCAATACGATATTTTGCTTTTGGGAAATTTGTTTGGCGATATCGTGAGTGATTTAGCCGCCGGATTAGTGGGAGGATTGGGCGTCGTGCCGGGGGCAAATATCGGCGATGATTACGCTGTTTTCGAAGCGGTTCACGGCTCGGCCCCAGACATTGCCGGGAAAAATATTGCCAACCCGACAGCATTGCTCTTTTCATCGCTTTTAATGCTTCGTCACATCGGCGAAAACGACGCCGCCGACCGGATCTGGAAGGCGGTTCTGGTCACACTCTCCATTGGTAAAAATGTGACTCCCGATTTAGGCGGCAAAGCCAGCACGACCGAATACACCGACCAGCTAATCAAAGAAGTCAAGTCTCGTTTCTGACATTTCGATATTACTGGACGCATTCTCGCCACTTTATTTAAGAACCATCTTTAATTATGTTTCCAGGCGAGTAAGACAATGGCTTTAGATAAAAACATTACCGAAGAAGGCCTGTTGTGCTGGAATTGCGGCAAAAATACCGGCCTTAAGGGAAAAATCACCCGCAGTGATTCCTGCCCGCATTGTCAGGCTGATTTGCGCTGCTGCCGCGGCTGCCGGCATTTTGACCCGACTCGACGTTTTCAATGCCGTGAACCAATCGAAGCCAATATTGTTAACAAAGAGAAATCAAATTTCTGTGATTTTTACCAGACCCGGGAGGCGTACAAAACGGCCGGAGGGATATCGTATCAGAAAGACACCAAAGACACTCGCAAGAAAAAATTTGATGACCTGTTTAACGACTAAGAAAGGCAGCAGCACAAATGAAGACAACCATCGGGAAAGTAATGATTATTTTAGCAATTTTAACTACTTATGCAGCAGCGGAGGATATTGTGTACAAAGTCGGCGATTCAGTTCCGGAATTTAAATTACCCTATGCCACTAAAGATTCAATAGGCAGTGATGAAATCACACCTGAATCCTTGAAGGGGAAAAGATATTTACTGGCGTTTTATCCGGCCGATTGGTCTGGTGGCTGTACTAAAGAAGTCTGCACTTTCCGGGACGCTTTTTCGGATCTTCAGAAGCTCGACATAGAGATTTTAGCAATATCCGGCGATTATGTTTACAGCCATCGCGAATGGGCTAAGCACCACGATTTACCATTCAAACTTCTTTCCGACCACAGCGGTGATTTTGGCAAGAAGATGGGCGTTTATTTGCCCGATGACGGTATGTTCAAGAGGTCAGTATTTGTGGTCGGGAAAGACGGGAAATTTCAATATATCGACTATGAATATTCGGTCAAAGACAACGCCGATTTTGACGCTCTCAAAGCGGCACTGGCGGTGAATAAGTAATTAACTATTGAATAAATAGTATAAAGCTTCTGCTTCTGGAACTTTTTTCCGCCATTTTAGTTTAAAAGTTTGGAAACAGGTCAACCAGTAACATGGTTGGCACTTTTGAAGTTTCGCATTTCATAGTACCTCCCCTGAAAGAGGCGCTCAATTTGGGTGCCTCTTTCGTATTTAAGTTAATTTTAGAGGAGACCTTTAACCCATTTAGTGCAAAGCTCAATGCCGGTGGCACGATTATAGCCAATTATCCCGACCAGTTTCCCTTTAACCGTTCCTGCTACTATCGGCCCTAAACGGGAGTGTTCATAGGCCATGGCATTCTTTTCAGGAAACTCAAATTCCGGGGGGACCTGATTGATTTTACCGATTTTTTTGGCCCAATCCGAAAGCTCCAAAAATTTGATACCGGAACTATCCGGCGTCAGAAACAATGTCAAGGTGTCCTCATCAGAGGCGTAATCGATCGAATAAACACTGTCGAGTCCCTCCACATCCATAAAATTGCGACTGTAATATCTCTGGGATGGAACTATTTGCCCTCGGAAAGGAAAGAGTCGAAAATATAAGGGCTGTTGTGTCATGGATGTAATCCGCGCATCAATCATACGCGCTAGAGTTCGAGCGCCACTGATCCATTTTGATGATGCCGGCGAAGTAATCGAAACGGAATATTCGCCCTTGGTAAAATGCAATGTGTCGTCTAAATAAAAAGATTCTGCTTCAATGCTGTCCAGTGCGACTCCTCTCGGGCGACTTTGCGAGTAAAATCCGTAAGCGTCCAGCGGTGAAGCAAATTGAGTAATCACCACAGCAAAATCATTTTTGCCGACTTTGTAAGCCGCCCGCACTACCCCGATGACTAACGAGTTGGTATAGGCACGAGAATTGGGGACGGTCGAATCATTTATTCCTGTGCGTGTTGTTCTGGTAATATTTCCCCACGAGATGACTTTCTTGCTGGAATCTGGTCCCGGTAGAATTAGTTCGGCTTGAAATGAAATCTTGGACAAGTAAACTTCGAGCTCTTTGATGCGATCGATCGGTGCAACTTTTTTCTTGCCGCAGGATGAAATCAGCTCGCACAGCGCCAAGCTAATCATAAAAATAAGAACGAGCCGTTTTGACATTATACCCAGTACAAAATGATTATTACGGTTGTCAGCCACAAAATTACGTCAAGCAAGAGCGGTTTGTCGGTTATCAATACTCTCGTTGGTGAACCGCCGCCCTCTTCTTTATGAATCAAGTAAAGATACCTGAAAATTCCATAGACCACGAACGGAACGGTGAAATACAAAAATTCCGTCCCCAATTTTTCGGAAACCTCCGTTGAAAGAGTATAGAGCATGTAAATTACTACAACAGTGGCTGTCACCACTCCGATTAGCTGGTCGAGCAGGTAAGGTGAGTATTTGCTTAGAGACTTTCGGTGGGCCGTGGCGTCCTCTTCCAGCAGGACCAGTTCATGCCGACGTTTGCCAAATCCTAAAAACAAAGCCAGGAACAACGTATTTATCAGCATCCATCGTGAGGCCGGCAATCCGATAGCCACAGCGCCGGCATAGGCCCGCAACACAAACCCAATGGCGATGGTCATAACGTCCAATATGACAATATGCTTTAGCCACGAGGAATAAAGGACGTTTAATAGAAAAAACAGCGCCGACACCAACAGAAAAGTGCGACCAATATACCAAGCGCCGGAAATTCCCAAAATTACCAACGTTACAAAGAAAATCGATGCTGGACCGACTGAAATCTTCCCTGATGCAAGTGGTCGATTCTTTTTGAGAGGGTGTTTTTGGTCCTGTTGACGATCAATAATGTCGTTTAAGGTATAAATCGATGAGGATAACAGGCAGAACACTCCTGCTGCGGCCAATGCCAGCATGACGCTGCCATAATCATTGGCCACGCCACCAAAAAAGAGCGCCGCCAATACCACACTGTTCTTGATCCAGTGGCCCGGCCGGGCCAGTCTTATTAGCGACTGTAACATAACCGATTATAAAATGCCGTGTAATTCGGTTCAAGCGTAAAACTTTGTAGGAATTCACTTGAATTGGATTGACATTATGAGTTTTCAGCCGACTAATATTAGAGTATATAACTAATGTGAAAAAGCCATTTCACCGAAAAGAACTATCAACACATTACGGCATTCTGGTCAACAAAACCGCCGCCAATTATGACCGCCATGAAGTCAGCCGCTTAATAAACGCCATTCGCAAGCAAAACTGTTTTTACACAGTAGTTGAGCCCGATTCGGCCGGTAATCTTCTTAATCTGGCGCAGATATTGTCAGGCATCAGGAAATCGCGTCATAGAAAAACTCTGGATGAGCAAAAAAGGGGAGAAATCGGCGCTTTGATAGCGTGTGGCGGAGATGGGACTTTTAATCTGGTAGCCCGGGCAGCTTTGGAAGCCGGCATGCCCATGGGCGTGCTGCCGCTGGGTCGTGAAAACAATATCGCTTTATCACTTTACGAATCAGCCAAACCTGAAAAATGCATTCCCCAGATTCTTGCCAAAAAATATAAGCGAATAGATTATGCTACTGTGGCCAATCAATCTTTTTTCGGGAGCGTCGGACTGGGGTTGATACCGAATCTGGAAAAACTGCTATCACAGAATGGAAAACCTCGTTTTGGCTTTGGCTGGAATAGACTCGGCTCCAAAGCTGCCGCCAATTGCAGTATCCGTAATGCCGTGATTAAAGTTGATGCTTTTCGCTTCGAAATCAGTCCTCTGATTTTGAATATTAACTTGCTGCCATACAGCGCCGGTATAAAAGTCAGCCCGGTGTCGGGTCAATCGGATGGATTGGCCGAAGTAATTTTCGATGTTAATGTGAAGCCGAAAGAAGTGGGTGGAATATTAAAGCAATTAAACACCGGCAAATTCTTTTACGGCAGCGATGTCCGCATGTTTAGAGGTCGAACTATCACCGTGCAGCCGACTGCCGGTATGACTCTATATCTTGATGGGGAATTGCTCGAATTACCAACCAACATTATTGAAGTCGAAGTCGGTTCCAAGCATTTGATGGTCAACTCTGTATGAAAGCAAATCTGATTGCTGGAATTCTTTG
>Ga0334722_10006615_pt1 | contig 11408 bp, 18 predicted proteins | sample C3_bottom_MG_FD_207210 | JGI IMG/M metagenome (GOLD analysis project Ga0334722, IMG submission 207210) | Sediment microbial communities from Yellowstone Lake, YNP, Wyoming, USA - C3_bottom | ecosystem: Environmental > Aquatic > Freshwater > Lake > Sediment | place: USA: Wyoming | collected...
CAGGCCTCTTACATGGACGCCGGCACCGTGGTCCACCGCGTTCTCGAGCTGGCGGCCAGGCGACGGATCGGGCAGCAGGAGAAGACGCGTCCGACCAAGAAGGAGCTACTGGACCTGCTCGAGGCCGTCCTCAAGGAGCCTCAGCGCGAGACCTGGAAGGAGAATCTCCTCCTCACCCCCGAGGTCGCGCAGCTCGCGTCGAGCGCGATCGATGCCTGCTGGAAGACGGTCAGTTTCGCGCACGCGATCGAGGCCGAGAAGAGCTACAAGGCGAACCTCGGTCCGATCGGAGGCCCTCCCGGCAAGGAGCTCAAGGAGGACTTGATCGTGAACTGCGTCCTCGACCGGATCGACGAGGAGCCGAGCAAGGAGATCAAGATCGTCGACTACAAGTCCGGCTTCGGCGTCATGTCGAAGACGGAGGCCGAGCTCGACCCACAGGTCAACATCTACCTCGCCGCCGCCAGCCGGCTCTTCCCGGGACGCAAGGTCGCGATCGAGTTCCACTACCTGTCGCGCTCGATCCTCCTCGGCCCTATCGAGTGGACCAAGGAGCGCGACGAGTGGGTGATCGCCTACGTGAAGGCGGCCGCCTACCGCATACTCAAGTGGGACGACAACAGGAAGGAGACGCCGAACACCTATTGTTCGTCGTGCTTTCGTCAAGGAGACTGCGCTGGCTACAAGCGCATGATCAAGGGTTCGCTCCTTCCGCTCTCGCGCTCGATCGGCGACAACCTCGCCGAGTACAGCCGCCTGTCCGACGTGGAGAAGAACGCCGAGGCCGCCAAGAAGACGCTCAAGAAGGTAATCAACGACGCCTGCGACAAGGCCGAGGACGGCGAGATCTACGAGGGCGGCTATCGTGGCCGGATCATCTTCACGAACAAGACTGACTACAGCGACATGAGGAAGACGGTCACGGCGGCCACGAAGATCGTCCACGACGCCGACAAGCTCGACGCGCCCAAGAAGGAGCCGACACCGGTCCCCTCTGACCCGACGGCTCTCGCCCTGGCGCACGAGGACGCGGTCAAGAAGATCGCGCTCCTCGAGGAGGAGGTCAAGAAGAGCCAACTCGCCTTCCAGATCGCCTGCGTGATCGGCAAGGCGCAGTCGGGCTTGGTCGACAAGTGGGTCGAGACGCTGCCTAAGACGATCGGGGCCGCGGTTGCCCAGGCAGTCGACGGGACGTCGACGAACAACGGGTATTATCGCGTCGATGTCGAGGCCCTCTCGGATCCCTTCCTCGGAGCCGAGCCGGAGGCCAAGCCCGAGCAGGCCGCGGAGGCGGCTGCGTAGTTGTCGGTGGCGGGAGGTACGGTGGTGACGCCAAGGGAGAGTCCAGATCAAACCATGGGCAGCAACGGCAACAAGGTGTCGAACGGCATCGAGCAGATCGTCTACGTGGACACGGAGACAACCGGGCTGCTTGCCCACCACGACGTCTTCGAGATCGCCATGATCAAGGGCGACGAGGAGATCATCCTTTGGTTGCCGGCCGATTTGTCGAAAGCAGACCCAGACGCCCTTCGGATCAACCGCTTTTATGAGCGACAGAAGGAGGGCTACGAGAAGCACGGAACCAAAGGGGAGGAGGGCGCCTGGAAGATCGCCGAGTTCACGTCGGGCTGTACCCTAGCGGGCGTCGTGCCCTCGTTTGACGTCAACATGACCAGCGGCTTCCTGCTCAAGTACGGCCTGAAGCCGGCGTGGAACTACTGGATGCGCGACGTTGTCACGTTCGCCGCTGGCGCGCTCGGGCTCCGTGGCAAGACGAACTCCAAGATCGTGTCCGAGACTCTCGGAGTCGCCATGCCAGACAACAGCGAAGTACACACAGCTCTCGGCGACGCCCGCTGGGCCAAGAGGATCGACACGAAGGCCATGGAGCTCACGAGCGAGGAGCACCGCAAGTCAGACCTCGAGGAGAAGCTCTTTGCCCTCCTCCGCGACGAAGGCTTCGACGAGACAGAGAAGAAGCTCAAGGAGACCGCGGCGCGCTGGGCCTCGAAGCTCATCGTCCAGGCCGCCCCAGTCAAAGCATCCGCCTGAGAAGGAGGCCGCGCTGTGCCCGACAACAAGGAGGAGCTCAAGAAGAAGCTCCGTGTCGCGATCGAGAAGACCGTTGTTGCGATCAGCGCGGCCCCGGGCCGCGAGTATGGCGCGATCCTTGAGAAGCTCGTCTCTTACACTCGCCGCCTGGCGGTCTGTGTCGACTGCGGCGCGCCGCTCGACCCGAGACTCCGTGACCGCTGCCCCAAGCACGCCGGGATCGACGCCACGAAGACGTTCATCGCGAATAAGGCCAAGAAGCACGGCCCCACGATCGTCATGAACGTCATGAGCAAGGCAGCCGAGGCGCTCGACAAGATCCTCGGCGACCCGAACGCGCCGGCGCCCGAGGAAGAACAGTCGTGAGGCCGAAGAAGACGCCGCTCAGTCGGCTCCTGCATGAATACATCCGCGACCGCGCTGTGGTCGAGGGCGTCGCCTACGAGTTCACTCCTGCGTTCTTCCAGTCCGCTCTGAATATGGGTGTGGCTGAGTTCTTCGGTGTTGAGGTCGAGGACGGCAAGATGATCTCCGACACACAGGAGCCCAAGACCGGCTACTTCAAGCAGTGGATCGAGAAGAGAATCCCGTGAACGAGACGACGACGATCCACTGCGTCTCCCTCGTCCTGAGGACCGTCCTCGATCTCTGGGGCGTCGGCTACGACACGTTCGTCGTCGGGCCGAACGGCATCCTCGTCGAGTGGTGCCGCAATGGGCTCCTGGCCGACGTCTACTGCGTCCTGGGCGAGTCCAAGGAAGACGCGAAGGCGGCGTGGGGCACGGCCACGGCGAGGGCCGGCTCGACAAAGCTCACGCCCGACGTCGCCGAGGCCCTGATCTTCGACGCCCATGCGCTCGCGGTCGAGAAGGGCCTGCTCCCGCGCGTCGGTTACCCTCCGCTCCCGTGCGAGTGCGGCCGCGTCGGCGAGCCCACAATCGCCATGACGACGCTCGGCGACGGCTCGGAGCAGGTCGGCGCCTGGTGCCGAGGCTGCCGCCACAGGCTCGCCTTCTTGCCGCTCGACGACCTCGCGATCCCCCTCCTTCCTCCTGGCAGGTGGCTCGCCTACGACCGCCTGATGCCGGAGCCTGGAGAGAAGTGGCCGGAGCGGAAAGAGGACCCGGCGGCAGCTTTCCCGTTCGGGGCGAACGTCCAGTGAACGAGACCGTCAAGGTCGTGGTCGAGAATGGCATCCTCTACGACACAGAGGTCATCGACTCGCATCTTCGGTCCGTCTCGTTCTTCGCGAACGCGCGCACGTTCTCCTGCAACACGGCTGGCCCGAAGGAGTGCTCCAAGCACACGAACCTCGTCGGACTCGGAGGATTGCTCCCACGCGACTATTCCATGACCGTGCGATCGGTGCGCGTCGAGATCGAAGACACGGCCGATCAGGATCTCGCTCTCATGAAGTCATCGAGCATGGACCTATGGATCGGAGACAGGTTCTACGAGATCCCGGTCAATGAAGCCATGAACTCAAAAGGATTCGACCTTGGAGTACTGTGCCAGATCAACAAGATCGAGCGGCTGGACGTCAACTGGCCAAAGACCAAGCTGCCTCGCTTTGCCGGCCGTCTCACGGTGAAGGTCTCTCTACTCGGCCAGATCGTGTTCCCGACGATCGACGACGACGGGTTCAAGGAAAGGCAGATCGCCTTCTACACCGATCGGCTGGTCTCATGAGCGCCTGGCAGCGGAGGCTCGACGAGCTAAAGACGCTCGCCAAGTCCATGTCGTGGCCGCTCACGCCGGAGCACTTCCGGCAGAACATGGCAGCACGGCGTACGTTCGAGGACGCGGTCAAGTCCAAGGCCCCCTACGCCGACGCGATCACGGCCGCGGCAGCGCAGATGCCGGGCTACCGCGCCGCCGAGACGACGGTGCTCGGGCTCAGCGTCAAGCTGTCGCTCCATGAGTCGAGCGGCACCGAGGACATCCCGGCTGGCTGGCGCTGGCACCTCTCGATCAGCGGCGTCGCGAAGCCCGACGATCTGAAGAAGGTCCTGGCTCGCCTGGGCGTGCCGGAAGGGTCGAAGATCGGCGACCTGCCCATGGCGACTCACTGGGGGTGGGCGGCTGCGCCCGTGGACGTTCCAGGCAAGGAAGGCTGAGATGAACAAGCACGACGGCGACATCGTCTTCAGGTCGCCCACCAAGGAGTTCCTCCGCTTCAAGGGCGACGGCTCGATCCTCGTCGAGGGACGGCCCGTCGAGTGTGACGAGCAGCTCGTAGCGTCGTTCCGTAGCTGGCTCGCGACCGCAACGCTCACGCGTCCGGACGGCGCGAAGGAGAAGGCTGGTCTTGCCGACGGCGACACGACCTTCCAGTCCGGCACCGGCATGAAGCCGGGCGCCGAGGGCGGCAACGTGATCCTCGACAACGGGAGGGCCGAATGAACATCGGCGACCCCGGCCCCTCCGACCTACCCGCCAAGTTCAAGAAGGCACGCACGGCGTTGGCCGTGTTCACGGCCGCTGCGGAACGCTTCGACGCCAGGAGCTTCGGAGAAGCCGTTCCGAAGCTGGCCGAGGCGTTCTCGAGCCTCGCGGATGCGGTCTCGGCGATCAGCGCGACGATCGACGCCGACGAGCGCAAGGCCACTTTGCTCAAGAAGCAACTAAAAAAGACGCTCGCCACGACCTCTTCCGAGTTCAGGCGTGCCGTATCCAAGTCATCTGACGCCATGATGTGTCTGCTCGCCATCGCTGAAAAAGCGGTCGCCAGCCAGGGAGCGTGAGCATGAGCATCTTCGACCCCGAGCCCGGCGAGCCTGGCTACACGATCAAGAAGCTGCGCGAGGCGGGGAGCGACCAGGAGTTCGTCGAGGCCTACCTCGCCCACAAGGCCAAGCTCGCCGAGCGCAAGGTCGCCGTCCGTCCCTACGACGCCCTCTGCTCCAGGGCGATCGAGCGCTTCGGGCAGTACAGGATGGGAGACTCCGGGGACGACGAGCGCCGCGAGGATGCGCTCTGGTTCATCAAGGAGCTCCAGCGCTACCTAGCTCTCTCCGGGATCGACGTGGGCGGGATCAACGGGGCCTCCGCCGTCAAGAAGCGCACGCTCGCCGAGATCGAGGCGGACATCGCTCACGTCGCCATGTCCGTCCTGGGCCACGAGCGGTCGGGCCTGGCCTTCGGGGATGCGTTCCCCGCCGACATGGCGACGCCGACCTCCCGGCAGGTAGCCGCGGCCGTGGACCTCGGCTGCACCGAGATGGACGACCACGACCCGCCGCCGTGCCCGAAGTGCGAGGGGGTCCGCGAGCAGATCGGCAAGGTGATCGACTCGGCCCTGGAGCAGCAGGCCGAGCTCGAGGGTCAGTCCAGGAACGCCGGCCACGTCCTCCACGCCTTCGGGTCGGGCACGACCGACAAGGACCTCGAGAAGACGGCCAAGGACGGCCTCATGCGCGGGGCGCGGGCCGAGCTTGAGCTCCGCAGGCGGCGGAGCGAGCGCGAGGAAGCTGCAGGCGGAGACCAGGAAGCCGAGTGAAGACGCACGAGGAGCATGTTAGGCGCGTCAAGGCGAAGCACGGCGACAAGGTCGCCGTGGTCGGGCGCTACATTAACTTACGCGCCAAGGTCAAGTACCGTTGCTGTAAGCACGGGACCTTCCTCATGCTGCCGAGGCCCGTTGAAAGAGGCTCTGGATGCAGCCTGTGTTCGCGTGAGCGAGCGACCAAAAAGAACACGAAGACTCACGAGGAGCATGTCCGGCGCGTACTGCGCGTCCATGGCGATCGTCTCGTCGTGGTCGGCCGCTACGTTCACTCGTTCGTCAAAATCGAATACCGATGCGTCAAACACGGGCCCGTTTTCTCAACACCGTCTAATGTCGAACTTGGACATGGATGCAGCGCGTGCGGACGCGACAAGACCCGTTTATCTCACGAAGGCCACGTAGCGAAAGTTCTAGAGGTCCACGGCAAGACCCTGCGCGTAGTCGGACAGTACGTCGATTCTCACACGAAGATCGACTACGAGTGCCCGGAACACGGAATCTTCTCAGCTCAGCCAAACAACGTGACCAGCAACGAGTCTGGCTGCAAAAAGTGTTACACAGACTCGCTTCGCGGCGTAACGCGCGTCGGTTACATCGCCAACCCAACTCGCAAGACTCACGCTGCCTACGTCACCGAAGCGGAACGATTCAACGTGCGGCCACTGGAACCATACGTAACGGCACTAACCAAGATCCTGCATGAATGCAGCAAGGGCCACGTTTGGCCAACAACGCCGAACCAGATTCTGTCAGGCTACGGCTGCCCGTTGTGCGACAGGTCGCAGTACCGTAGGCGCTGCATTCAGGTCGGAGATCGTAATGTCCTGGTGCAAGGGCACGAAGGGGCCGCCGTCTCGATCCTGCTCGGCGAAGGCGTAAGGGCAGGCGACCTCGCATTCACTCTTAGCGAAGGGCGGCCGACCTTCCGCTACAAACTCAACAGACGCCAGCACACGTACGTGCCCGACGTGTTCGTTCGATCAGTCAACATGGTCATCGAGGTCAAGAGCCATATCACCCTTGGTCTCTACGACGATGCGATCTTCAAGCGTGTTTGCGCCAAGGCTCGATCTGTCGTCAAGGCTGGCTATGCCTTTAGACTCATGCTCGTCCACCGCAAGCGAGATATCAAGCTGGATCGAGACTGGTTCCTCAAGCCTCAGAGCGCCGCTCTTCGCGCGTTCAAGGAGAAGACGAAGGAGATACACCAGACTTACCTCCACAGTCAACGAGAACACGATCCGGCCACAGGTAGATTCCAAGGCAAGGAGCAACAATGAAAGCCAAGTACGAAGGGCTCAAGGCAAAGCTCGTCTGGGACGGAACCGACGAGGTCAGGATCCCCGAGGAAGCCGGCGAGCCGCGCGAGGACCAGATGCAGGGCACCGCGCCCGAGCGCATCGGCGAAGTGAGTGGTCGGGCTTGTTACGACAGCATGGGAAAAAACGGCAGCCGATCCTCCGCCGACTACCACCCGCACATCACCGGCGTCGGCCACGGGTCGGTCTACGGCCACTGGCACGGGGTCTTCGAGTTCGCCGCGAAGCACATCCCGGTCGAGATGCGCTTCGCGATCCTCAGGGCCCTCGTCAACCGCCCCGGCGTCTACATCAACCTCCGCAACCCGGACGTCGTCCGCTTCACGACGAACTTCCGCACGATCATGGACTGGGGGAAGTGGACCCTTGAGGCCCAGAAGAAGAGCTACTACGACCAGGACGCCGCGCTGGCCGCGCGAGCACTGCACATCGCCCTGTGCGACCAGGGGCTCAATCTCGCCCCGCAGATCATGAACGCGCTCTCGAGGGTCGGTCGCGTGGCCGAGGGCATGGTCTGGCAGTCGGACAACGGCCTCCTCGACCTCGTCTCGAGCGTGAGGACGGTCGAGCCCGAGGACGACTTCGAGCGCTGGGTCTCGATCTACATGGAGGGGAGCCGCGGCCTCACGCACGAGGAGGTCCGCCACGGTTACATGACAGGGATAAGTCAGCGTAGCACAAGGTTTTGCGACGAAAACGAATCGCCCTGGATCACGCACCCGCTCCTCCAGGAGTACCTCGTCGATCCTGGCGTCCCGCTCGAGGAACGCGAGGAGGTCCGCCTGCGGATCGCCGAGACCGAGATGCTCGGCAAGAAGGTCTACGGCACCGTCGTCGAGAAGCTCCAGCCGTGGTGCGCGAGGAAGATCCCGGAGACGGACAAGTTCCGCAAGACGACGGCGCGCAAGCAGGCCCGTGGGGCGGGGCGCGGCTACCTCGGCAACGCGCTCAAGACGCTCGGGATCTTCTCCGCCTCCGCCTACGAGTGGAACTGGAAGGAGACCCAGCGCGCCGCGAACTCCGCGGACGGCGAGATCCGCTGCGAGTACTCCATGGAGGTCCTCCCGGAGCTCATCAAGTCGCGCTACGCGAAGACCGACTTCGCCCACCTCAGGACGGAGCCGGCCGGCGACGGCGTCGGCCTCGTGCTCTCGGGCGGCGGGAACAAGTAGGCGCCATGAGCATCCCGAAGGAGACAGCCATCATTTGCGCCCACGCGGCGCACGAGGCAAACCGCGTCTACTGCACAGCTCTAGGAGACCACTCGCATCTCTTGTGGGAGCAGGCTCCGGAATGGCAGCGCGAGAGCGCGATCAAGGGCGTCGAAGGCGCGCTTGCCGGCAACACACCCGAGCAGAGCCATGAGTCCTGGCTCGCAGTCAAGCGCGCCGAGGGATGGAAGTACGGACTGAAGAAGGATGTCGGCATGAAGACCCATCCGTGCTTCCGTCCCTATTCAGAGCTTCCTCTGGAGCAGCGAGCCAAGGACGAGCTCTATCTCACGGTCGTCCGAGCAGTCGCGAAGGCGCTCGGCAAAGCGAGGAGATGATCCATGCCCCGCTCGATCTACGTGATCGGCCCGAGCGCCGACAGGCTCGCCAAGATCACCGAAGAAGAAGGCTTCGAGGTCACTGACATGAAGGGATCCCAGAAGCGAGCCACCAAGGACATGGAGGAGTACGCCGAGATCCTGTGCTCGGCCGAGGACGCCGACTTCCTCATCGCCGACCTCGATGGCCCGCCCGACCTCAACGTCGCCTTCACGATCGGCTACGCCGTGGCGCGCATGAAGACGGTCATCTCCTACAGATCGAGCAAGTCGCCGCTCCCGCTCGTGCTCGAGCACGGCTGCTACAAGGTCGAGGGCGAGACGGATCTCCGTCAGGTACTCAAGGCCCTCGACCCCAACAGACCTCCCCCGCGCCCGTGGGGACTCCAGGACGATAGTAGGGACTGACATGGCGGAAGACAAAAGGTCGATGCTCGTCCAGCTCTCGTGGGACGAGATGCAGAGGGCCGCTGACATCGGAACGCGCCGTCGGATTGGAGCACTCTCGAGGAAGATCGCGCCCAGGTATGGAGCCAACAACGGCTGGGAGAAGCCTTGGGCCATGGACTTCCTGGGCGCTGCTGGAGAGTTGGTAGCCGCACGAGCGCTCGGGCTTCACTGGACGGCATCGCTTGACCCGCAGCGCTCGGAGTCGGACCTTGTCGGCCCGTACGGCACAGAAGTCGAAGTCAGAAGTGCCGCCATGGCCCACTTCAATCTGATCATCAACCCGCTGGATAACGACAACACGCCATTCGTTCTTGTCACGGGGGTCGGCCCGGTGTTTAGGATCGAAGGATGGATCTTCGCGGCCGAAGGTAAGAAGCCGGAACTCTGGGGATGCACAACGAATATCTCGCGTCCGTGCTACCTGGTTCCGAAGGACGGGTTAAGGTCCGTACACGAGCTTCAGTCCATGCTGTCAGGAACAAACCCATGGCTGCCACCGTGGCGGTCCGTTGAAGAAGCCTTAGGCCAAGAGACGGAAAAGGAGCAAGAAGCCAAGTGAACGACTACGAGAAGTGCGGCAAACCCCTCGAGTCCGGCGGGGCCTGCAGTCTCGCCAAGGGGCACAGCTTTACCGGGCATGCCGGGCAGCCAGGCCCCAGCGGCACCTACCTGCCTTCGACCGAAGATACTCGGCGCGAGGTCGAGGTCACCAGAGCAGAGATCGAACTCAAGAAGGCCAAGGCCGACCTCGAGAAGGCCAAGGTCGATGAAGTGCCCCAGGCCATCGGTCGCCGCCGCGACGACGGCGTGCTGACCCGCGGCATCCTCCGCAGGATCCTGAACGAGCTCAAGGCGATCCGGCGGCTGAACGACGGCGGCCACCACGCCAGCGAGGCCCTCGGGTGCCCGCGGCCTCGCCGCACGCACCGCGACTTCGTCTCGGCCAGAGAGGCCGCCGCCGCTCTCGGGGTCGAGCTCGTGGACCTCGTCGAGCTCGGCAAGGAGGCGCAGGAGATCCTCGACCGGGAGAAGCGCGCCGGCATCAGCAAGCCGCGCGAACGAGAAGGCCGCACCTTCCGCGTGCGCCGGAGTCCTGACTGTGAGTGAGTCGATCTACATCGTCCTGGAAGGCATCGACGGCGCCGGGAAGACGTCCCAGGCCAAGATCCTCGCCGGCAGGATCCGCGAGGTCACCCGCGAGCTCACTGTCGAGCTCACTGAGCCCCAGAAGCTCCGCGGCACCGTCGGCGACGAGATCCGCCACCGCCTCGTCAACGGGCCTGAGCTGCAGCCTTGGGAGGCGGTCGGCATGTTCACCGCCGACCGGATCCAGTTGCTCCGAACCGACATCGAGCCGGCCCTTCGCCAGGGGCAGATCGTGATCCAGGACCGCTGCTGGCTGTCGACCTGCGTCTACAACGCGTTCTGGGGCGAGACGGAGTCGCACCCTCCTACGCCACGGGCCGTGTGGCTAGCCCAGCACCACATGAAGATCATGCCACGTCCCGACCTCTTGATCCTCCTCGACGTGGACAAGAAGACGGCCGAGCGGCGCCTCCTCGACCGGGCCAAGAAGACCGGCAAGAAGCTCGATCAGTTCGACAAGGACGACAAGCACGACGAGCGGCGCGAGCGCTACCAGCGGCTCATGGAGCTCGACGGGATCGCGTCGAAGAAGGTCGCGATCGACGCCGAGCGGAACGAGGAGGACGTGATGAAGGTCGTCTGGCGTCACGTCAGCCCGGTGCTCAAGGAGAAAGGTCGGCTCTGGCCTGTCGGACCTACATGAGATACTCATTGTCCACCAGGAGGACACCATGTCGAAGGAAAAGAAGTCCAAGAAGAAGAACGACGCCAAGCTCCCGGTCAAGAAGACCGCGAAGCCGACCAAGTCCACGAAGCACTGCAAGGAGTGCGGCCAGCCCAAGAGCACGGTCGGTCAGGACGAAGAGGAGTAGAGGCCGTGACGAGGGACAAGCAGAGTCGCGAAGGGATCAGGTACGTGCAGCAGCCGCCTCCTCGGGCGTTCGACGATCAGCCGGACTTCACCAAGCCGCTGCCTCCGCTTCGTCCGGACAGCGAACCCATCGTCGTCGCGAGGCCGGACCCGGCGACCGGGTTCAAGGAGCCGTTCAAGATAACTCTCAGGCCGTGGCACGACGACTCCCCAGTGACCCTGCTCTCCCTCAAGCCGGATGGCACCGTCGACCTGGGGCTCCCTGTCGACAGCCGCACGCTCTGGGTCGCCATGCAGGGCGACAACGTCGCGATCGCGATCGTCGCAGCCTGTCTCTCGGAGGTGGCTCGCCTGAGGCTGGAGGTCGACGACCTCAAGAAGGTAAAGAAGCGCCGGAGGAAGTCATGACGGATCACTCGATCTTGTGCCCCGCCTTCGTCGGCGCCCTCGACCGCCTCGCGGGGACCGGGGCAAGCGGGCCGTGCGAGTGCGGCGTCGAGGCTCCGGCTCCGCTGCCGGTCCGCGAGGACGTTGTGCCGGAACCAGAGCAGGCTGTCGCGCAGCCGAACG
>Ga0334722_10006616_pt1 | contig 11407 bp, 16 predicted proteins | sample C3_bottom_MG_FD_207210 | JGI IMG/M metagenome (GOLD analysis project Ga0334722, IMG submission 207210) | Sediment microbial communities from Yellowstone Lake, YNP, Wyoming, USA - C3_bottom | ecosystem: Environmental > Aquatic > Freshwater > Lake > Sediment | place: USA: Wyoming | collected...
CTTGAGGTGGCGGCCGCTCCCGCCCGGCTCACTTCGGTTTTGGCATGATATTTGCGGCACGGGAATTGCTTGGACAGAACGGCCTATGCTGGCATGATCGGTGAAGTCCCGCACAGGACATGGCAGACCTGATCTGTGATGGCCCCAAGGCGAGCGACAGCTCGGCGACAAGCTTCGCAGGCCGGGTCGCATCCGTCACAAAGGATTGGCTCGGCGTCAAGCCTTGGGGGGCTTTGGGGTCGGCCGGTCCGGCGGGGCAATGATCCGGTCCGTGACATTGACTCGCCGTTCGTCTGTCCGGCCGGTGTTGTCCTGTCGATCATCGGTGTCACGCTCCCTGATCTCGCCGGTCACTTTGTGGGTGACAACGGCCGTGTGTTTCAGTGGCCGCCGTTTTTTCGTCGCGGACCTGGCCTCATCGTTTGCCAGCCCGATTTCGAGTTGGATTGCAGGCGGGTCATATCCCATAGAGGACAATCGCCGTCGCAAATATACCTCATTGATCCGGCCGTCGGCATAGTGACGGCGGAGCGTTGCGGGCGGGGTCAACTGGCGTATGTGGCTCTGAATCTGCTTGACGTTTGCCCGTGCTTTCGCGGCCTGCAACTCAAGTGCCTTGGCGGCCCGCTCACGGGATTGGAGCTGGGCTCGGACCATCGCGGCTTGCGTCTTTTGCAGGCGGACGGCACCGCCGGCCAACAGGAGCAACGCATCCGCGTCCGACCAACCAAGATTTTCCAGCCGTGTCAGAGCGGCGGGGAGCGGGATGAATCCTTGCCCGACCGCTCCAACTATTTGCGACGTGGAAAGTAGCTGAATACGCTCGCCTCTGGCGGCTTGCCAGCGGTCCGCGTAGTTCAGGACTGCGGCCTCGGCAATCCCTAACGCACGCAACCGCTCCCGCAACTCAGGTATTGTCAACTTGCCGGCGAAGTAGTCTGCTCGCGAGCGTCCCAGCCCAGCCCGAACGATGGACTCCACCCACTCAGAGTTTTCACCCATGATAGCCAGCGTGATTGAACGCTGTCCCCAATCAAGGGATTCGAGGATGCGTCGTAGCTGGTCTTCTGGCAAAATGCCAGTCCGATACTGACGTAGAGCGTTTGCAGCCAGGCGTTTCGATAGGCGATTAACGCGGTCCGATTCTTGCTCAATGCCTTTTCGCTGGGCAAGATCGGCGTCGCTAGTTGCGAGAAGTCGGGCATCGTCAGGCGACAGACCACGGTCGCGGTAAGACTCAACAAGCCACGGAGTGAATGCCGCTGCACGCTGAGCACGGGCAGCCGCAACGTTTCCGGCGGCCTCTTGGTTGTCGGCGGCGACATAGACGGCCCCTCCGAATACGCGAGTACCTACGCCGCTACGGTTGATGACGCCGTCGGCGATTTGTTTCATTTGCCTGAGCGGTATTAGCCCATACGAGATAGCTAATAGCCTGTCGCGGAATGCGGGCGGATAATCGGCTGTCTTGAGTAGGGCCGCCACGTCAGCCTGGGTAAACGGCTGCACGCCCGGCACTTGACGGCGGATTTGTTCCATGCGTTCCGGCCTGAGCCGGTGGAACATAGTGTAGGCTTGACCGGGCGAGATCAGCTGCCAGTGTGCACGCCAGTACGCTTGTGCCCACGTTTCCGGGGCCCCCGGTTGACCGCCCGCAATCGCGGCCGATCCGCCGAATCCTTGAGCTTGCATCCATGATTTGAACTCTGGAATGTCGTCAAATTCGGCGTCGTAGCCAAATCGCTGGACAATGTCCCGTGACCACACGTCGCGGACCGCGAACCGGACTAGGTCGGACGGACCGGGGATTTGATCGGCAAGGCTTAGTTGGCGTTGCCAGTCTGCCGGCTGATACAGTCCGTTGCGACGCAGGTCCAGCCCGGCCGCCGCTTTTGCGGCCGGCGTGTTCCACGCTCCGTACTGGCCGCGGTTGTAGGCTGCCAACACGTCTTGCGGGCTGACCGGTGCCGTCCGCGTCAGTACGGCGTTTTGTCTCGACGCCGTGACAAAACCAAGCCGCGACAAATCCTCCCTTGCTCGTAGCTGACTTTGGTGGACGAGATAATACAGGTATTTGGCCATCTCCTCATCGGCAGGCGTGTCCGTGCCGACAAGGTGGACTTGCATGGCAGATGACCATATGCCGGCCCGTTGTAGCGATTGCTGGACTGTCAGGATCGTGCCGTTCTTAGCTCGCAAGTGCAAGCCTGACCTGTATATGTCCAGCACTTCAGCGACAGACGGCCACGGCATGGCCGCTTCAATGGCCAGGTCCCACCAGCCGCTCAAATTGGCGTCGCGTTCCGTTGGTGCCAAGGCAATGCCGTTCCACGCACCGCATGCAGCGACGCCTTGCACCGTCGTAAGGCCCTTGAACCACGCCGTAAGGATGCTGTCAAATGGCGGAGCCACGTTAGGCGAGTGTCGATTAGCCGTGTACAGGGCACCACGCGACAGAGCGGCCAATGACCCGCCGGCGAAGGCATGTATTGCACTGGACACCAGTGACCCGGCTTGCTGGCCGGCCGCTGCAATGATGACGGGAGCGGGCATATGTCACGCCCCTGCCCGGACGATGCCGGACATTAGAGGTAGCGTATCCCCCTGTACAATCTCAGTCAGCCCGTGACTACGGCCGGCCGGCGTCATACGCTCGCGAGACAGTACGTCCACGGCGTCCATATCACTAGCGGCAATTACCTCGGCAAGACCAGGTGTGTGTGTGACGATGGATTGACGCCACGACTCAGCACCAGGCCAGAATGATAACGCCAGCAAATCCGGGAAGTCTACGGGCGGGCAGCATCCGCCAGCAAGCTGCCCTGGACCGGGCGGGACTGGACCGGGCGGGGCGATGGTGCCGCCGCCGCCTCCGCCTCCGTCAATGCCATCGCCAGGCACGTCGAGCACAGAGCCCGGTGGCGGAACCGAAACAACAGTTCCGGCGGGCGGGACGCCCTGCACCGCTGGCACTGGCCTACCGTCTGCCCCTGTCCCCGTCGTCGCACTGGACACCCCCGGAATCGGCACGGCCCGCTGCACTTGCAGCACGGCGGGCAATTGAGGCCAAATGGATTGCACTTGGGGGTCCGCGACGCCCCACGTAAAGCGGTCAATTGAGAGCGGTCCGTGCCGCGTCCAGGTGGACAGATCGGCCGGTGAGTCTGGCACCGCCGCTCTCTCCGGCGAGGTGCCAGAGGGGAACCACGCCCCGAACGTCTCCCCTGTCTCCGGCTTGACCCATGCGTAGACCATCCCGGTAGACGAGTATGGTCCGCCCACGGCGTTTGCCGCTGCCCCTTGGGGCGGGGCAGCGGAAAGGTCCGTCCACAGACGCATGGTAGCCGGCGTCCCAGCCGCCAGCCCACTCGTCGTCGTCACTGGCCGGGTTGTGCCAGGTAGCCGCTCGCCTGTGAGAGTTGGCACGGCATGCCCGCCCGGCACGCTGGCCAGCTGTATGGTTCGCTCCGCCAGGGACGATGTGAGGTAAGACCGCACCTGATTCGTTACCTGGCCCAAGCGTTGATCCTGAGCGATCTGGTGCGTCGCAAACCACGCCGCCACGGCGTCGATGACATTGGCCAGCCGCGACTCAGACGAATCGTGCAGTTGGGTTATCGTGGCACCGATGGGAGCAAGCACGAACCCAAGTAGCTGTTGTTGGGCCGTCAAGAGGATTGCGAGCTGGACGTACAGGTCTTGGACTTGCTCTGGCGTCAGCGCGCCCGGTTGCGCCAGTGCGGAGCGTAGATCGGACTCCGCCGCACTGATTTCCGTCGGCGTAACGTCATGGTCGATTGGCACGGGAATTGGCGACGGCCGGGACTTGTCAGTCTCGGCCGCGTCTACCATCTCAGGAGTTGTTAGCACGTCGGCCATCACGCCCTATCGGGGAAAAACTCACGCTTGAGTCCGCTGGCCAACTCCGTCTGCCGTGCGTTCACCAACTCGTAATCGGCCACATCATACCCGGCCCGTTTGCATTTTTCAATGACCGCACCACACAATGCTCCGTCCGAACACACCCCGTCCAAGAGCGCGCAGTGTTCGTCGGTCAAAGGAAAGCTGTTGCCTTCGCTTGCCTTGATCGGCATTGGCTTACGTGGTCTTGCCATGATTGCCCCTTACGCGGCGGCAGACCGCCGCATGCTGCCTGACTCTCAGGCACCACGGATGACTTCAGTGACGCCGACCACTTGCCCCGCCACGTCCGATATCACGAAGATCGGCCCGCTGACGCCGTCGCCCAGGTCTCCGGCCGACAACCGCACGACGCTGGCAGGATCACGCAGCGTCAGGCCAGTGTCCAGCACGGCGGCCGCGTCGAAAGCATACGTCTGCCGTGTACCGGCCGGTCCGCCGGAGAGTATCACGGCGACGCGGTCCGGGTTCGGCCCGACAACAGGTGTGGACGCCACGCCAGCCACTACCCGTAGACCTCGCAGAGACGTTTTCATTGCCTCGCCTCCGGCGACTAGATGAGCGGGCGGGCCGTCACGCTGAACGTGATGGTCCCGTTCAGGCTCGCATCGACAATGGCGATACGGACCCGGTGCAGCTGGCCGAATTGGTGGCGGACTGCGTTCGCCGCCAAAACCGCCGCTTGCTCGAATCCCGCTTCCGCCAAATCGGCAACTTGCTTCATGTGGAATCGCTTAACTCCGCCATTCCCCAGAGCTTGCGTGAAGTGGACAACATCCACAAAATTGACGCCGTCCACCGTGGTCTGGACAGACACGTCGTAGCTATCGGCCGCGTCAACCCCGATAGCCGTGATATCGCAAGTCCATTCACACGCTCGCATTTCGGCCGGCAGCTGCACGGCGGCGAAGTTTTGGGCTGCACCCTGATTGACGCTGGTCGTCGTGCTCGGCAGTACTGGTACGATCATAACCGCCCTCGCGTCATGTACCTGGCCAGGATTTGCGACAATCGCGGTCCTGGACTGTGCAATATCCGTGGCGGTCGCGGCCACGTTCCGGGGGTCCGCACGCGGCCGGCCGTCTTGAGCCTGTCCGCGAATGTCACTGACGCCGTGTACAGCGTCAGCGTAGCGGCCCCAGCAACCGCCACGGCGTCATACGCCACCCCGCAGAATGGGCCATCTACGTCCAGCGACAGCCGCAACGACAGGCTGGCGTTTGCCACGCCAGCCACCAACAGCCCTTCCGCCCCAGCTGCCCCGGAAATCTTCGGCCGCAGGAGCACGGCATTAGGGCTTGCGGCCGCGTAGACCGCGACACGCATATCGTCCTGCGGTAACACGCTCAGCACTGTCGCACCGATGCCAATGGCGATTTGCGTTCGGAAAAAATCGAACGCCCGCCAATCGATTCCGGCCGCTAATTCGTCCAGCGTCACCTGCACGCCGCACCCCCGACACCGACATTAGAGACCAGAATACTGCGGGTTGCTCCCTAAGTACGTCAGGTCCATACGTCCCTCTTGCACGCTGGCGGCCGTGGCGTTCGCGAGAATCTGGATTTGCGGGGGTTCAAATGTACCAAACTTGCCCCACTCGCCGTAGCGCGACAGCTCCATGACCTCATTCCGCAGGCCGATGTTGCCGATTGCCTCTTTGCTCAGGCAGCCCGGCCGCATGTTTCGGCCGGAAATTTGCGGCCCACGGGGAAACAAGAGCCGAAACGCGAGCGTTCCGGCATCGAAGATTTCGACACCATTGACCGCGTAGGTGCCACCGACGAGCGCATCCGTGAACACGATGGGAGCGACCACGCCCCAGATGTTCGCCGTGCCGGCCGCCGCCGCCGTGAATCGCACTGTCTGGCGATACAGGCCAGGCGTGAGTGCCTTGCTCCAGTCAGGCGTGGCAACCCAGAGGAACACGTTGGCACGCACGCCGCCGGCGCCTGAGTTCACGGCCTCCACGGCGACTTCTTCATTCTGAGGAAACGCCTTGGGGTTGTCTCGCAGGTCATGGACCTGCGGATTCGTCGGCACAGTCACGGACGTGTTCGGCGGGTAAATCTGTTGCCGGCCGTAGTGGTTCCAGCTCGGAATGTTGAACCGGGCACGCACAGCCGCCGTGTTCATATGGTAGGCTTGAATCAGGTTGATCGGATCGGTGAAGATGTAATGATCGACACCGCCCGCACCGCCCCTGCGCGTGAATACGTCGTCCTGTGCGGCGATCATGTCCTCGTCCGGACCGCCCGCCGCGTCGGTAAGGCCGTAATTGAGCATGTGAAAACTCATATGATACCTCTATTGTCCGATATTGGCCGCGACGTGCATTACTCGTTGCGGCCAAAACGTGTGTCCTAGGATGATGCCGATTACCAGCGGCAGGACCGGGTAAATCGCGGACCAATCCAGCATGGTCCGTGAGACGGTGTCGGCGGGGGTGCCGCGTGCGACCGCGACGATGTCCCATGCCCCGACGATGAGGGCAGAGATGAGCATCAGCGCGGCTAGACCGTATCGCATCGTCTGGCCTCAGGGGGGAAGCTGTCCGCTTGGCGTCGCGTTCCAAGCGGACGGAGAAGGCATGATCCCTACGCGGCCTTGCCCTTCTTGAGCGTGGCGAGCAGGTCCAGCGTCTTGCTGACACGGTCCATCGCAGCGGCCTTGCTGCCCTTGGGCATGCTCGCCACTGTGTCGCGGATTTGCTGCCACACGGGGGCCGCACGTTGAAAATACGCGGCTTGCTTGTTGGCCGACGCGGCGGCCCCGCTCGCCAAGCGGTCCGCCTTGGCCACGGCGTTCGCCTTGTAAGTGCTGAGCGGCACGGCATTAAGGGCTTGTTCGTAGCGGCCGCTGGACACGGCCGCTTGAACCGAAGACAGGTATTTGGCCTTGGCCGCGGCGGCCTTGGCCATCGGGCTTTCAGTGACCGCGTTAATGCTCGCCTGATAACGCTCCATCGTTTCGTTGCTGGCCATCGCGGTCAGATACCGCTCAAGGGCTTTTTGGGCACTTGTGACTGAACGACCCATAGCAGACCTCCGTAGTATGCGACACTGTACAGATTGTACCGTCGCTCACGGAGAGTGTCAAGTGCCAACCAGCGATGACGCATCCAACGGCACCACGTCGCCAGTGACCGTTACCTGTCCATGCCAGTACGCACCTGCGTACCGTTGCCAATCAGACATAATCGGCTTTTGCGGCGGTCGCCCATCGACACACGCCGCCATGATCGGCTCGCACGGCCGTAGCTGGCCCGTCGTGTCGTCGTCCGGCACGTCTGGACGCTGTGGCCCCGCACGGACGACTACATCGTCCTTCTTGTAATGCCGGATAGCACGTATCTCTAATCTATCATGGACGCCACGGACGGACAAAAAGCCGATCTTGTCCCTCTGCACAAGATCGGCATCCTCCAGCTCGGCCAGTCCGGCCGCGTCGCACCACACGCTGTCCGTGTCGTAATAGTACACGCGGCCGCGTTGTACGGCGGACAGCATTGTCCACAGCCGCATGCGAGCGGCCGCATTGATTGCGGCCGTCACAATCGGCACCGAGGCCGGCGACTCGTTCCGGCTTGTCTGCCGCTCTACCCGGCCTGCCAATGACCGCCACAATTCAGGCCGTCCGCCAGCCGGGTCATGCTGATACCACGTCCCCCACGGCTGATCAGGCGTGCGACCACGGACATGTTCCCATTGGAGACCACGCTGGGCGAACTTCCCGTAGAGCGACACGCCCAGCGTCTTGACGGCACCCTCCAGCGTCGCGTCGTGATCGGCCCGGCACTCGGTGCGGAGTTTGTCGATCAGTTGCGCCCAGGCCGCTAGCCAGCGGTCCGCCGCGTACTCGTCTATCGTGTGGACTTTCAGTACATGCCCGCAAGCGACCGCCCCACGTAATTCTTCCCCGCACAGCCACGTCGTGAACTCACCGACCGGATAAACCACGCGGCACCGAGTACACGGCCGCGTGGCCAAACCAAACCCCACGGCCTGTTGCCACTCACGGCACCGCTCACACGGCACGCGGACAGGGTACATCGGCGTCTGAGTGCGGATCGTCACGTGAGCAGAGCACCACGCCGCTCGCAATGTCGCGAGCGATGCTGCGCCGGCGTCGCCTGTCCATGTACGGACAGGCCGATACGGCATATCATGGTTTAGGGCCGCGTAGTGATATGCCGATTTGATGTCGCAATGGTAGACTTTGGCGTTTATGACTCCCAACCGACGACATTCGCATCGGCCACCGTACAAGGCGGCCCGCTCCCGTTCAAGGAGTTGCTCATTACCGTGCGTGAATACGTGCAACGGCCGCAAGCAGAGCTTGCGAAAGCTGTAGTACGCTTGGCTCGCGGCCGTGTTTTGCACGTTGCCCAGATCCCACGAGCGAATCATGGCTAACCATGCCGTGACGAACTCACGGACCGCAAGAAATTCCCGTGCGGCATACCCTCGCGACTTAGTCCTGTCCCAAGTCCAATCTTGATCCGGCAGAGCCTTGCTGACTCGCGACGTTAGATCGTGATAGTCTTGCACGCCGTAATTCCGCACGTCCACGATCTTAATCGTCTTGCTAGTGTTGGCCCAACGCAACAGGATCACGGTAGGTGGGTCGGACGCGACGAGATACCCTTCCCACGGTTTGCGTTTTTTGCCGTCTGCCGGTGCCACGCATTCGCGGTCTTTGCCCGCAAGCACAAGCCGGCCATCCTGGAGCATATCCCACACGCCTAAAGCGGTTGCGACCGTGTAAGCGTTCAAGGCAAAAATCCACGTACAGGATTTGTCATGCGAGACGTTCCCCAGCCAATCCCAGAAGGTCGCGACGCTGTTTGTCGCCACCTCTTTGTGGCGACATGTCCCGCGATGATCGTACCGCCACGATTCCGCGAATAGCATATCGATCTCATTAGTCAGCGGACCGGCCGGCCGGTTTGGGTCGGGGTGACGATTGATCGGTTCGCCGGCCGACTGCACACCGAGTACCACGACACAACCGGGCATCTGACTCCCGCCCACGCGGGTCATGTACCCCACTTTCCGTTTCATGCGACATTCTCCATGTTAATTGTGATCTAATAGGTAATGGCACGACTTGCACGCGATGACGTAGCAATCCGGATGGGACAGCACGTCGCGAAACCGACGGTCCATGCCACGGCCCTGCCCGCTCAATTTAGTCGGTTTGACGTGGGCAAACTCCAAGTCGCCGCCGGCCCCGCAGAAAAAGCAGACATTGACGATGTAGCACGCATACGCTCTGTGGCGCAGCCGTTGCTTGTATCGTCTACACTTTTCGGCATTGCTCATCATAACTGTTCTGGCGGGTAACCGTACCCCGAATCAATCTCGTCCTGCAACTCTGACTGCAATTCTTCTTTTCGCCGCGTTCGGTCCGCTTCATCTTCACCCACAAATTTCGGGATTTTAACGGACCGAAAACCGGGAATCTCAATCCGCTTGCCGGCCGGGTCTATGTATGGCAGCATGACTTCGACGGACGCCCGAATCCAGCCCCGGAACTCCTTGAACTCCCCTGTCTCAAGATATCCGCGTGCCCGGCCGACGTAGATTTGTGCCGTGCGGCGGGCTTGACCGAACTCTTCCATCAATGATTCGACGATTCGGGCCGACGCCGTGCCGCTCAACAATTCGTCGCGAGCACGGTCAAGGGCAGCTTGATTAAGTTCGTGTGCCATTAGAGACCTGTGAAGTGGTAATAGCTGACGGCCGCTCGCTGTCACGAGCGGCCGTCATGTCCATCACCCGGACTAGCGACCGATGATCCGCAGATACTTCCAGTGGCCGACACGAGCGACCTTACGTTTCGGCACAACCTTAATTGCTGGGGACCACGGCGGCGGGCCGAACAGACGTGAGAGCATCATCACAGAGGACGCGACGCCGTCGCTACCCCAGCCGATCATGGTGCCGTCGGCCGTCACCAACACGCACCGGACATAGCGACGCTCTTCCCCGGTCTTTTCGTCGATTGACTCAGCGGGGAACATGACGACATTGACGATGCCGATTTCCTGGCCATCGTACTCGTCGCCCTTGACATCGACGGCAATCGTCGCATTGGCGACCGCGACCTTGCCGGCCTCCGTCGAGGGGTCAAAGCCAGTAAACATGAGGCCCTTGTTGCCGCCCGGCGTGGTGAACTGGTACGATGGAATCAACGCCGTGCTGGCCATCACAACCTCTGTCAGTGCTGGCATCGGCCGCGCTTCACACCCCGCTTCCGCCGCGGCCGTGGCGACCGCAATCGCGGCAGACTCAGGAGTGCAGCCGCCCGGCGATACGCTCGCCAGAGTTGCTCCGGGGAGAACGTCCCCACCAACGGGATTTGCAGCCGGCCCCCCACCATCGTCGGCGGGCACTTCAGACGCGGCAACTTCGCCATTTTTCACCTTCTTACTCATGTTACAAACTCCAAAAGTAGATAATCCGAACCGCGACGCCGACGCGACGTAACGACTATTCGGATGCGTCAACTCCCATTTCCACAATTTCTTGATCGGAGTAGTACGCCACTTCGCGCAGAGACGAACGAGCGGCGAAGATAGCCAGCATTACACGCCGGGCGTCTCCGTCGGTTTGGAGGATGGGCTCCAATAGAGCTAACGCTTGTGACGCACGCTCCCAAATTTCCCAATACCGATCAAGCATGGCTCACCATCCTTTCTCTGCCCGCAACATCGCGGGCAGCTCGCTCCAGTGAATCTCCCGCACTAGCCCCACGCCAATCGCCTTGCCCGCGACACGCCGCATGATTGCGGCGTGTCCAGTCACCGGAAAAATGGTGGCATAGCGGGCGCCTGCCTCAACCGCCCGATCCGCATACTCCAGGGCCATGTCGTGGCCGACTATCTCGCACGACACCCACCCGTAGGGTGGAGCGTCCAAGTAGACATAGCACGTCTCAGGAGCGAGACGCTGGATGGGACGCGACGTTCTCATTACGGGCCTTCGGGTTTGCAAATGGATTCCACGACTTCGCCAGCCGCGACGTTGTAGACCTTATCGCCGTGCCGTAACCCACAGAGCAAGGCAAAACAGGCCGACTCGACAGCCTCAGCCAACGTGTTTAGGCGGGTGTCGTAAGGCACCGTTGCCTTGTACCGCCTAACGGCTTCATGGACCATGCTCGTGTATAACACGGCCTCCGCACCCAACGACGAATTTTCATCCTTCATAGCTCACCCAATTCGGAAAGCACCCAGAGCGCCCAGAACAGGACCGCCGCGAACACCGCGACGATGAAACACACCCACCCCATCACGCCCTCGCCTTCACTCCTAGCAGTCTAACGACGGGCCGAATCGGTCGATAGCTGTACAGACGCTTTTTCTCGATTTTTCTTTCCGTCAGATTGGCACAGTATTCTCGCCAGACGGGGGGAGGGGGCGATAAATTCAGCGTGTATTTTTTCTGTCCAAGCAATTCCCGTGCCGCAAATATCATGCCAAAAC
>Ga0334722_10006617_pt1 | contig 11407 bp, 4 predicted proteins | sample C3_bottom_MG_FD_207210 | JGI IMG/M metagenome (GOLD analysis project Ga0334722, IMG submission 207210) | Sediment microbial communities from Yellowstone Lake, YNP, Wyoming, USA - C3_bottom | ecosystem: Environmental > Aquatic > Freshwater > Lake > Sediment | place: USA: Wyoming | collected...
CCCAGGCAGTGGACGTCACCGCCCTCGAGAACGAGGTCTTCTCCCATCTCTACAACTTCTTCCGCCGGTACTACCAGGAGGGCGACTTCATCTCCCTGCGCCGCTACAAGGAGGGCGTCTACGCCATCCCCTACGAGGGCGAGGAGGTCAAGCTCCACTGGGCCAACCACGACCAGTACTACATCAAGACAAGCGAGTACCTGCGCAACTACACCTTTAAGCTCCCCTCTGGCAAGCGCGTCCACTTCACGCTGGTCGAGGCCGATACGGAGAAGGACAACAACCGTGCCCAGAACGGCAACGAGCGGCGTTTTATCCTCTCTCAGGAGCAGCCGCTCGGCGAGGAGAACGGGGAGCTGGTCATCCGCTTCGAGTACCGCCCGCATCCCGACAAGGCCAGGCAGGCCGACCTCAACGCGGCAGCGATGGACCGCATCCTGAACCAGACCACGGGATTCGACGAGTGGCGGTGGGAACTCGCCTCGTTGGATCCGACCGAGAAGAACCCCAAGCGCACGCTCCTGGAGAAGCACCTTACGGACTACACTGCCCGGAACACCTTCGACTACTTCATCCACAAGGATTTGGGAGGCTTCCTCCGGCGCGAGCTGGACTTCTACATCAAGAACGAGGTGATGCACCTCGACGACGTGGAGAGCGAGACCGCCCCGCGCGTCGAGCAGTACTTGTCGAAGATCAAGGCCATCCGCCGGATCGCCCACAAGCTCATCGACTTCCTGGCGCAGATCGAGAACTTCCAGAAGAAGCTCTGGCTCAAGAAGAAGTTCGTGGTGGAGACGCAGTACGGCGTGACGCTCGACCGCGTGCCGGAAGAACTGTACCCGGAGATTGCCGCGAATGATGCCCAGCGCGAGGAGTGGGTCCGGCTCTTCGCCATCGACGAGATCACGGGCGACCTGATGAAGCCGCGGTACTCCAAGCCGCTCACGGTGGACTTCCTCAAGGCCAACCCCTATCTGGTGCTCGACACCCGCCACTTCAGCGAGGACTTCAAGCGGCTGCTGCTGGCCTCCTTCGACGACCTGGACGAGCAGTGCGACGGCCTCCTCATCCACAGCGAGAACTTCCAGGCGCTGAACCTGCTGATGGAGCGCCACAGGGGGCAGGTGAAGTGCATCTACATCGATCCGCCTTACAACACGGGGAACGGTGACTTCCCCTATAAGGATAGTTACCAGCACTCCAGTTGGATCGCGATGATGGACAATCGGCTTTCTCTTTGGCGCAGCCTATTGTCCGACTCCGGGTCGTTTGTCTGTCACATCGACGAACATGAATTCAATGCGCTTGAACGTTTGATCAACGAGCGCTTTGGACCCCAGGAGAACGTTGGGCCCATCGTTTGGGACAAGCGCAATCCCAAGGGGGACGCAACAGGCATTGCGAGTCAGCATGAGTATCTCTGTTGGGCAGTCAAGAACGTCAAGACACTGAAGGGCGAGAGGGGGAATCTGCGTCGCAAGAAAGAGAATGCCCAAGCAATCCTTGCGAAGGCTGGGGAGATCATTCAGCGCCACGGCGGAGTGACCACTGGAGCGAGAGAGGAATTCAAGAACTGGATGAGGAGCCAGGACTTCTCGGGCGGTGAAAGGGCCTACTGCGAACTGGACGAGAAGGGTGACGTTTATCGGCCGGTGTCCATGGCGTGGCCAAACAAACAGAAAGCGCCGGATGAGTATTTTGAGCCGCTGATCCATCCGGTAACAAAGAAACCGTGTCCAGTTCCCGCGCGCGGCTGGCGTAATCCGCCCACGACGATGAAGGAACTGCTCAACAAGGGTCTGATTCTGTTTGGGCCAGACGAGTCCATCCAACCCCGTCGGAAGTACCTGCTGAAGGACAACCTCTCCGAGAATGTCCCTTCCCTCTACTACTTCGGAGGAAGCGACGACGATCTTCAGGTGGCAATGGGATACGTCTTTCCCAATCCGAAGCCGGTCCGTCTTGGGGAGTACGTGATCTCAATCGCTGCTCCCCGAGATGGAGACGTGGTATTCGACTGCTTTGCGGGTTCTGGAACCGTAGGACATGCGGTCATTCGGCTCGGCCGGCAAGAGAATGAGCCACGACGGAAGTACATTCTCGCAGATATGGGCGACTACTTCGACACGGTGCTTGTGCCGCGAATCAAAAAGGTCGTCTATTCCAAGGACTGGAAAGACGGCAAGCCCGTCTCCCGCGAGGGCGTCAGCCACATGTTCAAGGTTTTGCGTCTCGAATCCTACGAGGACACGCTCAACAACATGGAACTCAGGCGCACCGAGGCCCAGCAGCGGCTCCTCGAGGAGCACACCGGGTTCCGCGAGGACTACATGCTCCGCTATATGCTGGACGTGGAGAGCTGCGGCAGCGCGTCGCTTCTGAACCTCGACCGCTTTGAGGACCCCTTCAACTACACGCTCAACATCGCCACGGGGACCGCCGGGGAGACGAATCCCACGGTCGTGGACCTCGTCGAGACCTTTAACTACCTGATCGGCCTCCGCGTGAAGACGATCGACCACATCGGCGGCCTGCGCGTCGTGACGGGCACGAATCCGCAGGGCGAACGGGTGCTCATCCTTTGGCGAAAGACGAAGGAGCTGGACAACGACGCCCTCGATGCGTGGTTCCGTAAGCAGGGCTACAACACCAAGGACCAGGAATACGACGTCATCTACGTGAACGGCGACAACAACCTGGAGAACCTCCGCAAACCTGACCAGACCTGGAAGGTCCGGCTCGTTGAGGAGGAATTCAGGCGGCTCATGTTCGAAGTGCAGGACGTGTAGGAGGCTCAAGCGTGCCGAGAGGACGACCCAGACGTGGGAACCCGGGAGCGCCCGGTGACGAGCAGAGGCCGCTGCGCTTCGAGCAGCGGCTGGTGCTCCACCAGTGGCTGCTCGGCCTCTTCGGCGTGTCCAGCTTCGAGCGTCTCGCCGCCAACCTGAAGGCGCCGGAGTTGGGGGGCTTCGACGAGAACAACGTCACCCGTTTCCATCATCAACTGCGGCTGCTCTTCGGCCGGCCCGAACTGCCCCACGACCTGCTTTTGGCCTATGACCAGAACATCGTGCGCCACTGGCGTCGGATCACGGAGCGGCGGAATCACGCGGGGCCGTTCCTCTACCCCAAGTATTTCCAGTACCTGGCGCTGCTCTTCGCCGAGATCTATCTCGACCGCTACTTCCGGGACCCGGAGAGGCTGCTCGCGCAACTGAACGCCCATGTGGATGCCTTCAACGCCTCCGCGCCCGCGCCAAGCCGCATCGAGCCGTACACTAGGCAGAACCTCAACAAGCTGGCCTTCTGGATGGCGACCGGAAGCGGCAAGACGCTCCTCATGCACATCAACATCCTCCAGTACCAGCACTACCTGAACCTGGACGGCCGCAGGCACGTGAACCGGGTCATCCTGATCACGCCGAACGAGGGACTCTCACACCAGCATCTGGAGGAGTTCCATCTCTCGGGTATCGACGCCGAGCTCTTCTCGAAGGAAGGTCGGGGCCTTTTCACCGGCCGCGCGGTAGAAATCCTCGACATCCACAAGCTGCGGGAAGAGATGGGCGAGAAGACCGTGGCCGTGGACGCGTTCGAGGGGAACAACCTGGTCCTCGTGGACGAAGGACACCGCGGTACCAGCGGTGCGGAGACTGGCGCCTGGATGCAGAAGCGAAACCAGCTCTGCGAGAATGGCTTCTCGTTCGAGTACTCCGCGACGTTTGGCCAGGCGATGAAAGCCAGCGGGAACCGCGCCCTGGAACAGGTCTACGCAAAGTGCATCCTGTTCGACTACTCCTACAAGTATTTCTACGGAGACGGCTACGGAAAGGACTACCGCATCCTGAACCTGGCCGACGACTCGGATGAGAACGTGCGCCGGCAGTACCTGACCGCCTGCCTCCTCTCGTTCTACCAGCAGCTGAAGCTCTACCGGGAGCAGACCGGCACGTTCCGGCCGTTCCTGCTGGAGCGCCCGCTCTGGATCTTCGTGGGTGGCAGCGTAAACGCGGTCCGCACGCAGAACCACCGGAAGGTCTCCGACGTCGTGGACATTCTCCTGTCGCTGGCGACTTTCGTGGGGGAGCGCGGTGAGAGCGTCGCTGCTATCGAGCGGCTGCTCGCAGGACGCTCGGGCCTCCTTGACGTCAAAGGGCGGGAACTCTTCCAGGGGACATACCGGTATCTGAATACGCTTGGCCTCTCGCCCGACCAGGTCTTCGACGACATCTTGCGCGTGCTCTTCAATGCCCCCCGCATGGCCGTGCTGCACGTAGAGAATCTGAAGGGCACCGACGGCGAAGTCGCGCTTCGGCTGGGAGACAACGACGCCTTCGGCGTGATCAATGTCGGCGACGCCTCGGCGCTCTGCAAGCTGTGCGAGGAGCAGAGGGAACTGGTCGTCACGGAGAAGGAGTTTTCGGGCTCCCTCTTCCGCGCCCTCAATGACGAGGCGTCCACGATCAACATCCTGATCGGGTCCAAGAAGTTCACGGAGGGCTGGTCGAGCTGGCGGGTCAGCACCATGGGCCTGATGAACATCGGGCGAAACGAGGGCCCCCAGATCATTCAGCTCTTCGGTCGCGGCGTCCGGCTCAAGGGGAAGGACTTCTCGCTCAAGCGCAGCCGGAGGCTGGAGGGACAGGCCGTGCCCAAGAACATCGAAACCCTGGAGACGCTCAACATCTTCGGCATCCGCGCCGACTACATGCGCCAGTTCAAGGAGTACCTCGAGGACGAAGGCCTGCCGGCGAACGAGGACCGGATCGAGTTCGTGCTTCCCGTGATCAAGAACCTGGGGAGCAAGAAGCTCAAGATGGTCCGCCTCCGGGAAGGTATCGACTTCAAGAAGGACGGGCCGAAACCCGCTCTGGACCATCCGCCCGAGTATCTCGTCCGCCATCCCGTCGTGGTGGATTGGTATCCGAAATTACAGGCCATGGCCAGCGGTGCCGGTCGGACGAATGGCCAGGCAGCAGAGCGAGATCGATGCTTCTTCGAGGAGCCACACTTGGCCTTCCTTGACTTCGACGCTATTTACTTCGAGCTCCAGCAGTTCAAGAACGAGCGCGCCTGGCATAACCTCAACCTGTCGCGCGGCAACCTGGCGACTCTTCTGGGACGAAAAGACTGGTACGTGCTCCTCATTCCCAAGGAGGAGATGCACTTCCGGTCGTTCCAGCAGGTTCTGCGCTGGCAGGAGATCGCGGGAGCCCTCTTCAAGAAGTACCTGGATCGCTACTACAAGTTCAGGAAGCAGGAGTACGAAGGCGATCACCTGGAGTACCGGGAGCTGTCCGAGGATGATCCCAATTTCATCAGCGAGTACCGGCTGTTGATCGAGCAGTCGCGCGTGGACATCATCAAGAAGCTCGATGAGATCAAGGGGTTAATCGAGACGGGCAAACTTCGGAACGTCGAATTCCAGTCATTGCACGCCATCGCTTTCAGCCACCATCTCTACGAACCGCTTCTGTATGTCGGGAACGACCTTGTCGAGGTCAAGCCCGTAGTGCTGGAAAATGAGGGCGAGCGCGACTTCGTGCTCGACCTCCAGGCGTTCTGCCAGGTGCGGCAGGACTACTTCAAAGGCAAGGAGCTCTACGTTCTGCGCAATTTGAGTCGTGGTCGCGGCATCGGATTCTTCGAGGCCGGGAACTTTTACCCTGACTTTATACTCTGGCTCTTGGACGGAGACCGGCAGTTCGTGAGCTTCATCGACCCCAAGGGTCTCCGCAACCTCGAAGGGCCGAATGACCCTAAGATTCGATTCCATGTCACAATAAAAGAGCTGGAGCGCCAGCTGGGAGACCCGGCGGTCGTCCTGAACTCCTTTATCGTATCGAGCACGCGTGTACCAGATGTGGCTTGGTGGGACGGCGGGATGACCAAGGAGGAGTTCGAGGCCCGGAACGTCCTCTTTCAGCAGGGGGACAGGGTTACTTACATAGCGAAGCTCCTTGGGAAGGTGGCTGCTCTGGAATGAATAACTAAAAAGGGGGAGCAACCATGAACGAGCATGACCCACTCTTGAAAATACGAATTGAGGGTGAAGCGGTCGGCCCCGGGAAGATTCCGGTGCACCACCTGCTGCGGTTTCTTTCCAATCTGGACAAGGCGCTTCTGCGTACTGGGCGTATGTTACTGGGCGATGCCGAGAGCGTGCGCCGGGGGCCGCAACCCCGCAGTGTCAAGGACGTGGTGGCGCTTGATCTGGTGCTGTTGACCCACGGTAGTCCGGCAGCGGTACTGGGTTTCGAGCGGCGGCAGAGTGCGCCGTCGCTTCCCGGGATGGATAAGGGCATGGATATTCTGGAAAAGGCGATTGCCGGATTGGCCGCTGTTCAGCTGTCAGACGAGACCCTGCCGGCGGGATATGACGCGGGCGTGCTGATGGCTTGGCGTAACGCGGGGACGGTTTTCAGCCAAGGAATCGCACGGATTGAGTTCAAGTTGAATCACCGCGAAAGGCCGGTCGTCACAACGTTCACCCCGGAGGGCTTCGTACGAATACAGGAGCGAATCAAGGGGCCGCAAACAAATATCCGCACCCTCGAAGGGCGGTTACTGATGGCGGATTTCAAGGAACATGGTACCCGCTGCCGGGTTCATCCGTCAGTTGGCGATCCGGTGTTTTGTCTCTTTGACGAGGAGCAAAAGGACGAAGTACTTGAAGACATTCTTCACTATGTTCGTATCGTGGGCGAAGCGAAGGAGGACCCTGTTACCGGAAAAATAACGAGTATCAAGATACACGATATCGAGCGGCTTGAAGATCGAGAGCAAGAAGCCGCCGAACTGCTACCAAAAGGGACGCCGATCTCGCGTGATTTCTGGGAGTCGCCCACGCTGGAGGAACTGGCACTTGCTCAAAATGTACAGCCAATGGCAGACGTGCGAGTGCTTTTTGGGACATGGCCCGGCGATTCGGATGATCGATTTGAGGAAACCATTACTCAACTGCGTCGACAAAGCATGGCAGGGGACAATCTGTCGTGAGCGAGGCGCAACTTATCCTCGACACCTCTATCGTTTCTTACCTCATGAAAGGCGGGCCCCAGGCCAAGGCATATGAACCTCATTTGCAAGGCAGGTTACTTGCCATCGCCTTCATTACTGTAGGCGAGATGTACTTCGGAGCGGAAAAAGCAAACTGGGGCGAAGAGAAACGAAGAAAATTGGAAACGACGCTGCGAAACTTCGTGGTAATCCCCTATGACCATGAAATTGCTCGTTGCTATGGACGACTTGTCGCCGCGCGGCAACGTATCGGCAAGCCTATAACCGCTAATGACGCATGGATCGCCGCCTGTGCCGTCCGGCATGATGTGCCGCTGGTCACGCATAACGCTAAGGATTTTGAGGATATCCATGCGTTGAAGGTAGTTACGGCGCAAACACGTAACGGTGGAGAGGAACAGGGATAGATTTGCTAACCGATACGCTAAGAGCAAAAGTTTCTGAAACTTCTGAATCTGATCACGGTAATCCGCGGTGGATGCGATGGGGCAAAGCAATCCGCTCTGTAACTGGGAAACGGCGGACCATCTTGGGTGTGGCCAAGATGTGCTGCTGGTCTCGGGTGCGAGGCGCAGCAGGCCCATGATTTGGGTCACCCGGGCGCGGGTGATTCCCTCGCGGCGGGTGATGTTCGCTTGGTCAGGGCCCTCCAACTCTCGTCCCCGAGTGGCTCGTTTGTGGCCATTTCCCCGGGAAGCCTACGGAAATCTCCCGGAATCTGCGGAATGTGTCATCTTGGCACGGGCGTAACTATTCGATAAGTAAAAGGATTGCAGTGCCTCATCAGGGGTGGGGCTGCTTGAGGGGGTGGTGGGGCAACCCGTGCGGGTTCAAATCCCGCCTTCGGCACCATCGCAATACTGAAAGGGATTTCGGCTTTCCGCCGAAGTCCCTTTTTTCGTGGAAACGGCCCGAGTGGCTGAAAAGTGGCTCGCAGGGATTTTTCTGGATCTGCTCATGTTGTACCCGGTGATCGAAGCGGGCTCGTTATCCGGCAAGATCAACATCCCGTAATCCATTCAAGGGTGAAGAAAACTCTAAAAAATATCGATCTGTTATCCGAAATACGTATAAGGTTGGATGTCGAAATGGAGGCTGATAGACTACCCGGGACTTCCATGGCAATAAATCTTGAGAAGACCGTAGTCGAATAAAAATCGAAAGGATCGTGATGAGACGAAGGGAGGCGACTGTAGTTCGAAAAACTCCGGGATCAGGAAGGGCTGGGAAGTCGAAGGCAGGGAGAAATAATAAAGCCTCGTCCAGCGCAGCGTTGCAGGTTGCGATCGACAGACTTCGGCGCATCCGTATTGGCGACGAGGTGGAGCTCCAGACCTTTCTTGAAAAAGTTTTCAACGCCCCCGTTGTATATGACCTCCTTCGCCAGAAGAACAAGCTGGACAGGGAATCATGGGTTTCTCTGCAGTTGGAGGGTGTCGATTGTCCACTTTCCGAGAAGTATGGCGAAAAACTTTATCGTATCTGCAGGGAGGTCCTCGCGAAGCTGGGGTTGACGGGTCTCAACGTCGAGTTCTTCATTACAAAGTCGAACGAAGTCAATGCCTATGCATATTTCAGCCATGTCGAGGAGAAACCCCACGCTGTCGTCCTCACATCGGGATTGGTTGAGAGATTTTACCCGGAGGCCGTGCGTTGGGTGATCGGACATGAACTTGGGCACCTTCTCTTTGGGGAATCCGTGTTGAGCGAGGTGATCCGCTCCGTGTATCCGCATAGTGACAGGATGCCCCCCTTTCTCAAGGGAGTGATCGATTATTGGGGCCAACTCAGCGAGATGTTGGCCGACCGGATGGGCCTGCTTGCAGTGGGGCGCCTCGAGCCTGCGATCGAGGCGATGTTCTGCTTATCCAGCGGCCTACGCCTGGCGTCTCTGGATCTTGGCCACAGGGATTACCTGAAACAGGCGAACCGGCAGATCAGGAAAGTCCGGGGAATACAGGACCTGTACTATCAGAGCCATCCCATACCCGCGATGCGCATAAAGGCGTTGTCGCTATTCCGCCAGTCGAGTCTTTGGAAGGATTTTCAAGAGGGTAGATCGCCCCGTCCGGATGCGATCCTGGAGCGCAAGACAGAAAAAATCCTCGCCATCATGAAAAAAAGCCCCTTAAAGGATGTAGCCAGGATCTCCGTCGATTTTCTTGCATCCGCCGGCGCCCTTGTGATGATCGCCGACAGGAAAGTGCCGGCGGAGGAATTCGACAACCTCGTCGACACGCTATCCTCCTTCTGCTTCTGGCCTGCTGCGCGAATCCGCCAATTTCTCGGGGGGCCGAGGAAGATCGCAGCCGCGACGAGGCTGATGAAGAAGAGTTCCGCCTGGATCGCAAAGAACGCCGCCGGGGATCGCATCGATCTGTTCGACTCCCTTGTCAACGTGATGTTGCGAGACAGGAAAGTGGACGACCGCGAGGTGAAGGCATTGAAGGACATCGGGGTGAATTACCTCAAATTGTCCGAATCCGAGGTGGCCGACCGGATGTTGCAAGGAATCCAGGACAAGTTTGTGCCACTTCGGGGATGACGAGTTCGGAAATGTATCCATGTAAGAGACTCTAAAGAAGGAAGTGGAACGATGGTTGGTGGCAGAAGACCCCGCAAAATGAACCGCAATCTGGCGAAGTCGACGCGAGCAACGCGGATGTTCACCGATCGGGAGGACCACAAGAAACTTTTCGACCGCGTGGTGACCGACCGTTCCGAACTTCTTGCCCGATCGTCGGCGGAAGACGAGGCGATTCCCGGGAAGGTGCTCGTGTTCTACGGAATCGGCGGGGTCGGCAAGACGCGTCTTCGGGGTGAGTTCGAGGGGATGCTTCGTGACCGGAAACCGGCCCTTCCCTTCGCCTCGGTCGAGTTCAAGGGGGAGATGCTCGGGATCAACAAGGCGCTGTTCCACCTGCGCTGCGTGCTCCATTCCGAATTCAAAATTCCATTCCCGTCGTTCGACTTTGCGCACATCGCCTGGTGGAGCAAAGCAAATCCCGGCCAGCCGATCCCTCAGGAAGAGGTTTCGATGCTGGAGAAGAAGGGGGGGGACCTCGGTTCGTTCCTGAGCACGGCGGGAGATCTGTTCCAGGAGGGAGGTCTCTTTCGGGACGTTGCGGAACGCCTGCCTGTGATCGGAAATGTGCTGGTATTGGGGACATACGTTTGGAGGATCAAGAAGCATCTCGAGAAGCGATACAAGGGGCGGGAGTTCGACTTTTCGGAGATTCAAGGGAAGGCGGCGCACGAGATCGAAAGGATGCTCCCGGGATATTTCGCGCAGGATCTTGGGGACTGGATCGAGGAATCGGAGCCCCATGCGATGCCGGTCCTGTTCCTCGACAACTTCGAGGCGCTCACGGAGAACCGCTCGGAAGGGGATGCACTTCTGGCGGACGAGTGGGTCCGGGATCTGATCGAATCTCTGCCGGAGGTTTTATGGGTCATCACGACGCGGAACCATCTGGACTGGGGGGAACGATACCCAGCCAAATGGAACAAGGTGCTCGACCAGCATCTGTTGGACAAACTGGCACCGTCGGACGCGGAGAAATTCCTCGTCTCGTGTGGGATTAAAGACCGAGCGGTCCGCGATGCAATCGTGAGGATCAGCACGGTACCGTTGTGTCTGGACATCATGGTGGACACGGCGATGTTGATCCAAACGAACGAGGGGCGGGAACCGCAGGTGAAGGATTTTTCTGGGTTGCCCCCGGAGGGAAAGGAGGAGTTGGTCGAGCGGTTCATGCGGTACCTTGCAGGACCACAGGCGACGGCGGTGAAGACGCTCTCGGTGCCGCGGTTCTTCACACTTGAGTTGGCGAGGAAACTGCTGGACCGGTTCACGAAGTTCGAGTGGCAGAACTTCGATCGAGAGATCGCGAGATTCTCCTTCGTGAACGAACGGGAAGGACAGCCTGGGATTTGGGAACTCCACCCGGACGTGCGGGAAATCTTGTCCGGACGGATCGGCGGGGAAAGCCGACGGGAAATCGAGGGTTTCTTGTTCGAGTATTACGACGGCCGCCTGGAAGGGGTTGAACCGAAGGATCTTCGCGAAGTGCACCTCGTTGCGTTCACGGAGGCGTTCCACCACGGAAAATCCTTCATGAGGGTGGAGGATATCGGGAAGTGGTTCGGGGATCGGGATAGTGCGTTTGATGATGCGTCGCGTTGGCACAATGAGCGATTCTTGTTGAGAAAAGAGTTGCTGAGGTTGCAAGAGGAAACGCTTGGCCCGGAGCATGCGGACGTGGCGGATACGCTGAACAACCTGGGGATCCTGTGCAGGGACCTTGGGAGGAATGAGGAGTCGGAGAAACATTACCTGCGTTCGCTGGCGATCTACGAGAAGGTTTGGGGCCCGGAGCATGCG
>Ga0334722_10006620_pt1 | contig 11403 bp, 14 predicted proteins | sample C3_bottom_MG_FD_207210 | JGI IMG/M metagenome (GOLD analysis project Ga0334722, IMG submission 207210) | Sediment microbial communities from Yellowstone Lake, YNP, Wyoming, USA - C3_bottom | ecosystem: Environmental > Aquatic > Freshwater > Lake > Sediment | place: USA: Wyoming | collected...
GGCTACGGTCACGCCGTCCTGCGCAAGACCGATCCGCGCTATATGTCGCAGCGTGAATTCTGCCTCAGGACTCCGGGCCTCAAGGACGATCCGCTGTTCAAGCTGGTCTCCATGATTTTCGAAGTCGCGCCGGGCGTTCTTGGCGAACACGGCCATACCAAGAACCCCTGGCCGAACGTCGATGCACAGTCCGGCGTTATCCAGTGGTACTACGGCCTCAAAGAGTGGGACTTCTACACCGTGCTGTTCGGTGTGGGTCGCGCCCTGGGCTGCATGGCCAACATCACCTGGGACCGCGGTCTGGGCTACGCCATCGAGCGTCCCAAGTCCGTTACCACCCCGATGCTGGAGAAGTGGGCTGCCGAAGGCGGCCGCAAACTGGCCTAACAGTCAAACCACAGGTATCATTGACGGGGATGCGGCAACGCATCCCCGTTTTTTTGTGTCTCGACTTGCAATCAGGAATTTTTCAGCTAGACTTTTATTTCATTGTGGATTAATTTTGTCCTATTGGGTTGGTAGCACAAATAAGGGGAGTACACATGGCGCAATCAGTCAAGGGAACCAAAACAGAGCAAAACTTGCTGAAGTCCTTTGCCGGCGAAAGTCAGGCCCGCAACCGCTATACCTACTTTGCCACTGCCGCCCGCGCAGAAGGCTACATTCAGATTGCCGACATTTTCGAGGAAACCGCCCAGCAGGAGAAGGAGCATGCCAAACGGTTCTTCTCATTTCTGGAGGGGGGCGACCTGGAAATTACTGCCATGTTCCCGGCCGGAAAAGTCGGTTCCACGGCGGAAAATCTCCTGGCAGCCGCTGCCGGGGAACACGAGGAGCACACCAGTCTTTACCCGGCGTTTGCTGTCATTGCCAAGGAAGAGGGTTTTCAGGATGTTGCCGCCCTCTGGACCGCTGTCTCAATCGCAGAGAAGCAGCATGAGAAGCGCTATCGCGACCTGCTGCACAATCTTGAAAACGATAAGGTTTTCAAGCGGGACACGGAGGTGGTCTGGCGCTGTCGCAACTGCGGTTATCTGCATGCCGGGTCGTCAGCCCCCGAACTATGTGCCGCCTGCCTGCACCCCAAGGCACATTTCGAACTGCTGGGCGAAAACTGGTAACGCATTCGGCGTATGGCGGCACCTCAGGCATTGTGCGCTTACGCCAGAATATCATTACCCATCATGCCTGAATCAAGGCACTACTACACCATCCAAACAGGAGGAAACACCCATGCCGAAGCAACTTGAAATCTACAAATGCGAATTGTGCGGTAACATTGTCGAGGTCGTCCATGGTGGCGGAGCTGCGCTTGTCTGCTGTGGGCAGGAAATGAAATTGATGGTGGAAAATACGGTCGATGCGGCCAAGGAAAAGCATGTGCCGGTAATCGAAAAGGTCGAGGGTGGCTACAAGGTCACGGTCGGCAGTGTGCTGCATCCGATGGAGGAAAAGCACTATATCGAATGGATCGAGCTGGTCGCTGACGGCAAGGCCTATCGTCAGTTCCTCAAGCCGGGTGATACCCCCGTGGCGACTTTCTGCATCAGCGCCACCAGTGTCACTGCCCGGGAATACTGCAATCTGCACGGACTCTGGACGGCCTAGGTCAGCCGGCTGTTTATGGATTGCGCTGGTTGTGAACCGATGCAGAACGGGTGCGGAATGTTCCGCACCCGTTCTTTGTTGGGTATGAGGCATGGCGTCGTATGGCCCGCCAGGCATTGTTCGACGTCTTTGTCCAGGCAGGGTGGCGTAACCCTGCGTATCCTCAACAATTGACGAGATGCTGGCTGTACTGCTTGTCGATTTCGAGGATGTGATGGGACAACCAGTTCATCAGGAACTGGGTCAGGTCAACCAGATCAATGGTGCATTCGTCATTGACCGTTGGCAGTGATTTGCGGAGTTCCGCAATCCTGCGGGTGAACTGGGCATGTTCTTCGCGATGGGCCGTCAGTCCCGGGTAGGCGCACGCCTCCATCTGGCGCTCTTCAGCCGTGAAATGGTAGCAGGCATATTCGGCCATCTCGGTGATGATGTCGCTGAAGATCTCGTTCTGTTTGCTCAGCATGCAGGCATCGTATGCCTTGTTAAGCAGGTCGAAGAGGTGGCGGTGATGCGAGTCGAATTCAGGCAGCCCCACCGAATAGTCCGGGTTCCATTCCATAAATGACATGGGGTAATCCTCTCTTGGTAAAGTGTCGCCACTGTATTGTAGCGAAACGTCGGCATAAGGCAAGATGGAATTATGCTTGCACAAACCAGTATGCAGGCGTACACTTCATACAGAATTTGAAAGGAGGTGCTTTAATATGGTTTCGGGTATATCTGGCAGCAATCTTAACTACAATGTAAAAGAACTCTACGCGACAACTCCGCCGCCACAGAACTCGGTATTGGCCCAATCCAATCAAGCATCCAATCAAACGGTCAGCAAGGCCAAAACAGATACGGTCAGTTTCTCCCCTGAAGCCTTGGCAATGGCCAAAAGTGCAGAAAAGCCGGCAGAAGAGGCAACTGAGGGAAATTCCAGCCAGTCGGCCGAACGTCTGCAGGGCAGAAGATAAGCCGGTTAATCCCATAATAATTACTAAGGGCCGCTCTGGGAAGAGCGGCCCTTATTTTGTAGTACAGGTTCATTCTGAATGGCTGGTGACGCGGTTAGCGCAAACCTGCCCCCTTTGGAATAACTCTTTCAAACGACTGCATCCAGGCAACGCCACCTTCATCGCTGCCGCCCCCGTCAAATCCCAGGTATTTGTAGGTAAAGAGAAGCGTGCTTCCGGGCGGCGCGGCAATCGGCAGCACTACCCGGAACGATGTGCTGTCATTGCGGTCCAGGCGTCGTGGGAGGGTGATGTCAGCGGCTCGCCCCAAGGTTCTGCCTGCAGGATCAAGCGCTGAAACCCAGATCTCCAGCCCTTCCATGGACGAATAGCGCAGATTCTGCGCCACCCCCTCGATGACGGTCGTGGCCGGTGTGGCGTTCACATCCCAGGCCAATTTGACATCAAATTGCGTATAGTGCTGCGGCAACGATTGCGGGGGGTGCCCCGTAGCGGGCATGGTCGCGCACCCGGCGAGTAGTGTCACAATGGCACAGACAGCTATGGCATTGCCCAGCATGATAACCACCGCCTTTCTACGTATAGTATCGCAGATGCGGCAGTTCGGTGCAATGTTATGCGAGCATTCCAGATTGTGCCGCCGTGAGAGCAGCTATGCCTATTTCCCCTCACCGCTCATCTGCTGGGAACTGTCGTTGGCACGTTTTTTCATCGAGACGCCAGCACCGGGTTGTGCCACAGCACAGGCAAAGAGAAAAAAAGAGGCGGTTGCAATCAGAATCAGTTGGGCGATGAATCTCATGGTGGTCTCCTGTTCAAAAATAGTGGTTGAAGCAACGGTCTTACCGCACGGGATCTGGTGTCGATCTGCTTTTGATCAGCTGGATTTCTTCTCGTAGCTTGGCATTTTCGGCTTTGAGTCGTATGTTTTCTGCTTGAAGCGTTTCGGTGTCGGCTGCCGTGGTCGCAGCAGGCTGAGGAGGTGGCAGGGGCCGGTTCGGCGGGACGACAGGGGCAAGTACCTGGGGAGCGGCTGATGCTTGATGGGGCATCGCTGCACCTGGCGGCGTTAACTGCCTGCATGGACCGCTTTCAAAAGTCTTGAGCGCTTTTTGGGCGGCATAGCAGGCGCTGGGGTTGAACAGATAGCTCAGGCCGCTGCAATCATCATGTTTCCGCGTCTTGAGAGTCTGTTCCTGCCGGGCGCAGGCCTCGTAATCCGGGCTGGCCGCCAGGGCGCTGCCGGTGCACATGGTCAGCACAGCGAATATGCTCATGAGATGCTTCATGTCAGCTCCTGTTGTGCGGTAACCGGCTTGTACCGTGCAGCAATGCAACTACATGCATGGTGAGGTATGGTATCAGTCATTTGGCAAACTGACAACTCAAACCGCACAAAGGTTGGCAGTTGCCATTCCAGTCTAGGGCGGAGATAATATCGTCGTCGACACCAAACCGTGAGGTGGACAGTCATGAACATCACGTGCCGAACCTGCCGTCGGGGGCTGGCTACCCGTCTACCGCCTGTGTGCCATGGAACGACCACTGCCCCGAGAACGGGCCGGCAGTGCTCATGAGGACTGTCGGCGCCATACTTTCAGCCTATCTCCTGGGGTGTTTCACCACCGGCTACTATCTGGTCCGGGCGCTGACCGGCCAGGATGTCCGTGTCACGTCCAGCGGCAATGTGGGCAGCCGCAACGTGGGGCGCCTCCTCGGGGCCAAAGGCTTTATCCTGACCTTTCTGGGCGATGCCGGCAAGGGGCTGCTGGCAGTCTATGTCGCCAGGCGCCTGGGATACGGCCAGGTTGCGGAGACCGCCGTCCTGCTGGCGGTAACGGCAGGGCACATCTGGCCGATACAGCTGCGCTTCCGGGGGGGCAAGGGATTTGCCACCTTTGCCGGTGGGATGGTGCTGCTGCTGCCGCATCTGCTGCTGGTGGGGCTGGTGATGTGCGCGGTGCTGTATCCCGTGATGCGGCACACGACCAAGACCGGTCTGGCGGTGCTGTGCTGTTCGCCGCTTGTCCTGGCGATGATACGTCTGCGCGAGGGAAAGCCGCTCATATCGCCAGAGTATGTGCTGTATTGCCTGCTGGTCATGATGGTGCTGTATGCCCATCGCTCCAATATCCGCGCGTTTTTCAGCCCATCCTGAACACTGCTTGCGCCCCATTTGACGGTCGGCAGTTCCGGTGATACGGTTTTCATATGAGCGATCACCTGGAACAGACACCGCAGCATCACAGCTCCTGGGCCGGCGATTTCTGGGGCGGCCTCGCGGCCATGCTGGTGGCGCTGCCGTCATCGGTGGCTTTCGGCATCGTGGTCTATACCACGCTGGGGCCGGAGTATGCTGGCCAGGGGGCAGTGGCCGGCCTCATCGGCGCCGCAGCCCTCGGCATCGCGGCACCCCTGTGCGGCCGCACGGCCGGGCTGATATCTGCCCCCTGTGCCCCCTCGGCCGCCGTGTTGTCGGCGCTCATCACCGGATTCGTTGCCGGCACATCGGGGGCACGGCTGGAGCCTTCAGCCATTTTCCCGCTGCTGGCCCTCACGGTGCTGCTGGCAGCCGGCCTGCAAGTCTGTTACGGATTGCTCGGCGGCGGCCGGTTGATCAAATTTATTCCCTACCCGGTGGTCAGCGGGTACCTTTCCGGGGTCGGCATTCTCATCGCCCTGGGGCAACTGCCCAAGCTGTTCGGGATCCCCAAGGAGATGTCCCTCCTGAACGGTCTCATGTCTCCCGTCGCCTGGAAATGGCAGGGGCTGGTCGTAGGCCTCGTCACCATGACGGTCATGATTGGCGCGCCGTATTTCACCCGACGTGTGCCGGCCGCAATCCTTGGCCTGCTCGCCGGCATCGCCGCCTATTTTGCCCTGGCCGTCGTGTCACCCGAACTGCTCCAGCAGGTGGGCAATCCCCTGGTGATCGGCCCCATACCGTCCAGCGGCTCCCTGTTCGAGAACATTGCCGGGCGCGCCACGTCTCTCCTGAAAATCGAAATATCCAGCCTCAAGCTCATATTCGTGCCGGCCCTGACCCTGTCGGTGCTCCTCTCCATTGATACCCTCAAGACCTGTGTCGGGCTGGATGCGCTGACCCGCAGCCGCCACAACTCCAACCGGGAACTCATCGGTCAGGGGGTTGGCAATCTGGCCTCATTTCTGCTGGGAGGGATGCCCGGAGCGGGCACCATGGGGCCGACTCTGGTCAATGTGAACAGCGGGGGGCACTCCCCGCGCGCCGGAGTCATCGAGGGGCTGTTCGTCGTCCTGGCCCTTATGTTCCTGAGTCCCCTCATCGCATGGGTGCCCATCGGTGCCCTGGCAGGCATCCTCCTGGTCATCGCGTGGCGGATGTTCGATCGGACCATGTTCCGCATGGTGGTTTATCCCGCCGGGCGGCTCGATTTTGCCGTCATTGCGGCCGTGATTGTCGTCGCTCTGGCCGTGGACCTGATTGCGGCATCAGGGGCAGGGATTGCGCTGGCCATCCTGCTCTTTGTCCGCGAACAGGTGAAAAGTCCCGTGATCCGCCGCAAGCGATATCTCAATCAGATGTCATCCAAGGTATGTCGGCCGAGCGCAGAACGCGACCTACTGAACCGCTGCGGCGATGTGGCGGTGTTCTGCGAACTGCAGGGCAACCTGTTCTTCGGGACGACCGACCAGCTCTTCTCCCAGCTGGAAACGGATCTGCGCACCCGAAGGTTTCTGCTGCTCGATCTGCGGCACGTGCGGTCCATCGATTACACCGCCGTTCACCTCTTTGAGCAGATGCATGCCCAGCTTGCCGAACGGGGAGGGCAACTGATTTTCAGCGGTATGCCATCGGCCATGCTGGACCAGCGCGACTTTGAACGATACCTGGCGCAGATGGGGATGGTGCGGGAAACCGATGGTGTGATGATCGCCGAAACCCGCGAGAGTGCTCTGGAATGGATGGAAGAACATCTGCTGGAACGGGAAGGGATGTCGGTCCAGGGAGAGGCCCCGCCGCTCGGACTGGAACAGTTCGACCTGTTCCAGGGTCTGGACGGTCCCGTGCTGGACGAATTGTCAACCTGCATGGTGACGCTCAGGCTCCAACAGGGGGAAAAGGCTTTCTCTCAGGGGAGCGAAGGGGATGAGCTGTTTCTGGTCCGACAAGGGAGTGTCCGCGTCATGCTGCCGTTGGAAGGGGGCAAACGGCATCACCTGGCGACGATCGGGCGTGGAGGATTCTTCGGCGAACTGGCGTTCCTTGACCGGGGCACCCGTTCGGCCGATGTGGAAGCCAAGGAGCTTACGGAACTCTATGTGTTGTCCCGTGCCCGTTTCGATCTGTTGTCGCACACCGATTCGGCCCTTGGTGTGCAGGTGTTCGCCCGGCTGGCCCTTGCCATCTCGGAGCGGCTCCGACAAACCGATGCGGAGTTGCGGGTGCTTGAGGAACGGTAGGGCACGAGGTCAACGTTTCATGAAGGACAGGTTGTCCAGCCAGGCTGTGCCGTTATTTCCTGACGTTACACGGAACGAACTCCGGCAGGCAGTATGCCGCTTCTGGTTGTTGATGTGCGGGGACATGGTTGTTTAAGGGGCAAGCAGCAGTTGCAATCTCGACAGGGCGGAACGAAGCCTCACCTCGAGGCGGTCTCTGTTGACGTGATGTGCGATGCCGTCAATATCAGCTCGATAGATCAAGGCGCTAACCACATGGTCATTTACGTAGATTTTGAGCAGGGAGACATCCTGGCACCCCAATTGTTCCCCCTCGACAAACGAGATCTTGGTCAGCCGCACACCCATCTGGGCGGCAAGATCATAAATCATTTCCGTTAACATTACCGGCGTATCCCCTCAGGTTCAAGTGAGCTACCTATACAAAATGGATTATTAATGAACAATTAAAAAATATTTTAAAGTTCGCCGGGCGGGTTAAGAGAAACCGGGGTTCCCGATACGGGAGCCCCGGTTTCTCTTAATGGATATGCGAATCGCGCACGTATAAGCCGTGCGAAAAACGAATGTCGAATAGCGCTTCGAACTGCTCCGGAGCGTGCTCCGGGCGTACCGGTCAGTCAACGAACGTCAGCGGGCAAAGCCCCCGGTATTGATCGACACCAGCACCCCGTTAATGAAGGTCAGGATGTGGACAAGCGTAGAGTTGGCCGTATATACCCATTCCTGGACTTCGTCGTACCTGATCTTGCCCCTTTCGGTTTCAACGGGATCACTTCGTTTGGAAATGGACGTCGGGGCATCACATTTGGCCGTTACCACGGCAATGCTGTCGCCGGTATCCACCAGGTTGCCGTTGGGGCAGCGAAATGCCGCCTCGGCCCTCGAATTCAGGGCAGTTACTGAAAGTGCGAGTGCCAGCGCCAGGAACAAGTGTCTCATAATGCCTTTCTCCTTTCGAATGGGAGCAGTCGGGTGCGTATTTGGAATGTTACTGCTGTGGCGCACCGGTAAATATCAGTTTGTCGTCGATCCAGAGCGATGCCTTGCCCTGATGTTCCCAAAAGACCATGCGGTCGTTGGCGTAGCGTGCCCCTGAAGCGGACATGGCCCGGGGAAGACGGATCGTGCTGCTATCGGGTAGAACGAGGCTGACGCTGTCCGCTTCCCTGTCGAAGGTTGCCGTCACCTGTTCACCAGTGGCAGAGACAAAAGTAACGGTAACCGTTTTCGCGGCTCCCACGTCCGAAGCGTGAGCGGGCGTCGCCTCCCCGTCCAGAAGAGGTGAAACAGTGCAGATGATTATGGCCAGCAAACATGCCAGGACACACTTCATATGAACTCCTGTTGTTTCAGTCACAGGCGCGTGACGGTTGCGCAGCCTGGTGTCGTGTCTGGAACGGTACCTCTGTGCGCGATCAATGTGTGGCGTAGATGTTTTTCAACGCCGTGATCAACGGCTGTCGTACCAGCAAATTGTCATACGGGAGACAGGGACCGCTGCCGCACCACGGATTCTGTTGACGGTCTCCCAACTGTAACCCATACAGACCATAGCCTTCCTGGTCGTTGTATCCGTTCGGCCAGGCACCTTCCTCTCTTCTCAGGGCCCGATCGATGTTCCACACATACCGGTCGTTTTCCGTCTGATCGTTTTTCCACCACTCATCCGAAAATTCAAAATAGAAGGCGCCTGCAAACAGGTCGGTATAGTCCTTGTACGCCTGCGTCAGCATGCGGGTAAGCCACGTTGCGGTAGCGGTACCGGTAGTGTCATCGTACATGATGCTGTTGCTGGCATCCCGACCGGTAGCCGGCCACCCGACCTCGGTAAAAATCACCGGCCTTTTGGCCGTCTCCGGAATTTCCTGGTAGCTTTTGCCATCGGTACTGCCTGCAGCGCCGAGCACGGTTTTATAGCTTTCCTTCTGGTAGGTGTTGACGCCCCAGTAATCGAAATGAGCGGCCAGCACTTCCAGGTAGGTTTTGTTGGCAAATTCGCCCGTGGTGAACGTGTTTTCATTGGCGAACTTGAGCAGCGGCGGATTGTCGTGCAATGCCCACCCGACCAGTTTGTCGCCGGCATTGGTTTTAACTATTTTCGCGAATTTGACGGCTTGAGAGTAAAAGTAGTCCGTCGAAGCGGCATATCTGGCCGGGTCGCTGTTAAGCGCCCAGGGCACGGCATCCAACTCGTTCATGATGGTGAAACCCATGACCGCGGGATGGTTGGCTAGCTCCTTGGTCATCTCGTCGAGGACGGTGCTCCAGTAGATATCCTCTCCGGTATGGGAGAAGGAGATCGTATTCTTGAACAGCGGTTCCGGCAACGGAATGCCGACCAGCACGTAGATGGGATTGTTTCCGTTGTTGTAGCATTCGTCGAGGAACACCTGGTGAGTGAAATTTGTCCGCGTCGTCGGCGCGGTAAAGTCATACTGTTTCGGATTGGTGTTGGGGATCTCCACCGGCTGTCGCGACAGCATGGCATACACCCGAATGGCGTTCGCATTCAAATCCCTGATTTTCTGCAGGTCATTCCGCGGCGTGGGGTAGGGCGACCCCTGCATGTACTGTGAGCCCCACAGCGAATACCAGTTCCAGGTCGTCGGGTTCTCCTTGGGATAGGAGTCCCAGAACAGATCGCCCAGCGCCGGAAAATCTTTGCCGTTGTACCCAACGGGTGAGGGCGAATAGCAGACACCCTTGATGGTGAAGGCTGTGCCGTTGCACGTGATCCGGCTGTTGCCGTCCATGTGCGAGGCCCATACTGATTTGGGAGCTTCGTGGGCCAGCAACGTCGGGTTCGTTTCGGTATGCACGCCATCGTCCGAGAAGTCGGTGGCAAACGTGGTTACCTGCAGAGGAAAGCCATGATTTCTCAGATAGTCTACCGTAACCCTTTTGACCCCCAGAGGTACATCGCTGCGGACAATCCGGGTGCTGTACGACTCGCGAACCGGGCCGTATATCTGGGTGCCGTTCTGGTCGTAGCCCACGATCTCTATGGTGTCGACCGTATCCCCGCCGACGCTCAACAGCGCGGTTTTAGCGCTGTTGTGAGTGATGGTCAGGGTTCCCCGGCCGGTTGAATTACTGTCGTTGCAGCCTGCCGCCAGGAACACGGTGAACGACAACAGTACTGACAGCACGCACGCCGCTGAATTGTTTCTCATGGTGCTTTCTCCTTTGTGCTGCGGTTGGATAGGATGACTGGCGTCTTATGGCACGGGGAAGCGGGCCGCTAGTCACCCGCTGGCGCCCGTCACACAGCCGGCACCACTACCGGTCGTCCCTGCTTGTAGCGGAAGTCGCATCGGTCCGCACCGGCGGCCAGTGTGCCGCAGCGCTGCAGACCGGTCCCCTGCAGTTCGCTGATCAGAAAATCGAGGACACAGATGTACGGCACAAGTTCCGTCATCCCGTGTGCCCGAAAGAGCTTGAGTATGCCGCATTCGGTAAAGTCCAGTCCCCAGTCGAAGCGGGTGTCGCTGCCCGTGATGAAATCATAGACCCAGTCGCCCTCATGGCGCCGCTGGTGCGATACCGCCGCCATGCTCTCCTGAATCTCGTAGTACCGTTCGGTGAACTGCATGGCGCCGTCTTTGAGGTGCTGATCGGCACTGATGCCGCGCTGGCTCTCCCGGAAGGCGCCGATGATGACGCGGCCGATAACCTCCGTGCTCAAGCCACGTGCTTTGAGAACCTTGCCGACACTCAGGGCAACGCCGCTTTCGACCAGTGTCTTTGGCAGCGGGTACTGCAGAGGGCCAATGTAGGGTATCGACGCCGCGAGTGCGGCAAACTCCACCAGAGCCGAACTCATAACCGGATCGACGGCCTCGACGCCCGCCTCTGATTGCACGGCGGTCCGGTAATAGGACATCTGTGCGGAGTAAACGGCCATCAGTTCGGTCACTTTGTACGCTCCTGCAGAGGGTGAGGTCGGTGGGGTGGCGGAACTGCTTCCGCAACCTGCCGAGGCAAGGAGGCCGGTCAGGAAGGTGCAGCCGCTCAGGCTGAGAAAACGACGTCTGTTCACGTTAAATTACCTGTGTCGCCTGCTGATGGAATGCGATTCAATGACGAGCGACAATTATTATGAAATATTTATAAGTTTTGTAAAATGTACGACAACGATGATATGTGTCAACTATAATTTCATTCAGGGTTCGTGGCCTGCGGCTTCCGGCATACGTGTAGTTGCCGGGACGGGGCAAGACCAGGTGACGTTGCCATTGCCGGCCTACAGAGCGGGCTTATGTGAGGCACAACACAAGGCTGTAGCCCTGTGTTGTGCGGAGGGAGGTGGGTTTCGACCAGGACAGGCATGTAAAACGCCCATTTGCTGTATAGCTTATGGAATCATTTCCTTAAGCCGGGACAGCGC
>Ga0334722_10006622_pt1 | contig 11401 bp, 12 predicted proteins | sample C3_bottom_MG_FD_207210 | JGI IMG/M metagenome (GOLD analysis project Ga0334722, IMG submission 207210) | Sediment microbial communities from Yellowstone Lake, YNP, Wyoming, USA - C3_bottom | ecosystem: Environmental > Aquatic > Freshwater > Lake > Sediment | place: USA: Wyoming | collected...
TGTCTCCGGCCGTGCCTGGGGTCTGCTACTCGGCGCGCCGGCGCTTACCGAGACGGGACTTGCACCCGCTGGAGAGGAACAGCATGCTGCGGACGTTCGTCCGTCCGCCTCTTCACGACGCGACATGGAATCAGTCTATCGCAGTGGCGGCCCGAGGCGCATCGAAGCTCACGCCGGCGACCCACGCCACCACGATGGCGGCCACGGCCCCACCGAGCGGCATCGCGCCCGCGAAGCGCACGACGTTGTCGACGGGCGCATTCCCGAGATGTTCGATGAGCCACAGCAGCCCCGTCGGCAGGCCCGCCCCGATCAGCAGCCAGCGCACGCGGCGCAGCCGCTCCTCGGCCCGCGATCGGCCCGCACCCGTCCTGCGCCACCACGCCAGCCCCAGGAGCGCCCCGAATGCCGCGCCCGCATACAGGCCCAGGCAGCGAGCACAGACGGGCACCTGCACACCGCCGATGTGCCATGAACGCTCCGGCAACTGGTGACAGATCAGGGAACCGACGTGGTACGTGGCTGCCAGCACGGGCGTGGTGAAGGCGCCGCCTGTGCCGGCGCCGGCCACGAGCGCACTGAGGGGCAGCCAGCCGGCCCACGCCACGATCGCAAGGGTGAGGATGATCGCGGCACGTTGTCTCCGCATCACGCCCTCCTCGATCGGCCATTCCCGGCGTGGCTGCCGGTCGCGATCAATCAACCACTCCGGGAGATCGCACTCAGCGGCCGGCCGCCGGCCGCACGAGCGGGCCGAAACTCGCCTCGTACCGTTTCTCGAAGTCGGCCACGGAGTAGTGGTGCGTGGACCCGCCCATGCACTCCAGCGCGTACGCCGCCGCGACGCTCCCCATCCGCCCGCAGACCTCGTAGCTGGCACCGGCCGCCAGTCCCTTCATGAAGCCGCCGCGGAACGCATCGCCGACGCCGGTCGGATCGGCGATCTGCGTCGGCGGCACGGCGGGGATGTCGATGGTGCGATCGCGCAGCGCGATGGTCGCGCCCTTCTCGCCCTTCGTGACAACCACCGCCTCGGCCGTCTCGAGCAGCCGGGCCTCGTTGAGCCCCGTCTTCTCCCGGATAATCTCGAACTCGTAATCGTTCGACACGACGATCCGCGCGCCGATCAGGCCTTTCTTCAGGTCCTCGCCGCCCATGCGCGCCACCTGCTGGCTCGGGTCGAAGATGTAGGGAATCTTCAGCGCCTGGCACTCCTCGGCATAGCTGACCATCGCACCCGGGTCGTTCGGCGCGATGATCGCCAGGTCGCACGCGCCGGCGGCGGCGAAGGACAGTTCGCCGGCATTCGCCATCGCGCCGGTGTAGAACGACGCGATCTGGTTGCCCTTCAGATCGGTGCTGCAGAAGAACGACGCGGTGAACTTCCCGGTCACCTCCTTCACCAGCGACGCATCGACGCCGGCGGACTCGAGCCACTGCCGGTACTCGCCGAAGTCCTGCCCGGCCGTCCCCATCAGCTTCGGCCGCTCGCCGAGCAGCGCGAGCGTGTAGGCGATATTGGGCGCGCACCCGCCGCGCCGCTTGTCCATCGTGTCGACGAGGAAGCTCAGGCTGATGCGCTGCAGGTGCTCCGGCAGGATGTGCTCGGTGAAGCTCCCGGGAAACGACATCAGGTAGTCGTAGGCAATCGATCCGGTAACGATGATGTTCATGATCAGGAAATGTACTTGCCGATGATGGGCTGCAGGTCCTGCTTCACCTGGGCCGGGATGTGATCGGGCCGCGTGATGATGGCCGTGGCCAGCGCCTGCCCGCACGAGCAGGTCCGTGCGGCCGGCATGTGTTCGACCGCCGCCGTGATGATCGTCTGGGCGGTGGCGGCGTTCTCGGTCAGGTTGTGGATGATCATCTCCACGCTCACCGAGTCGTGGTCGGGATGCCAGCAGTCGTAGTCGGTGACCAGCGCGATCGTCGTGTAGCAGATCTCCGCTTCGCGCGCGAGCTTGGCTTCCTGCAGGTTCGTCATCCCGATGATGTCCGCGCCCCACGACCGGTAGAGGGTCGACTCCGCCAGCGTGGAGAACTGCGGGCCCTCCATGCACACGTACGTCCCGCGGTCGTGCACCGTGGCGCCCGCGGCGCGCCCGGCGTCAATCACGACCCGGCCCAGTTGGCCGCATACCGGGTGCGCGAAGCCGACGTGCGCCACCAGGCCGTTGCCGAAGAAGGTGCTGATGCGGCCACGCGTCCGATCCAGGAACTGGTCGGGCACGACAATGTCGAGGGGCCGGTAGTCCTCGCGAAGGCTGCCCACCGCGCTCGCGGACAGGATGCGCTCGACGCCCAGCAGCTTGAACCCGTAAATGTTGGCGCGGAAGTTCAACTCGGTGGGCATGAGGCGATGGCCGACGCCATGGCGCGGCAGGAACGCCACGCGCTTGCCTCCGAGCGTGGCCGTCACGTAGGCGCCCGACGGCGCGCCGAACGGCGTGACCAGCGTCACGTCCTTCCGATCCTCCAGGCCGGCCATGTCGTACAGACCGCTGCCCCCGATGATCCCGATCTCAATCGACATGCGTCATTCCTTCACGACTTGTTTCAGTTCGACGAGCACACCCTGCGCGCCGGATGGATGGATGAACGCGACCAGCGCGCCCTCGGCGCCGGGGCGCGGGTCCTCCGAGACGAGCCGGATGCCCCGCACCCGGAGCCGCGCCATCGCTTCCCGGATGTCCGGCACCCGCAGCGTGATGTGGTGGATCCCGGGGCCCCGCTTCTCGAGGTGCCTGGCGATGGCTGATTCCGGGTCCGTCGGCTCGAGCAGTTCGAGGGCCGCCTCCCCCACGGGCACGAAGTACGCCCGCACGCGCTCGGTCGGCACCTCTTCGACGGCGGCCACCGTCAGGCCGAGCGCGTCGCGATAGAACGCCAGCGCCGCCGCCGCGTCCGCCACCGCGATCCCGATGTGATCCAGCGTCACGGCCGAGGTGCGGCCCTGGGGCGCCAGGGCGCGCGCCATGACATCGGACACGGCCGAATACGGGTCGAGCGAACGGTCGGCAATCCGGTCCAGGATCGCATCCAGTTCCCCGCCCGCGAGCAACTGCCCCTCGACGTGTTCCATGAACCGGCTGGCCAGCAGTTCGCGCAGGCGGAACCGGTTGCGCACGCGGCGCCGCGACATGTGCTCGGCAGTCGAGTGCGTGCGGAACGCATCGATCGCCGCCGCCAACTCGGGCAGCCCGGCCCCGCTCGTCGCCTGCGTCCGCACCACGGGCGGCCGCCACTCGTCCGGCCCGAAGTCCTCGAGCGCCAGCATGGCTTCGATCGAACCCACCAGCCGATCCGCGCCGTCGCGATCCGCCTTGTTCACCACGAAGATGTCGGCGATCTCCATGATGCCGGCCTTGAGGGCCTGCACCTCGTCGCCAGTCCCCGGCACCAGGACGACGACCGACACGTCGGCGGTGCGGACGATGTCGACCTCGTCCTGTCCCACGCCGACGGTTTCGATCACCACCCAGTCCTTGCCGGCGGCGTCGAGCACCTGCGCGGCTTCGTGCGTCGCCCGCGCCAGGCCGCCGAGATGGCCGCGCGTGGCCATGCTGCGGATGAACACGCCGGAGTCGCCCGCATGCGCCTGCATGCGGACGCGGTCGCCGAGGACCGCGCCGCCCGTGTAGGGGCTCGTCGGGTCGACGGCGATGATGCCCACCGTGTCCTGGCGCGCCCGGAATTCGGCCGCGAGGCGATCGACGAGCGTGCTTTTGCCGGCGCCGGGCGGCCCGGTGATGCCGACGAGGTACGCCCCGCCGGTGTGCGGAAACAGCGCCCGCACCAGGTCCGCGGCCTGTGGCGATTCGTCCTCGATGAGGGAAATGGCGCGCGCAATCGCGCGGGTCTCGCCTTCGCGGACCCGTGCGGCCAGCGGCCGCGACGCCTGGTCGGTCGTGGTGTCGCCCATCGTCGTCAGGCGCTGGCCGCCAGCAACTGGCGAGCGATCACGAGGCGCTGAATCTCGCTGGTACCTTCGCCGATGGTCTCGAGCTTCACGTCGCGGAGGAACTTCTCCGCCGGGTAGTCTTTCACGAACCCGTAGCCGCCGTGAATCTGCACGCACTCCTCGGACGCGCGCACGGCCACCTCGCTGGCGAAGAGCTTGGCCATCGCCGATTCGCGCGACATGCGGAGGCCCTGGTCTTTCATGTACGCGGATCGGTACGTGAGCAGGCGGGCGGCCTCGATGCGCGTGGCCAGGTCGACCAGCTTCCACTGGATGGCCTGGAACGACGCGATCGGCTGGCCGAACTGCGTCCGTTCGAGCGCGTACCGGCGCGCCACTTCGTAGGCGCCCTGCGCGTGGCCAACGGCCAGCGCGGCAATCCCGATGCGGCCCGCGTCGAGCACCTGCAGCGTGTTGATGAACCCCTGGTCCAGTTCGCCCAGCAGCGCCTCCGCCTCGACCCGGCAGTCGCGGAACAACACTTCGCTCGTATCGCTCGCCCGCATGCCGAGCTTGTCCTCGTGCCGGCCGGCGATCATCCCGGGGTTGCCGCGCTCGATGATGAACGCCGAGATGCCCTTCGGGCCCTTCTCCCGGTTCGTGATGGCCATGGCCACGCACACCTCGCCGATCCCGCCGTGCGTGATGAACGCCTTCGACCCGTTCAGCACCCAGCCCGAGCCGTCGCGCGTGGCCAGAGTGCGCAACCGGGCCGCGTCGGAGCCGGCGGTGGGCTCGGTGAGCGCCCAGGCGCCCAGCCACTTCCCGGTCGCCAGCGGCACCAGGTACTTCTGCTTCTGGTCCTCGTTGCCGAACATCGCGATGTGCGACGAGCACAGCCCGTTGTGGGCCGCCACCGACAGCGACACGGCCGGGTCGATCCGCGCCAGCTCCTCGATGCAGATGCAGTACTCGATCGCCGACATCGCCGCGCCGCCGTACTCTTCCGAAAACTGGATGCCCATCAGGCCGAGCGCGGCCATCTTGGTCACCAGCGACCGGGGAAAGGCCTGCGCCTCGTCCCACTCGCGGACGAACGGACGGATCTCGGTTTCCGCGAATTCGCGGACCGCGCGCCTCAGCAGCTCCTGCTGTTCAGTGGGTCGGAAGTCCATGGATCAGGAAATGTAGCACAACAGGGGACGGGGATCAGGCGATAGGCGATAGGCGCTGGGGCAGACACTGTCGCGCGGCATGTCCCTGACGCCGAACGCCTAGCGCCGAACGCCTTCCCCGTGCCAATCCGTGTGCGGCGCCCTGTTCCGCACGAACCATCCCCACAACAGCGAGCCGTACGATTCCCAGCGCATTTGTTTCCGCTCGAAGAACGGCACGAGGGCCCGCTGCAACGCCGGCAGCCGGTAGAACGGCACGCCCGGGAAGTAATGGTGCTCGAGATGGAAGTTCGAGTTCAGGAAGACGACATTCCAGAACCAGTTCCCCCGCATCAGCGTGCTCCACGCCGCGGGCTCCGACGGGTCGATGCTGTAGTGCTGGCCCAGGCGGTTCAGGGTAAACGCGATCGGGAACACGAAGAAGACCGGCACGATGTACGCGCGGACCGCCGCGGGCCAGCCGGCGAACGTGACGATCGCCGCCAGCACCGCGAGATGCAGGCTGATCGACAACCGCCGCTCGGCCGCGATCGCCCGCTGCTGCAACGCGGCGTACGTCGCCGTCTCGCGCCGCGCGGCCGCGAAGTAAATCGGGAACAGCGCGGGCGTGCAGTACAGCAGCTTGTACCAGCGCGCGTTCCGCTTCGGCGACAGGTGGTGCCGCTTCGGGTCGTGCTCGGCCGACCCCAGTTCGGCGTGATGGTCGAGATGCCACTGGGTGAACTGCGTGGCCGAGATGCCGCTCGGAATGGCGTAGAGGAATCCCAGCAGCCGGTCCCACCCGGGCCGCTGCCTGGCGAACACGGCGTGATGCACGACCTCGTGGAGCAGGACCGTGAAGTTGAACACCGTGAAGCCCTGGACGAGCGCCAGCGGGATCCAGATGAGCGGGTTGTCCACCCGGACGAGCGCCCAGGTGGCGGCCCCGAGGATCGCAAACTGCCGGATCGCGACGAGGCCATGCCGCCAGGCGGCGCGGCGGTGGACGCCCCGAAGGACGTCAGCGGGGACCGCGGCCTTCAACTCGGCCCGCAGGTCCCCGGTCCGTTCGCGATAGTAGGACTGACTGCTCACTCTCGGCTAGTAGTAGACGGTCACGCGCCAGTTGCCCCGATTGTCCCGCAGGTCGTCGTCGTTGACGCCGATGAAGAGGCGGCCGCTCCCGCGCATGCGGAACACATCCGTGCTGTCGCCGATGAAGAACGGGTCTCCCCGCTCGCCCACCTTGCCGATCATCGAGGCGCCGGGGCGATTGGGAATCGGCCGGCCCGGGTTGAACGGTGAGTTCTTCTCGCCCTGCGGGCCGTCCTTGCGACCGGGGCCCCACGTGATCTCGCCCACGCCCGAGAAGTACACGCGGTCGCCATCGCGGACGTCGAGGCCCGAGTCCGTCCACGCGCGGTTCGCATCGACCACGACGGCGCGTTCGCGCATGCCCGACCGGCTCGCGCCGCGGCCGCCGCCTGGCCGGTTGTCACTCGGCGGACGATAGCCGCGGTATTCGCCGCGATCGTCACGATAGTCGTCGTCGAACTCGATCCGGCGCACCTCGCGGAGGTCCACACGGAACGTCCGGGTGTTGTAGCCGCGTTCCTCGCGGAATTCCACTTCGCCGCCGCGGACCGCAACCACCTGGCCCTGCACGCGGTCGCCGTTGCGAAGAATCAGGATGTCGGCCTTCAGGCCGACGGCGGCCACCGCCACGAATGCCACCACCAACCCCATCAACCAGCTGAGCTTTCGAATCATGTCCCCCCTCCAGATGCCCGGTCCTTCTGGTATGCTCCGAACTAGCCCCATACTACCACCGCCACCGGAGGACACCCATGACGCTGCGCCGCGCGACGATAGTCGGACTTGCCGTGTTCCTGCTGACGATCGCACCCTCAACTGCCCGGGCAGATATCGTCGGTTTCCTGGGGTCCAACATGACGCCCAGCAGCCAGCCCGTGATCGGCGGCGCCCTGAGCCTCAACATCCTCGTCGTGGCGATCGAATTCGAGTTCGCGAGTTCGGCCGAGGATGCGCTCAAGGGCCTGCCCGGACAAGCGACCGGGATCGCGAGCGTTCAGTTCGTCACGCCCACCGGACGCGTCCAGGCGTACGGCGGCGCGGGCATTGGCGGCGCCCGCGAAACGCTGCTGGGTCTGACTGCCTATCGCACGGCCGGGTCGTTTGGCGGAGGCGTGAAGATCGGCCTCGCGGGCCCGCTGGGAGTCCGCGTCGATTACCGCGTGATCACCATGAACAAGACGATGGGCATCGATACCGGCGTGCGGCAGCGCTTCTACGTCGGGTTGAACCTGCACTTCTAGGCGCCGCCCCGTCTCGCGGGACGGCCGGCGCTACTTCAACTCACCGACCAGGCGAAGGTTCGCGAGCGACATGCCGTCCGCGTTGGTGGAATTGTAGGTGCTGAGCAGCTGCTGGGCCTCGGCCGGAAATGCTTCGCCGAGGATCTCGGAAAGGGCGTAGTTGGCCTTCGGCACCGCCGGGTCGATCACGAACAGGTAGGTCACCACGCCGTGGGTTCCCCGCGGCTCGGCCTGCCTGAATACGCGCCACCCGCCGGCCTGCGCACGGCGCTCGGGCCGATCGGACGCCACGAGCGCCGCCCTCAACCGGCCGACCAGGATCTCAAAATCTTCCGTCCGATCGCCCTTCACGTAGTAGAACAGCATGCCCGTGCCGGCGCTGAAGCACCGGGCGCGCGGGTTCACAGCGGGGAACGGCTGGTCGGGCGCCGCCACGGCAGCCGACACCGCGGCCGCTTCGGAGGCGCGCATCAGTGCAGGCGCCCCGGCTGCAATAATCGACCACGCCGCCAGGGAATCGGTCGAGGGGCATCCGGCGTCACCGTTCGGTGCGGCTTCGTCAGTCCGGCCGGCCGGCGGCCTGGACGATGCCCGGGGGGGACCCGCCTTCGTGTTCACGGCCGCAAAGTCCGCGATCAGGCGGTAGTTGGCCGTCACGACGGTGCCGGCCACTCCATCGAGCAGCGACGTGAACGTTTCGGGCGGCTCGGCGGGCAGCCGCTCGCGGAAGATGCGAGCGAGTGAATACTCGACGTCCGGATCCGGTGAATCGACAAACGAGAGATAGACCAGGTTGCCGGACGCCAGCGGCTCCCGCATGCGGAACACGCGCCAGCGGTCCGCGGGCTTTCGCGGGTTGGGGAGTTTCTCCGCTGCGGGCGGCTGTGCCAGCGCGAGACGCCCGATGAGCGTCTCGAACCTCTCCGCCACGTCGGGCTTGAGCGTGTAGAAGATCGCGCCCGCGTCCAGCTTGAACTTCGGCGGCGTGACCGCCTGGAGGAGCGGGATGACCTGACCACGCGGGGCCGCCGTGAGGTAGGCAAGCGGCGGCGCGAGGGAGGCCGCGGCCAGCACGTACGCGCTGGCGCACGCAACGAGCGCAAGCGCCGTGGCGCGGAATCGCAGCGACCTGTCGGGAACCTTCATGGGACGGACCGGGCGGACGGCTGACGCCTACCGGCGTTCTGACGGGACTCTTCGGACACTGGCGCGGGACGCCCCTGCCCGGGGCGCCCCGCCAGGCCAGCCCGTTACTTCATGTCGGCGACGAGCACGTAGTTCTGCAGCGTCACGCCGCCCGCGTACGATCCGCTGTACGTCTTGAAGAGTTCCTGCACTTCCGCCGGGAACACCTTCGCCAGGATCTTCGAGAGCGTGTAGTCCGCGTCCTTGACGACCGGGTCGATCAGAAACACGTACAGGATGTTGCCGCCCGCGATGGGCTCGGGGTTCTTGAGCACGCGCCAGCCCTTGGCCATCGCCTTGTGCTGGGGGTCGTCGCTCTTGGCGAGCGCGTCCTTCAACTTCGCGATGATGGATTCGAAATCAGCCGTCTTGTCCGGCTTGATGACGTTGAACATCATCCCGACTTCACCCGTGAAGACACGGGCGGCCGGAACGGCGGCCGGGGCCTGGGCGGCGGGCGCGGTCTGCGCCGTGGCCACACCGACCGAGGCCACAACAGCCACCAGCGTCAGCATCACTGCAACTACGATTCGCCGCCAACCGGCAGCACGAGACGTCAACGTCGAGAGCATTCGGAGCCTCCTTGGCGAAAGGCGCATTGTGCCGTGCGAGTCTACATACTCTAACGTACGGCCCTACTCGATGAAAACCGCGAGCACTTCATTGGCCAGCAACATCCCCTGCCGGCTCAAGCGGATCCGGCCATTCACCGCACGCAGATGGCCGGATTCCAGGTATGGCCGAAGATGATCGCCGTAACGAGCCCAGAGATCAAGCCCGTAATTTCGGCGCAAGCCGTCCACGTCCACGCCGTCGGTCAGCCGGAGCCCCATGATCAGGGCGTCCTCCCAGTGTTCCCTGGGTGACAACGCGCGTCTCTCCCTTTCGACGTCTGACCCGGCCTCGAGGCCGGACACGTATTCGTCGATGCCGGCGCAGGACTTCCAGCGGGCGCCGTCAAAGGTGGAGTGCCCGCCCGGGCCGACCGCGAGCCACTCCCCGTCGGTCCAGTATTTCAGGTTGTGGCGCGAGGCCCGGCCCGGCTTGGCGACATTGGAGATCTCGTACTGCGGCATCCCGATGGCTGCGGCCGCATCCATCGCCAATTCGTACATCTCCGCGGCATCATCGTCGGGCGTCATCGAGAGGTGCGACCGCGCCATCTCCTCGCGCAGCGGCGCGTTCGGATACAACTCCAGCATGTACATCGAGGCGTGTTCGGGGGCGACGTCAGCGAGCCCGTCGAGCGATTCGCGCCACTGGTCAATGGTCTGGCCGGGGAGCCACATCATGAGGTCGATGCTGATGTTATCGAAGCCGGCCGATCGCGCGTCGCGCACCGCCCGGCGGGCCGTCGCCGCGTCATGCAACCGGCTCAGTCGCTGCAGTTCGTCGTCGCGAAACGACTGGACGCCGATGCTGAGCCGGTTCACCCCCGCCGCCCGATAACCGTGCAGGGCCTCCGGCACGGCCGAATCGGGATTGGCTTCCATCGTGATCTCGGCGTCCGGCGCCACCGTGAACGACGCCCGGCAGGCCCCGAGAATGCGGGTGATGTCGGCCGGCGCGAGCACCGACGGCGTCCCTCCTCCGAAGTAGATCGTGTCGGCCTCGATCGGCACCCCCGGCGAGCAACGGGCCGCCAGCCGGCCGAGATGCCGCTCGACGGCGGAGACGTACCGCGGCACCAGCGCACTATCGAGCAGGCTGCGATTGAAGTTGCAGTAGTTACAGATCTGATGGCAGAACGGAACGTGGATGTAGATCCCGATCGGGGCCATGCCGCCCCGGCCTAGCTCGTGCCAGCCCGGCCGCCGGGCCACTTGAGGTCGGCCTTCGTGTCGCGAAGCTGCGCCTTGGCTGGCGTCGGCTTGATCGCCGCCACGCGGCGGCCCTTGACGGATCTTGTCCGCTTCCACATGGCCACCAGGTCATCGTCGGAATGCTGGGTCCCTTCGACGCGGTAGTCGGCGGCGTCAAGCTCCACGAAGTCGCACATCTCATGCAGGCGCGAGTACATGCGGAACCCGATCCGGCAGAGCAGCGAATTCGGGTCCGTCTCGTCGGGCTGCGAATCGTAGTTCGACGTGAAGATCGTGATACGCCGCTCGTTGTAGCGGGTGTTGATGATGAGCGAGAGGGTTTCCTCGACCCACTCGGACGTCTTCTCGGCACCGAGATCGTCGAGGACGAGCAGCTCGGCCGTCATGACCGGGCGAAGCACCTCGAGCTCGGTGGTGCGAACGACCGGGTCGTACGTGCTGCGAATCACGCGCAGCAGGTCGCGGGTGTCGTAGTAGAGGCCTCGCGCGCCGCGGGTGGCCACCACTTGCTGGAGCACGGCCACGGCGAGGTGCGTCTTCCCCACGCCCGGGGGGCCTTCGAGGAACAGGCCGCGGTCCAGCACCGGGAACGCCTCGGCCAGCTTCTGCGCTCGAATCCTGGCGCGGCGCAGGGACTCGTTGTAGTCGCGGAAGGTCGCGAGGTCACAATGCTGGTAGCGGCGCGGGATGTGGGCGTCGGTGAACAGCCGGACGGTCAGCTGGTCGCGCCAGCACGAGCAACGCGTCGCCCGCCGAACGCCGTCGCGCTCCGCGACCTGCCAACCGGTGCCGTCACAAACGGGACAAGACATGCGTTACCAAACCACCCAGGACGAAGTATTCCCAATCGGGGAATGCACAGGTTACTACAGGCGATAGGCGATAGGCGATAGGCCCCGCATCCCTCGCAGCCGGCCCGACTCGCGCAGCTTCTTCTTCGCGCGCTCCTCGAGTTGCCGGACGCGCTCGCGCGTGATCGGCGGCACCAGGTGCTCGCCC
>Ga0334722_10006623_pt1 | contig 11399 bp, 10 predicted proteins | sample C3_bottom_MG_FD_207210 | JGI IMG/M metagenome (GOLD analysis project Ga0334722, IMG submission 207210) | Sediment microbial communities from Yellowstone Lake, YNP, Wyoming, USA - C3_bottom | ecosystem: Environmental > Aquatic > Freshwater > Lake > Sediment | place: USA: Wyoming | collected...
CCTACAACCATAAGCAGTTCGTCACCCAGCGCGGGGTTTCCTGCACCGACTGCCATTTAAACACCATCCGCGGCGCCGGCAACGCGCCCCGGGAGCGCTGTGTCGACTGCCACAACACGCACGAGAAGCTGGACCAGTACAACGACGTGACCGCCCTGCATCGCAACCACGTGGCCGGCCACAGCATCGGCTGCTTCCGCTGCCATAACGAGCTCTTCCACGGTTTCGCGGAGCGCGAAGACCCGGAGACCCTGCACATCCACAAGTCCAGCTCCTCCATCTTCTCCAACTCGACGCCGCCCCATCAGGACCTGGCGTCTCCCTTCGTGTGCGCCAACTGCCACCAAGACAAGCACATGGGCCAGGAGGAGATGTACGCCGGCCAGGCCCAGTCCTTGGGTCTGGGCGAGATGCCCAGTCCCATGGAAACCGCCCGCGTGGCGTGCATCGGCTGCCATTACGACGACGGCAAGACCCGCACGAGCCCGGACCGCGAGTTCCGGGGGATCAACTATAAGCCGTCCCACCAGGCGTGCGTGAAGTGCCACGGCCCCAAGTTCGACGGCCTTTGGGACTCCACCAAGAAGGAACTGCAGGAGAGCTTGGCCAAGCTCGACGGCAAGCTGGGCGAGGCCCGCGAGGCTTTGCAAAAGTCGGCGTTGACGGGTCGAGAGCTCGACGCCGCCAAGGCTTCCCTTGAGAAGGCCGCGCGCCTTCAGCGCTTCGTCCGGGACGCCCATGGCGAGCACAACGTCTACCTCGCCACCAAGGCCCTGCGCGAGTCCGATAGGCTGATGAGCTCCGTCGGCGAGGCGGCCAAGGCCTCCTTGACGGACCTTTCCGCCCTGCCTTCGATCTCGGGCTCCTACTGCGCGACCCTCTGCCATGAGAAGGTCGGCGTGAAGGTCCCGCCGGAGACGGTGAAGGCCTTCGGCAAGACCATGCCGCACAAAATGCACGCGGGGCTGATGGGCTGCGTCAACTGCCACGACATCGGGGCCCACAAGAAGGTCCCACTTCTTAAGAACGTCAAAGCGAAATGCCAGGAGTGTCATCCGTGACGATAAGTTCTCGCCTCGTTCTTTCGGCGGCCTTCGGCTTGTGCCTGATCCTTTCAGGAGGGGCCGCAGCCTCTCCAAGCGCCGAGGAGTGCCTCGGCTGCCATGCCGAAAAGACCTTCTCGGTTGAGCGCAAGGGCAAGCCCGTCCCGCTCTACGTCGACGGGGATCGGTTTTCGAAATCCGTGCATGCCACGATGGGCTGTACGGCCTGCCACGAGGACGCCGACGTCTCAAGCTTCCCGCACCCCGAGGGGCTCAAGGAAGTCAAATGCGCCAAGTGCCACCAGGAGGAGACGGACAAGTTCGCCCTCAGCATCCATGGCCAGGCCCTCAAGCGCGGGGCCCTCTACGCGCCGACCTGCGCCTCCTGCCACGGCAAGCACGATATCCTCAAGAGCAAGGATCACGCCTCCTCGACGTTTAAGATGAACATTCCGTTCCTCTGCGGCACCTGCCACCGCGAGGACGCCCCGGTCGCCAAGTACTACAAGATCCCTCAAAAGAACATCATCGAGAACTATCGCGAGTCGATCCACGGCGAGGGCATGTTCAAGAAGGGCCTGCTCGTCACCGCGACCTGCAACGACTGCCACAACTCGCACGACATCCTCCCCCACACCGATCCGAATTCCAGCATCAGCCTCCATAACGTGGCCAAGACCTGCTCCCGCTGCCACGCCTCCATCGAGGACGTCCATAAGAAGATCATCCGCGGAGAGCTCTGGGAATCGAAGCCGGGCGCTATTCCCGCCTGTGCCGACTGCCATTCGCCCCACACGATCCGCAAGGATGCCCTGGTCATCGGCATGGCCAACCAGGAGTGCATGAAATGCCACGAGGGCCAAAATCCCGTCGTGAAGCTCGGAGTTTTCGCCTCCTCGGTCCACGGCAAGATCGCCTGCGTGAAGTGCCATTCCGACGTCAACCCCCGGCACGCCCGCCCCTGCGACACGGCCGGGCGCGTGGACTGCTCCGGCTGTCACGCCGAGAGGGCCGAGGAGCACAACCAGAGCATCCACGGCCAGCTCTACAATAAGAAGGATCCCGACGCCCCGTACTGCACGGACTGCCACGGCACGCATAACGTTCTGCCGCGCAAGGACGACCGTTCTCCGATTGCGCGGCGCAACGTGCCGGTCCTCTGTGCTAAGTGCCATCGCGAGGGCGAGAAGGCCGCCAAGCGCTACAAAGGCAAGCAGAAAGACATCGTCGGCAGCTACATGAAGAGCACTCACGGCAAGGGCGTCATCGAAAGCGGCCTGGTCTCGGCGGCCGTTTGCATCGACTGCCACACCTCCCACAAGGAGCTGCCCTCGGCCGACCCGCGTTCCTCGGTCAACCCGGCCAACCTGCCGGAGACCTGCGCGAAATGCCACAAGGGCATCTACGAGAAGTTCGTCAAGAGCGTCCATAGCCCCCTCGTCACCAAGACCTCCGAGCGCCTGCCGGTCTGTGCGGATTGCCATTCCGCCCACAAGATCGCCCGCGTCGAGAAGGATAAGTTCCGCCACGAGGTCCTCTTCCAGTGCGGCTCCTGCCATAAGGAAGTCGCCGAGACCTACTTCCTGACCTATCACGGCAAGGCCTTCCAGCTGGGGTCGCTCAAGTCGGCCAAGTGCTCGGACTGTCACGGCGCCCACGACATCTTAAAGCCGAGCAACCCCGAGTCTCACTTGAGCCGCAACAACGTCGTGGCCACCTGTGCCAAGTGCCACCCGGGCTCAAACCGCCAGTTCGTCGGCTACTTGACGCACGCCACGCACCACAATCGCTATAAGTATCCCATCCTCTTCTTCACCTTTTGGAGCATGACTCTGCTCTTGGCCGGAACCTTCGCCTTCTTCGGCCTGCACACCCTCCTGTGGCTGCCGAAGGCCTTCGTGCGCCTGCGCGAGAAGCGCTTGGAGGGCGTGCACGACGAGCCCCGTCAGTTCGTCCGCTTCGAGCTGAGGGAGCGTCTGCTTCACCTCTCCGTCATCGTCAGCTTCTTCGGCCTGGCGATTACGGGCATGATGGTGAAGTTTGCCAACATGGCCTGGGCCGCGGCTCTGGCCGACCTCGTCGGCGGAGTGAGTGCTGCCGGAACGATCCATCGCATCTGCGCCGTGATCACCTTCGGTTACTTCAGCACGCACGTCTACAGCCTGCTTAAGTACAAGAAGGAAAAGGGTCTCTCCATCCTTCAGTTGGTCTTTAGCCCCGCCTCCCTCGTCCCGTCGCTCGACGATCTGTGGGAGTTTATCGGCACGATGAAGTGGTTCTTGGGTCGGGGCCCGCGCCCGCGCTACGGGCGCTGGACCTACTGGGAGAAGTTCGACTACTTCGCGGTATTCTGGGGCGTGACGATCATCGGCACGACGGGGCTGGTCCTGTGGTTCCCCGAGGTCTTCACCCGCATCCTGCCCGGCTGGGTCATCAACGTCGCCACCATCATCCACAGCGACGAGGCCCTGCTGGCGGTGGGCTTCATCTTTACGATCCACTTCTTCAACACGCATCTGCGTCCCGATGCGTTTCCCATGGACCCCGTGATCTTCACGGGCTACACGTCGCTCTCGGAGCTTAAGCACGACCGGCCCCGGGAGTACGAGGAGCTCAAGGCCTCCGGGGAACTGGAGCAGCGGATGACCACGCCCATCTCCAAGCGCCGCATGAAGCTGCTCCACGTCTTCGGGCTGACCTGCCTGTTCGTGGGGATTACGCTGATCGTGCTGATCATCTACTCGATGATCTTCGGCTACAACTGATATGTCAAAAGCCCATGCCCGTCACATCCTCGTCGCCACCCAGGCGGAGTGCGAAACTCTCAAGAAGCAGATTGAGGGCGGCGTCGACTTCGCCGAGGCGGCCAAGAAGCACTCCAAGTGCCCCTCCGGTTCCCGCGGAGGCGCGCTCGGCGAGTTCTCTCCGGGTCAGATGGTCCCCGAGTTCGACCGCGTCGTCTTCAGCGCCGAGCTCGGCAAGGTCCACGGCCCGGTGAAGACCCAGTTCGGCTACCACCTCATCGAGATCACCAAGCGCAGCTAGGCCCGTGGCTTCCGGGCCCGCTTGCGTCGTCGTCCTTCTCCGCTCGGGGATGGTTCTTCTTGCTCGTCGCGGGACCCTCGGACCCGACGCGGGTCTTTGGGAGTTTCCCCGCGGATGCATGACGGGGGGGGAGACTCCAGCGGGCGCGGCCGTCCGCATCCTGCGCAAGGATTTCGGCGTTGAGGCTTTGCCCGGCACGGAACTGAGCCGCGCCGGCGACGTCGTCGCCGTTCTCGTCACCGGCTTTGAGGGGACGCTGAAGCCCGTCCGACATGGGGAGACGGTCTGGGTCGAGGCGCGGAGACTGCTCGAGCGCGACTTGGCCCCATCCTCCGTTGCCATCGCCGAGCTCATTGCCGCGCACAGAAGGCGCTCCCGCTACAAGGGGACGCATCCGCGCTCCTTCCATGAGAAATATAAGGAACTTGGCGGCGACCCCGAGGCGATGGCCAAGGCGGCCTCGCGCGGCTCGACTCCCGCGGGCGCGCATCTCTCCATCATGCTCCCGGAAGTCCTCGCGGCCCTGGCTCCTTTATCGGGGGCTACGGTTCTCGACTGCACCCTGGGCTGGGGAGGTCACGCGAGGGAACTTGCGCGGCTCGCCGGGCCCGGCGGGCGCGTCATCGGCCTCGACCGAGACGGCGAGGAGCTTGCGCGCACCGAGGAACGACTGCGCTCGGAAGGGGTGAAGATCCTCGCGCGCCAAAGCGACTACGCGGGGGCTTCCCAGGTGCTTGAGAGCCTGGGTATTTCAGGTGTTGACGCGCTGCTTGCCGACCTCGGAGTCTCCTCCATGCAGCTCGACCGCCCCGAGCGGGGGATGTCTTTTAAGACCGACGGTCCTCTCGACATGCGCATGGACCGCTCGCGCGGCCAGACGGCGGCCGAGTGGCTTGATGCTTCCTCTCAAGACGAGATCTCAGACGCTCTGACGCGCTATGGCGACGAGCCCGACGCCGTTGAGATTGCCGCGGTCCTGAGGGCGCTCGTCGACCGCGGCCAAGCGCCGAAGACGACCGCCCAGCTTGCCGCGGCCGTGGCCGCCGCCAAGGGTCTTAAGCCCGAGCAGCTTCGCAAAAAGAACGCATTCTCAAAGCATCCCGCCGCGCGGACCTTCCAGGCCCTGCGCCTCGCGGTCAATTCTGAGCGCGAGTCCCTGTCCCGTCTGCTTGCGGACTTGCCGAAACTGGTTTCTCCCGGCGGGCGGATCGCTCTTCTGACTTTCCATTCGGGCGAGGAGTCTCTCGTCGAAGGCGCCCTGCGCTCTCAGTGTGCCGCAGGCCTGTGGTGCGCGCCCCTGCCCGCTCCGCGGAAGCCCTCGCGTGAGGAGACCCTCCTCAACCCCAGGGCGCGCTCTGCGCGGTTCTGGGCCGCTGTCCGGTCCCGATAATCCTTGCTTGACTGACGTATAATTGTTGTAATATAAGGGTCATGAAGGACTTCCGTGCCGCCGCTCTTGTCCTGGTCTTGGCGTTGGCCGCCTGCGCGACCTGGCGTTGGTCCGGCTCGCCTCCTCGCGCTCAGGGGCCCAATCCCTCTACGGTCGTGCGCAGCGCAGGCGGTGACCTCCACCCGCGTCCGGTGGCCGTACCCCCGGAGTCTGAATTAAGCCTGTCGACGACGCCGGCGACGGCGAAGACGAGGTCGGTCGTGTCGCCGACATCGCGGGAGAAGGATGAAGCCGGTCGCGCCGTTTCTCCTCGAGCGCCTTGATCGGTCCTCCCGGATCCTTTCCGGCTCGAGGCGGCCGAACGACGACGCGGTGCATCTGGCGCGCAAGCGTCTTAAGGAGGCTCGCGCGGCCCTGCGGCTCCTGCATCCAGTACTGGGCCTGACTCGCGCGGCGAGAGAAGAATCGGTCTTGCGGCGCGCCGCTCGGCGGCTTTCCCCGTTGCGCGATGCCCGTGTCGTTTCCGCCCTGCTTGCGCGCCTGCGTCCAGCCGGACTTCCCGCGCCCAGGCTTCCTGCGCCTCGTCCCGACTGGCGGCGCTCGGGCGTCGAAATCGCATCCTGCCGTCGCCGTCTGGGCGAGGCGTTCTCTCGCAGGTTGACGCGGAAGGAAGCCTTAAAGGGGCTCAATTTAAGCCGCCGACAGGCGCGCCGTCGTTTTCGTGCGGCCCGCCGCGCGGGCGTAAGCGCCGATCTCCACGCCCTGCGCAAGAGCGTCAAGCGCCTGCGCGTCCAGTTGGACCTTCTTGACCCCGGCTCCGGGTTGGGCCGGGACCTGGGACGTCTGGCGCGTCTTTTGGGCCGTGAGAGGGACTTGGCCCTTCTTCTTCGGTTCCTCTCTGGAAGGAGCCCGAGTTTTCCTTGGATGGGCGAAATCGCTCGGCGCGCGGAACGTCGGCGGGCTCTCCTGGCGCGGAGCGCCCTCTCCCAGGCCCGGGTCCTAAAAGGACGCTTTGTCGCCGCCCTGCCCCTGGTTTTTGCCCTCTAGAAAGGAGAGGGCCTCCTCATCTGAAACCTGCGAGAAGTCCGCGTAGAATTCGCCGATCGCCGCAAAATCACGGGGCGCCTCAAGACAGATCACCTCGTCGGCGCTGTGTTTAAGGACCTCCAACGTGTCGCGCGGAGCGACCGGGAGGGCCACGATGATCTTTGCGGCCCCTTCGCGCCGGAGCAGTTTGATGGCGGCCAGCAGGGTGCGTCCCGTGGCGGCGCCGTCGTCGGTCAGGATCACGGTCTTGCCCGCGACCGGCAGCGGCCGGGAGGATCCGCGGTACATCCGGTATTTCTGCCGCAGGCTTTCTTGGAGGCGATTGATTTCCGAGGCGATGAAGTCGACGGGGATGCGTTCGCGTTCCAGGAGATCCGTGTCGACCGTCGCGTTCGTCAGGCTGACGGCGCCAATGGCGAATTCGGGATTGTTCGGATGACCGATCTTCTTGGTCAGGATCACGTCCAGCGGCAGGCCGAGCTCGCTTGCCAACACGCCGCCGATCGGCAGTCCTCCCCGCGGAACGGCAAGGACCAGTGCGTCATTGCCGTTGCGATAGTTCCGCAGTTCACCGGCCAAGCGGATCGCCGCGTCGAATCGGTCGTGAAACATGGCTATTTCCCGGGCGAAGTCGTAATTACTTTAATTAGTATATCAAAAACGCCGCGTGCAAGACGGAGTGTTGCGTCGAAAATTGCGAGTCGCCGCCTCGATTCGTCCAAGGAGGAAGGATCATGGAAATCCGCGCCGTGAAGTTTCGCGTTCGCCATGAATGGCGCGTGGGGGGCCTTTACCGCCCCGCTCGTCCCGGTCCCACCGCCGCGGTCCTCATGCTTCATGGATTTCCGGGCATTCAGCGCAACGAGGACATCGCCGCCGAGCTCTGCCGACGCGGACTGACGGCGTTCATCCCTCATTTCCGCGGCTGTTGGGGAAGCTCGGGGCTATTCGGCCTTCAGGGCCTCCTCGAGGACGCCCGGGCGGCCCTGAGGCTTCTGTCGAGGTATCCTCACGTCGACTCCCGCCGCATCGGGCTCCTGGGCTACAGCCTGGGGGGCTGGGTCGCCCTGAGGCTGGCGTCCCGGGCGAACGTCGCGGCGGCGGCGGTTCTGGCTCCGGTCCTGCCTCGCGAGAACGAGCCCGGCGACGCCGTCTACCTGCGCCGCAACGCGAAGGTGCTCAATACCCCCGGCGTCGAGGAGCTCTGGGCGGAATACGTGCGCGCCGCGCGCGCCGATCATCCGGAGGTCTACCTCCGGGAGATTTCTCCAAGGCCGCTTCTTATGGTCCAAGGCCTTCAGGACCGCCTTCTGCCGCCGGGCGCCGCGGCCGGGTTGTGCGCCCTGGCCGGGGATCCCAAAGAGCTTTTGGAATTTCCGAGCGAGGATCACGCGTTTCAGAACGATCGTCCCGCCATGGTGTCGGCGGTCTGCGGCTGGCTTGAAGCGCGATTGACCGGCGCGCGCGCCGAGGCGATCTCGGAGCTCGTCGACGTCGGAGTCGGCGACTGATCTGATTTAAGCAGGGTCCCTTAAGAACGTTCCAGGGGCTTGACGAATCATTGTTCCTGTATTATAATCGAACATAAGTTCGATACACGGTTCGTGAGATCCTCCTCCTAGAAAAATCGAACACCCACCCCAAGGAGGGTCCAAGATGACGATCAATAAGCCGGGACGCGACAGGTCGCGTGCGCCGTTCACCATCCCCGTCAGCATCTACGGATCCGCTCCGTCCGGGGCGGACACCGCGGCGCTGCGATTGCTTGTGCGGGAACTTCAGGAGAAGCTCGATGAGGCCTTCCGTCGGGGTCTTTTCACCGTCGTCCCCCGGAAGAAAGAGGTCAAGAAGAAGAAATCAAAAAGGGCCGTCTCGTTTCGGCAGTTTTTGCGCGCGAAATTGCGCGACCCTGAGTTCCGTCGCCTTTACAAGAGCGCGGATATCGAGCTTCGCAAGCGTCTGGAATCGCCGCTCTGAGCTCAGGACTTCCGCGACTCGAGCTTCCTCAGGCGCGCGTCATGGCTCGTGAGCGTGTCGGAATGGACGGCCCAGCGATAGCGGGAGTCTTCGAGAAGGCCGGAGAACCCGTCCATGCGCGCGTTGAGGGCGGAAATGTCGTCCTTGGTCGCCATGTTCTTCATGATGAAGCCCTTAAGGTCGGCCAGGTCTCCGGCAAACTGCGCCGTCGTGACCATGATCCTATACTGCATGGCGCGCAAGTCGCCGACCTGAATATTCAGGCCGCCGACATCGTCCTTCAGATCGCTCAACGCTTGTTTCATGGACCCAGGCATTGTATCGGTCCTCCCTCTCGGCCCACAAGGGTCTTTGGGCCTAAATGTATACGCACGGGGGGCGGAAAAAGTTCCAGAAAGAGGGCGAAATGTCCTTGGACTAGATTCGTCCAGGTTGCAGTGGGCCCGAGCATCGACGCGCGGCCTCCAGCGCCCGACGTGGCACATTTCGGCGTAGAAGTCGCGCTTGAGGCTATCTTCGAGGTAGGTCAGCTCGCGGAAATGGCTCCAACCCAATTGTCGCGACAGTGTGGCGACAATCTCTTGATCAGGATATGCTTCCGCGAATTGGATCATGTAGAAAATATTTTTCGTGGAGAACCCGGCGCCGTGCTCCACGACCAATTATCCCGACAGTGTCGGGATAATCTGTTTCCCATACTCGGCGCGTTTTTCCCGCAGTATGTCCCGGGCTCATCCACTATCGCTATCGGGGGACGGACGCTCAGCATCCGGAGAACCGGGGGCTGCGGACGGCGCTGTCGCGCAAGGCCCCGCTCATCTGCTTTTTCGGGGTGGTTCCGGGGCGGTACATGCCGTCCTTCCCGATCTGCCTGAACTGGAGTTGGTCTATTTTCGGCAGGCCCTTTGGATTCGTTTAATGCAGCTGATCGGATCTTTGAGCACCGCGCGTTCCCAAAAGCGGAGCACCGTCCAGCCATCCTTCTTGAGGGTGCTCGTCACGAGCCGATCTCTCAGGATATTCCGCTCGATCTTGGGAATCCAGTAGCTCTTGCGTGATTTAAAGGCGGCTTTAGCGGCTTGCCCCCATTTGTATCCATGCCAAAATTCGCTGTCACAAAATATGGCGACTTTCTGAGGGAGAAGGACAAAGTCTGGTCGGCCAAAAATAGGATGTTGTGTCTTGTACTGGAAGCCCGACGCGCGCAGAGTCCGGGCCATCTGGCGCTCTAATGAAGTGTTCTTGGACTTCACTCGCGACATCGTAAGGCTGATGAGCGCGCTTGGGCGTCGCTTATTTGTCGATCGTTTCGCCCGTCTCTTCACCCGGTTCCTCGACTGGGACATCGCCAGCTATCTGGTCGAAACGGATTCGCGCCAGACGTTCCAGACGACGGGCTTGAGTGAGCAGGGTTTGCCTCAATCCCTTGGAGACATTCCTCTCGCTGATGACGCGCGCCAGGGTGGAGATCGTATTGGCACGTCGGGCGATTCTGATGTCGGGATGCTTCCTTAGTTCATACACCGCTTCCGGAATGATCCGAGAACGGAACGAAACGGGGAGTGCTATCTTCGCGCCTTTTGGGATGTCTTTTTCATTGAGCACTGCGTGCAAGGCAGACTCGCTCAGCACTTTTTCGAAGACCGTATATTCCGCGCGGCTCAGAAGCTTTCGGATTTTGGGGAGCTCTTTTTTCCCCGTCTTGGCTGGATATATCGGCCAAACTTCGATATCGGCCACCTCGAAGGGGTCTAAGACGCTCATGGCGACGGCGTCCGTGCGTTGATTGGTCAGGTGGCGGCGAATGCGCACGCGCAGCTTCTCTTCGGTCTGGCCCACGTAAATCGGCTCGCCATCGTAATCGTAGAAGGCATACACTCCGAACTTGGAGTTGCCGATTTTCCGTCCCTTCTCGTCCTTCCGATCCAGGAATTCGGAAATCGATTTGCGTATCGCGGCGACTTCCGCAGGCAGGTCGGTTTCGCTCATGATCTTTTGGCGGTCACGAAAGGGTTGACGTAATTCTTGGCAACCCATCTCACCGCGGGAACGCAGACAGCGTCGCCAAAGCCGAACAGGGCCGCTCCTGTCGAGTCGCCGACATCGTAGCTATCGCCAACGCCTTGCAGGCGGGCGTATTCCCGAGGCGTCATGAACCGTACTTTAACTGTTCCGCGGCCGCAGCGCACGACCACCTGCCGGCTGCTGCCTCCGCGGGGGGTGCGCAGGCAACCGGCGACACCGTCAAATCGAGTTTCCATACGGATGCCGGAAGGTCGCATCCTGCGGTAGGCTGTGCCATAGGAATAGTGGCCTTTGTCTCGAAGAGCGCGCACGGCATTGCTATGCAGCGGGCTGAGCTGTTTCAGGAAGTAAGAAGTGCGAGCATCATTCCACCATGCCGACTCGTCTAGACCTTGCTCAAGGAAAGTTGCCAGAGTGCGCGAGGGCGGGGGCAGTCGCTGAAGCTTGCAGTGAAATCGCCACTTCAAATCATCATTGCGGTGGAGCGCATGCAGCAACGCGGCGGGACGAGTCTCATCTTTGGGCACGAGGGAAATAAGATGAGAAGTCAGGTAGGGGCTGGGGATGTCTCGCTGAACTCCAAAGACAAACAGGCGCGGTCTGCTTTGCGGTATAAAGTGGACGGCATTGACCACAACGGCATCACAGTCGTAGCCGATTGAATTCAACTGCTGGATGATGAATCTGAAATCGCTCCCATTGTGGGAAGACAGGAGGCCGAGAACATTTTCAAGGAGGATCATGGGGGGCTTGCGATCCCCCATCTTTTTCATCAGGCTGAGAAATGGGAGCACCGCGCCGGATTGTTCTCCGTTCAGGCCCTTTCGGGCTCCCGCCAGTGATACGTCAGTGCACGGGAAAGATGATGTCGC
>Ga0334722_10006624_pt1 | contig 11397 bp, 9 predicted proteins | sample C3_bottom_MG_FD_207210 | JGI IMG/M metagenome (GOLD analysis project Ga0334722, IMG submission 207210) | Sediment microbial communities from Yellowstone Lake, YNP, Wyoming, USA - C3_bottom | ecosystem: Environmental > Aquatic > Freshwater > Lake > Sediment | place: USA: Wyoming | collected...
TTGTCAGCACCCGCCCAACCACAGCGCGGCGGCGTGATCCGGCACGCCCATACGGGTGACCCGCCGAGCCTCGACCTGCACTGGACGTCGGTCACGATCACGCGGGACATCGGCGTCCATATGTATGAGGGGCTCTTCGCGCTCAATGCCGCGTATGAGCCGCGGCCGTTGTTGGTCGAGCGCTGGACCATGAGTCCCAACCGGCTGCTGTATACGTTCTATCTCCGCAAAGGCGTGCAGTTTCACAACGGCAAGGAGATGGTGGCCGACGACGTCATCGCGTCGCTGACCCGGTGGGGGCGCGTCGCGGCGCGCGGCCGTGAATTGTTTCGCGACGTGCAGTCGCTGACGGCCCCCGATCGCTACACCGTCGAGCTGCGGATGCGCGAGCCCAACGCGCTGACGCTCCTCAACCTGGGATTCCCTGGGCAGGGCGCCGTGATCTATCCTAAAGAGGTTGTCGATGAGGCGGGGACCGGACAGATCCGCCGATTCATCGGCACCGGACCGTACAAATTTGGCGAGTACCTCCCCGACCGCCACGTGCGTCTCGACCGGTTCGATCAATACAAATCGGTTGACGAGGCCCCGAGCGGGTTCGCGGGCCGGCGCGAAGCCTACGTCGACTCGATCTTCTTCCTCTCACTGCCTGACCCCGCGGTGCGTGTCGCCGGGGTCACACGCGGCGAGTACCAGTTTGCCGATACGGTACCCCACGACGAGTTTCCGCGGCTGCAGGGCGTCCGGGGTGTCGTCCCGTTCGTCATCCCGGTGCCGGCGTGGCAGGGCTTCATCTTCAACAAGCGTCAGGGTGTGATGACCGACGTGCGGATGCGGCGCGCGGTCCAGGTCGCGCTCGACATGGACGCGATCCTGCGCGGCACGTTTGGCCCGCGGCAGTTCTGGCGCGTCGATCCGGGGATGATGCCGAAGGAGCACCCGCTCTGGAACGACGCGGGGAAGGAGTTCTACAACCAGAAGAATCCCGAGCGCGCCCGGCAGCTGCTGGCAGAGGCCGGATATCGCGGGCAACCGATCCGATGGCTGGTCTCGAGCGAGTTCGTGCCGCACTTGACGGCGACGAGTATCGCCAAGGCGCAACTCGAGCGCGCGGGCTTCGTGATTGATCTGCAGGTCTCCGATACGGCGACCGTGGGGACGCGGCGCGCCCGGCCAGACCTCTACGACGTGTTCACGACCGGGTTCAGCTTCGTCCCCGACCCGACTAACCTGCTCGTGCTGTTGCCCTCGTTCCCGGGCTGGTATGAGAGCCGCGAAATGGACGCGCACCTGAAACTGCTCACGCGGCACACCGATCCCAAAGTGCGAAAAGAAATCTGGAAGCGCGCGCAGCGGCAGTTCTATGAGGACGCGGCGACGGTCAAGATCGGCGACTGGTACTGGCTGCACGCGCTGCGCGAGGAAGTCAAAGGCTTCACGGGCGTGCCGGGTCCCTATTATTGGAACGTGTGGCTCGACCGCCGCTAGAGGAGCACCCTGCCTCGTCTTGAATCCAAGAGAGTGAATCACATTTCTTGTGCAGGTCTGGAGGGACGCCGGATGAGTGTGCATCCTCGGTGGTGGGTGGCGTGCGTCGCGCTGATCCTCGTGGGGTTCCTGATCGCAACCACTCCATCGCCGGGCGCGGGCCAGACGATGAAGCTCAAGCACACCGGGTTTCGGGTGCTGTACATGGCCCCCGTCTATCTGGCGATCGAGAAGGGGTTCTTCAAAGAAGAGGGTCTCGACGTCGAATACGTCGAGATCGATAGCGGCATCCTCGGCAACGCCTCGCTGATCGGCGGGCAGGCGCACTTCTCCGACACCGATCCGCTCCAGGCGGCGCAGGTCAAGGACCAGGGCATCTCGCTGATGATGGTCTACAACTTAGTGAATCGCGTGACCCTCGACTTCATCATGCGCACGGACGTCGCCGAGCGGCTTCGGATCACGCGTCAGACGCCGATCATGGATCGCTTCCGTTCGCTGCGCGGCCTGAGCATCGGCATCACACGGCCCGGCGCGCCTACCGACGTGTTCCCGCGCTACTTCATGACCCGGGCCGGGTTGAATCCCGATCGCGACGCGCAGCTCGTGCAGGTGGGCGGCGTGCCCGCGCTCGGCGCCGCGCTGAAGTCCAGCCGCATCGACGGCTTCATGCTCTCGCCGCCGCTGCCGCAGACGCTCGAGCGCGAAGGCGCCGGACGGATCATTATCAAGAACACCGCGGGCGACGTCCCCGAGCTTGCCAGCGTGACGTACGTGGCCCTGTCGGTCACCGAACCGTTCGCGCGCCACAACCCGCGGCTGGTCCGCTCGTACCTCAGGGCGATCGGCAAGGCCAACGCGTGGATGCGCAAGAACCAGGACGAAGCGCTGAAGATCCTGAACACCAAATACTTCTCGGACACGCCGGCCGACGTGCTCAAGACGTCGTGGGAGGCGCTGCTCCCCGCGATCAGCGCGGACGGCAAGTTCAGCGAGGCGGGCATCAAAGGGTACTTGGGAGTCTTTGACTCCGTCGGTCGCGGCGTAAAGGCCGAGACCGGCGAGGGTGGGCTCTGGTCAAATCAATACCTGCCATGACGACAGGAGAGTTGACGGGGAAGACCGTGGCGGTGGTCGGCGGTGACCGCCGCATGATCGAGATCATGCGGCAGGCCCGCGCGGCCGGGGCGACCGTCAAGAGTTACGGCGGGGCGCCCGGCGCCGACGTGGCCGCGGGCCGCGCGCCGTCGGCGTCACTCGCCGAGGCGGTGAAGGGCGCGCATCTGATCGTCGGACCCATCCCGGGGCTCGCGGCCGATGACGCGCTCTACGCGCCGTTTGCAGGCGACAAGCTGTATCTCACCGCCGAGGTGCTCGGCGGCGCCAGACCCGGCGCGCTGCTGCTGTTCGGCCGCGCGAGCAAAGGGATCATGAAGAACGCCGAGGGAAAAGTGCGCCCGATCGGGTTTGGCGACGATGACGCGCTCGCCATCCTGCACGCGGTGCCGACGGCGGAAGGCGCGCTCAAGGTCGCGATCGAGAACACCGACACGACGATCCTTGGGCTCTCGACGCTGTGCATCGGGATGGGCCGTGTCGGGATGAGCGTCGCGCAGATCTTCAAGGCCGTGGATGCCGATGTCACGCTGTGCGCCCGCAACCCGTCACAGCTGGCGAGGGCGTGGGCGATGGGGCTCCGCACGATGCACCTGAGCGAGCTGCGCGACCGCATCGGCGAGTTTCCGCTCGTGGTGAGCTCGGCGTCGGCGATGGTGCTGACGCGTGAGGTGCTCGAGCGCGCCAAACCCGACGCGCTCATCATCGACTTGTGCTCGCCGCCGGGCAGCGTCGATTTTCCCGCGGGCGAGGCGCTCAAGCGGAGAGTCATCTGGGCGCGCGGCCAGGCGGGTACCGCGCCGGTGACGTCCGGGTACAACGAGTGGCAGGTGATCATGCGGATCGTCCGGGAAGAGTCGCTGCCCGCCTAGCGTTGGCCACCGCGCTGGAAGCCCGCGGCGTGTACAAGGTCTTCGTGGCTCGACGCGAAGGCCGGCAGGAGGGATTTCTCGCGCTGCGCAACGTCGATCTCGACGTGCGGCAGGGCGAGTTTCTGACGCTGATCGGGCCCAGCGGCTGCGGTAAGTCGACCCTGCTCAACATGTTTGCGGGGCTGGCCCTTCCTACCATCGGGCACGTTTCACACGGCGGTGCCACAATCGGCGGCGTCAACACCCGGGTCGGGTACATCACCCAGGACGACAACCTGCTTCCCTGGCGCACCATGTTGGGCAACGTGGAGCTCGGGCTCGAGTTCAAGGGCACGCCGGCCCGCGAGCGCCGCGACCGCGCGCTCACCTATCTCCAGCGCGTCGGGCTGGGCGGCTTCGAGCAGCACTACCCGCACGAGCTGTCCGGGGGCATGCGCAAGCGCGTCAGTATCGTCCGGACGCTGGTCGACGAGACCGACGACGTGATCCTCATGGATGAGCCGTTTGGCCCGCTCGACGCGCAGACGCGTCTGCTGCTTCAAGATTGGCTGCTGCGGCTGTGGGAAGACAGCCGGCGGACGATCGTCTTCGTCACCCACGATCTGGTCGAGGCTATCGCATTGAGCGACCGTATCGCGATCTTTACGCGCGCGCCCGGCAGCATCAAGGCCATTCGATCGGTGCCGATCCAGCGCCCCCGCGACGTCTTTCGCATTCACGACGCGCCGGGGTTCGGCGCGATCTACAAGGAGATATGGGAAGACCTGGCCCAGGAGATCTCGCGCACCGAAGCCGGGGCCGCCGCCGATGGTTGACGAGGCCGACCTGCGGCGGGTCGCGGCGGAGAACGCCGCGCGCGCCGACCGGCGCGAGCGCCTCGTCGTGAGGCTTCTGCAGGCCGGGCTGCTCATCGCGATCTTGACCGGTTGGACCCTGGCGTCGGGGCGGCTCGTCCCGCAGATCTTTCTGAGCACGCCGCTGCGCGTGGCGCAGGCCCTCGTGCGTCTGGTCGCCAACGGCGAACTCTGGTATCATGTGCGGTTTACGCTGATGGAAGCCCTGGCCGGGTACGCTCTGGGCGCCTCGGCGGCGCTCCTCGCCGCCGTCGGCGTGTCACTCGTCCCGCATGCGCGTCAGATCCTTCATCCGTTCCTAGTGGCGCTCTACGCCGTCCCAAAGATCGCTATCGCGCCGCTCATCATCATCTGGTTCGGGCTCGGGATTCTCCCCAAAGTGCTGCTGGCGGCGCTGTTTGTCTTCTTCGTCGTGTTTCTGAACACCGTCACCGGCATCAGCGGCGTGAGCGGCGAGCTGGTCGGCGTCGCGGCGGTCATGGGCGCGCGGCCGTGGCGCCGGATGCTGGCGATCGTGCTGCCGAGCGCCGTCCCGTACATCCTCGTCGCCCTTCGTCTCACGATTCCCGCGGCCATGATCGGCGCCGTCATCGGCGAGTTTATCTCGAGCAACCGCGGGTTGGGATATCTGATCAACGCGGCCAGCTCGCGCTATGACACCGCCGCCGTGTTCGCCGGCATCCTCAGCCTGCTCGTGGTGGTGGTGGGGATGAACGGCGCGGTCGGATGGCTCGAGCGCCGGCTGCTCCGCTGGAGGACGACATGACGCCTTCTGACAGACCGTTTGCGCAGGCCGAGTACGATGCGCGCGTCGCCTCGGTGCGGGCGGGGATGGCAGCCCGCGGTCTGGATCTGCTGATCGTCACCACCCCGGAGAACGCGACCTACCTCACCGGGTACGAGACGATCGGCTACGCGTCGTTTCAGGTCCTCGCGATCCCGGCGAAGGGCGACCTGCTCATGATCGTGCGCGAGATGGAGCGCACGGTGGCCGAGACGACGTCGTGGGTGACGGCGGTCGAGACGTTTGGAGATACCGACGACGCAGTCGACGTGACGAGGCGGATCCTGACTGGTCGCGGCCTGCTCGGCGGCGGCCGTGTCGGGCTCGAGGACACCGGATGGTTTCTCTCGCCGGCCGCCCACGCGCGTCTTCGAGCGGCGCTCGGCGACCGGGTCGAAAGCGGATCGGGGCTGGTCGAAACCGCGCGGCGCATCAAGTCGCCGGGGGAGATCGAGTGGATTCGCGCGGCGTGCCGGCTGACCGAAGCCGGGATGCAGGCCGCGTTCGACACCATCGCGCCCGGCCACACCGAGAATCAGGTCGCCGCCGCAGCCTATGCCGCGATGGTGGGCGGTGGATCCGATTTTCTGGTCGGTGACCCGATCGTCACGTCGGGATGGCGGTCGGGTGTCGGCCACTTCACGTTCGCCAATCGCGTGCTCGAGACCGGCGACGCCGTCCTGCTCGAGTTTGGGGCCTGCCGCCGCCGCTACTTCGGTCCGCTGATGCGGAGCGCCGTTGTCGGCCGTCCGGCGCCGGAGGTCGCGCGCCTGGGCGAGGTCGTCATTGCCGCCCTTGAGGCGGCGATCGCCGCGATTCGTCCCGGCGTGACCAGCGGCGCGGTCGATCAGGCCTGCCGAGGCGTCATCGAGGCGGCGGGGTACGAGCCCTACTTCAGAAAGCGCACCGGCTACTCCGTCGGCGTGGCCTACGCGCCCGATTGGGGCGAGGGGCACATTATCAGCCTGCGCCGCGACGATCCGACGGTGCTCGAGCCCGGGATGGTCTTTCACATCCCTCCGGCGCTTCGAGTGCCGCGGCGGTACGGGCTGGGCATGAGCGAGACGGTGCTGGTCACCGATCGGGGGTGCGAGGTGCTGACCCGCTTCCCGCGCCGGATCTACCATGGTTGATGAAGCCCTCCTGTGCCGGCGGGTCGCGGTGGAGACCGCCGCGGAGGCCCGCGCGCGCCGGATGGCCGTGCTGATCGGCCGCGTGTCCACTCTCGCGCTGTTGTTGGGGAGTTGGGCGTGGTTGTCGGGGCGACTTCTGGATGCGAAGTTCTTCAGCGACCCGGTCACGGTGGTGCGGACGATCGGTCGCATGGTGCTTACCGCATCCTTCTTGGCAAATCTCAAGGTCACGATGACGGAGCTGTTCGCCGGCTACGCGATCGGTGCCGCGGGCGGGCTGCTGCTGGCGACGGCCGTGGGCACGATCGGGTTGTTGCACCGCGTCGTCCATCCTTTTCTGCTCGCCTTCTACTCGATCCCCAAGATCGCCCTCGCCCCGCTGTTCATCATGTGGTTTGGTCTCGGGATGCTGCCGAAGATCGTGCTCGCGGCGGTGTTTGTGTTCTTTATCGTGTTCATGAACACGCTCGAGGGTCTGCGCACCGTCCACCCCGGGCTGCTCAACGTCGCGCGCGTGATGGGCGCGTCGCCGCGTCAGCTGCTGACGACGATCTCGCTGCCCACGGTCGTGCCGTTCGTGCTCACGGCCCTGCGGATCGCGGTGCCGGAAGCGATGATCGGCGCCGTCATCGGCGAGTTTATCGCAGCCAGCGCCGGGCTTGGGCATGCCGTGCTGGCGGCCAGCAACCAATTCAATACCCCCGCAGTGCTGGCGGGCGTCATCGTGCTGCTCGCGGTGGTCCTGGCGCTCGACGCGATCGTATCGGTCATCGAGCGGCGGCTGTTGCGCTGGCGCGCGGTCGAGACGGCGCCATGACGCCGCTCTTCGAGTGGGTGGACGCGCATCGGGACGAGATGCTGGCGTTTCTGAAGCGTGTCGTGGACATCGAGAGCCCGTCAGACGACAAGACCGGAGTCGACGCGGTGGGAGCGGTGTTTCAGCAGGCCTACCGCGGTCTGGGGTGCGCGGTCCGGCTGGAGCGGCAGACGCAGTACGGGGACCACGTCGTCGCCGAGACGCCCGCGCAGCGCGGTCCCCGGGTGCTGCTCGTGGGGCACATGGACACCGTCTATCCCGTGGGCACCATCGGGGCTCGGCCGTTCACGGTGCGCGCCGGACGGGCGACGGGCCCCGCGGTGATGGACATGAAGGGCGGCCTCGTCGTCATGCTGTTCGCCCTGCGGGCGCTCGTTGAGAATGGTGGGCTCGGCAACGCGCGCATCGTGCTCAACAGCGATGAGGAGCCCGGGTCGCCAACGTCACGGGATGGGTGGCCGGCGCGCGCGGCGGACGTCGATTGGGCCTTTGTCCTCGAGCCGGGGAAGGCAGACGGCAGTCTGGTGAGCCGGCGGAAAGGCGTCGGGATCTTTCGCCTGACGGTGGCGGGCCGCGCGGCCCACGCGGGCGCCGAGCCCGAAGAAGGCGCCAACGCCATCGTGGCGCTGGCCCATCTCGCGCTGGCGGCGACGGCGGTCGCGCGTCCGGATGTCGGGACGACGCTGAACGTCGGGACGGTGCGCGGGGGCACCCATCCCTACGTCGTGCCCGAGCGCGCCGAGGCCGGGATCGACATCAGGGTCTCCACCATCGCCGAGGCCGAGCGGGCGGTAGGTGAGCTCAATGCGCTGGTCGCGAGATCGCTGGTCGCGGGCACGACGGCGTCGCTTGGGGGGTTCTTTCACCGGCCGCCGCTTGAGGAAGTCAAGGGTACGGATGCGCTGAAGACGCTGGTGACGGCCTGCGGCGAAGACGTCGGATTGCGCGCGCGCTACGTCGCAAGCGGCGGCGCCTCGGACGGCAATAACATCGCCGCCGCCGGTGTGCCGACGCTCGACGGCATGGGGCCGGCGGGCGGTGGGGCGCACAGCGAGAACGAGTGGATGGACGTCGAGAGTTTCTATCAGAAGACGAAGCTGCTGGCGCTGGTGCTGCGCCGGTTGTGGTCTGGGGCGATCCCCGCATGACGATCGCGCCGGAGATCATCGAGACCGACGTCCTCGTTATCGGGGGCGGGCTCGCGGCGCTTCGGGCCGCGCTCGACGCGTCCGCGACCGGCGCCGCGGTCACGATCGCCGTCAAACGCAAGCTCGGGAGGTGCGGGTCGTCCGCCGTGACATCCGGGGGGTACGCGGCCACCGACCCGGTGATCACGCCACAGGATTCGTGGGAACGGCATTACGCCGACACGCTGACAGGCGGCGGTCTGATCAACGACCGTACCCTGGCCCGGATCCTCTGTCAGGAGGCGGGTGGGCGACTCAACGACCTGTTGAAGATGGGCGCGCCGTTCGTCGTCACAAACGGACACTACTATCTCTCGCCCAGCGGCGACCACTCCTCGCCGCGCGTCGTGACGCCCGTGAACATGCGGGGCACCGACATGACGCTGCCGCTTCGTGAGGCGGTCGTGGCCGCCGGCGCCCGCGTGCTCGAGAATACCTACGTGCTCGACCTGCTGACCGACGACGTCGGTGTGGCGGGCGCGCTCGGTTACGATGACGAGCGCGGCGTCCTCGTGCTGATCCGCGCCAAGGCGGTCGTTATGGGGACCGGGGGCGCGGGACGCATCTTCCCGGTCACCAGCAACCCGGTCGATGTCGTAGGCGACGGCTACGCGCTGGCGGCCCGCGCCGGCGCGCCGCTGCGCGACATGGAAATGGTGCAGTTCTACCCGTGGCGCGCGATCCGCCCGTTTCGAGGCTCGCGCGTGCCGATCCAGCCTTCGACGTTCGTCATCGGGGCGAAGCTCTACAACGCGCGCGGCGAGCGCTTCATGGAGCGTTACGATCCGCAGCGCAAGGAGTCGACGACACGCGATATCGCGGCGCGCGCGATCTTCGATCAGATCCGTCAGGGGCTTGACGTCGACGGCGGCGTGATCCTCGATCTGAGCGAGGTGACGGACGACGACTTTCGCACGACCAACAAGAAGGTGATGGAGCGGCTCGACCCGCGCGGCATCAACTTCCGCGACGTGCAGTTCATCATCGCCCCCGAGGCGCACTTCGTGATGGGCGGGATGGTGATCGACGAGACGTCGCGGACGCCGCTGGAGCGGCTCTATGCGTGCGGGGAAGCCGCTGGCGGCGTCCACGGGGCGAATCGGTTGAACAGCAACGCGATCCCCGACACGCAGGTCTTCGGCGCGCGCGCGGGCCGGCACGCCGGGGAGCAGGCCCTGCGGGACCAGCACGCGCGGATCGACGACCGCGTTGTCGGGCTGTGGACCCGGCGGCTCGAGGCCGTCGGCGGCAACGGACATGACACGCTCCAGCAGTTGCGGGAAGCGTTCCAGGGGGCGATGTCGCTGGCGCTGGGGATCGTTCGCACGCGCGAGGGGTTGACCCGCGGGCTGGATGTGATCGACGCGCAGCGCGAGCGGCTTCGAGGCACGGCGCCGCGGACGGGCGACGAGTTCCAGACGGCGGCCGAGCTGACGGCGATGGCGGACGCGGCCGAGCTCATGTGCCGCGCGGCCCTGATCAGGACGGAGAGCCGCGGGGCGCACTTCCGCGAGGACTTCCCCGAGCGGGACGACGCGCGATGGGTGCAGACGGTGGTCCTGACGCGTGGGGCGGACGGGCGCATCGCCGACGAACTGCGCGCGATCGATACCGCCGGCGATCGGCGATACCTCGGGACGGCGACGGTACCGAAGGAGCTCACCGCGATCAAAGGAGAGCACGTCGAATGATCAAGACACCGGTATTTCCGGCGGCGGAGTTTGCCGACCGGCTGACCAAAGTCCGAGCGCACCTCGAGCGGAACGGTCTTGACGCCCTGCTCGCGTTTTCGCTCGAGAGTATGTTCTATCTGACCGGCTACCAGACGCTGGCCGCGCGCACCTATGGGGCGCTGCTGGTCTCACGTGAGGGGCCGCCGGTGCTGGTGGTGCGCTATTTGGAATCGTTTCTCACATCGCTCTACTCCGAGGTCGCCGAGGTCGTCACCTATGACGATCACGAAGATCCGCTGGAGATCACGGCGCGCGAAGTCGACAGGCGGGGGTTCGCGCGCGCGCGGGTGGCGTTTGAGGACGGCGCGCCGCGGATGTCCGCGGCCGCGCGCCGCCGCTTGGGGACGCTGCTCCCGCACGTCGAGGCGACGGACGGCACCGCGATCGTGGAACGCCTGCGCCGGGTGAAATCGACGCGGGAGATCGAGAAGATGCGCGAGGCCGCGCGAATCACCGTCATCGGGATGAAGGCGGCGGTCGGCGCCTGTCGCCCGGGGGCCACCGAAAACGACGTCGCGGCCGCGGCGATGAGCGCGCTGGTGCGCGCGGGGTCCGAGTACTTTCCGGCGGACCCGATCGTCACATCGGGCTTTCGCGCGGGGATCCCGCATACCACATTTGAGCGGCGCAGGCTCGAGCCGGGCGACACGGTTCTGCTCGAAATGACCGGGGCGTTTGGCCGCTACGTCGGACCGCTGATGCGGGCGGCGTCCCTTGGCGAGCCGGCCCCAAAGGTGCGCAAGATGGCGGATCTGTGCATCGAAGGATTGAATCGCGCCATCGCGGCGATCCGCCCCGGCGTGACGGCGGGACAGGTCGATGACGCCTGCCGGACGGTCATGGAGGAGGCCGGGATGTACGAGATGTTCCGGAAGCGCACGGGGTACTCGGTGGGTCTGGCGTTCCCGCCCAACTGGAACGAAGGTCACATCATCAGCCTCGGACGCGGCGATCCGACGGTGCTCGAGCCGGGGATGGTGTTTCATATGCCGCCCGCACTGCGCGACTACGGCGTGAGCTGTGTGGGGTTGAGCGAGACCGTGGCGGTGACGACACAGGGGTGCGAGGTCCTGACCGTCTCCCCGCGCGAGCTCGCGATCGTCTGATGGACTGGAAGCAGCCCGCGTTGTTATGGCTCCTGCTGATTCCCGGCGGGCTGCTGCTGGCGTACCGTGCGTCGTTGCGGCGTGTCCCACGCAGTGCGATCCACTTCCCGTTAACCGGGGCGGCCATCGTGGCGATGCGGCGCCCAGCGCGAATCCGCCGGTACCTGCCCCTAGCGCTCTTTGTCGTCGCGCTTTCGACGACCTTTGTCGGCGCCGCGGGACCGATCGCGCCGTGGCCGGTGCCCACGAGCTGGCCGGTGGTGCTGATTATCGACGTCAGTCGCAGCATGGAAGAGAATGACATCGT
>Ga0334722_10006625_pt1 | contig 11397 bp, 10 predicted proteins | sample C3_bottom_MG_FD_207210 | JGI IMG/M metagenome (GOLD analysis project Ga0334722, IMG submission 207210) | Sediment microbial communities from Yellowstone Lake, YNP, Wyoming, USA - C3_bottom | ecosystem: Environmental > Aquatic > Freshwater > Lake > Sediment | place: USA: Wyoming | collected...
GTCGCCGGGTTGACGCTCGTCCTGCCCTACAACGACCCGACGTCGGTGACCCTCGCCTTCGCGGCCCACCCGGGGCGGATCGCCGCGGTCGTCGTCGAGCCCGTCGCGGCGAACATCGGGGTCGTGCCCCCGGCGCCCGGCTTCCTCGAGCACCTGCGCGAGGCGACCCACGCCGACGGCGCACTGCTCATCTTCGACGAGGTGATCACCGGGTTCCGCCTGGGGCCCGGCGGCGCCCAGGCCAGGTTCGGCATCCGGCCGGATCTCACCACGCTGGGCAAGATCATCGGCGGTGGGCTGCCCATCGGGGCCTACGGCGGCCGCACCGACCTCATGGACCTCGTGGCGCCCAGCGGACCGGTCTACCAGGCCGGCACCCTGTCCGGCCATCCGCTGACGATGGCCGCCGGCATCGCCACCCTTGCCGAGCTCGAGCCTGCCGCGTACCTGGCGCTCGAGGCCACCGCGGAGTCGCTCGCGTCGGAGTTGCGCGAGGCGGCCGGGGCGGCCGGCCGAGAGGTCTCGGTCGTCCAGGTCGGTTCGCTCCTCACGCTCTTCTTCCGACCGACGCCGCCGGACGACGCCGCCGAGGCGCTCGCGTCCGACCGCGCGGCGTACGCGCGGTTCTTCGGCGCGATGCTCGATCAGGGCATCCTCCTGCCACCCTCGCAGTTCGAGGCCTGGTTCGTCTCGATGGCCCACGGTCCGGAGGAGATCGAGGCGACGGTCGACGCCGCCCGCGCGGCGCTCGGGACATGATCGTTATGAACGATCGGTTCCTGCGCGCCTGCCGGCGCCAGCCGGTCGACGCGACGCCGGTCTGGTTCATGCGCCAGGCCGGCCGGTCCCTGCCCGAGTACCGTGCCGTCCGCGAGCGGGCGAGCCTGCTCGAGATCACGCGCGACGCGGCGCTGTGCGCCGAGGTGACGCTCCAGCCCGTCCGGCGGCTCGGCGTCGACGCCGCGATCCTCTTCGCCGACATCACCACGCCGCTGCCGGGCATCGGGGTGCAGCTCGAGATCGTCGACGGCGCCGGCCCGGTCATCGAGCGGCCGATCCGGACGGCCGCGGACGTCGAGCGGCTGCGGGCGTTCGACCCGGGGGCCGCCGTCGGTCCGCTGCTCGAGGCGATCCGCCTCGTCCGGGCCGCCTCGCCGGTGCCGCTCATCGGCTTCGCCGGCGCGCCCTTCACGCTGGCCTCGTACCTCGTCGAGGGCAGGGGATCGCGAGACGCGGCCCGCCTCAAGACGCTCCTCCATGCCGAGCCGGTCGTGTTCGACCGGCTCATGGCCGTGCTCGTGGAGATGACCGTCGCCTACCTGCGTGCCCAGGTGGCGGCCGGTGCCGAGGCCGTCCAGCTCTTCGACTCGTGGGTGGGGAGCCTGGGCCCGTTCGACTACGGGCGATCGGTCGCGCCGCACATGCGGCGGCTGTTCGGGGGCCTGGCCGACCTCGGCGTGCCGACGATCCACTTCGGGACGGGCGCGGCCGGCCTGCTGGCCCAGATGGCCGAGGCCGGTGGGGACGTCATCGGGCTCGACTGGCGGATCGCCCTCGACGAGGGCTGGGCACTCGTCCCCGATCGCGCCGTGCAGGGCAACCTCGACCCGGCCCTCCTGCTCGGTCCCTTCGACGCGGTCGCCGAGCAGACGCGCTGGATCCTCGAGCGGGCGGGCGGGCGGGCGGGGCACGTCTTCAACCTCGGCCACGGCGTCCTGCCGGCCACCGACCCCGACGACCTGCGACGCCTGGTCGATCTCGTCCACGAAGCCTCCGTCCCGTCCCTCCCAGGGAGTCCCAGATGACCGACGCCGTCCTCCTCATGGCCTACGGCAGCCCCGACCGGCTCGAGCAGGTCGAGGCCTACTACACCGACATCCGCCGCGGCAACCCGCCCCCGCCGGAGCTGCTCGAGGAGCTGGTCGAGCGCTACCGGGCCATCGGAGGCGGCTCGCCCCTCTCGCGCATCGTCGAGGAGCAGCGAGCCGCGCTCGCGGCGGAGCTCGGCCGGCGCGGCCGGCGCGGCCGGCCGATGCCGGTCTACGCGGGGATGAAGCACATCGCCCCGTTCATCCGCGACGTCGTCGTCGCCATGGCGGATGACGGCGTAGAGCGAGCGGTGGCCATCGCCCTCGCCCCGCAGGCTTCGTCGATGAGCAGCGCGACGTACCGGCGGGCAGTGGAGACGGCGGCCGAGGCGCTCGGTGATCGGGCCCCGGCGTTCCGCTTCGTGGAGTCGTGGCACGACCAGCCCCGCTTCGTCGAGGCCCTCGCGGCCGCCACGCGCGAAGCGCTCACGCGCTTCCCCGACCCGGCGCGGGTGCAGGTCCTGTTCACCGCCCACAGCCTGCCGGCCCGGATCATCGGGGCCGGCGACCCGTACCCGCGCGAGCTGGCCCGGACGGCCGAGCTGGTCGCCGCGCGCCTGGGCTTGCCGGAGCACGGCTTCGCCTACCAGAGTGCCGGCCGGACCGAGGAGGCCTGGCTCGGGCCGGACCTCGGCGACGAGATCCGGCGACTCGCCAAAGCGGGGGTGCGCGAGCTGGTCGTCTGCCCGGTCGGCTTCGTGGCCGACCACCTCGAGGTCCTCTACGACATCGACATCGAGGCCCAGGCCGTTGCCCGCGAGGAGGGGATGCGCCTCGAGCGGGCGCGCTCGATGAACGCCGACCCGACCTTCATCGCGGGCATCGCGGACCTCGTCGAGGGGTCGCTGCCGATCGAGGTGGTGCGGCGGTGAGCGGGCATCCGGGCGCCGTCGGCTCGGTCCGCCCCGACGGCTACGTCTACCGGCGCGCCCCGATGCTTGTCTACTGGGAGACGACGCTCGCTTGTGGTCTCGCCTGCCGGCACTGCCGGGCCGAGGCGGCCCCGGATCGGAGCCCGGACGAGCTGAGCACCGACGAGGGCCTCCGCCTTCTCGACGCCATCACCGACTTCGGCCGGCCGTATCCCCACGTCGTCTTCACCGGCGGTGACCCCCTCCGCCGCCCGGACCTCGAGGCCCTGGTCGCCGGCGCCGGCGCGCGCGGCATCGGCTCATCGCTCGCCCCAGCGGTCACCCCCGACCTCACGAAGGAGCGGCTGGCGTCCCTCGCCGCGGCCGGTATCCAGACGATCTCGCTGAGCCTGGACGGCTCATCGCCCGAGCGCCACGACGGGCTGCGCGGCGTCCCCGGGACGTTCGAGATGACGATGCGCGCGGCGGGCTGGGCCCGGGAGGTGGGCCTGCCGATCCAGGTGAACACGCTCGTCACGGACACGACCCTGCCCGACCTGCCGGCGGTCTACGAGCTCCTGACCGGCTGGGGGATCCTCCGCTGGAGCCTGTTCTTCCTCATCTCCGTGGGCCGGGGCCAGGTGCTCCGTGAGGTCACGCCCGGCGACTCCGAGCGGCTCGGGCACTGGCTCCAGGGGCTCGCCCGGGAGGCGCCCTTCCAGATCAAGACGACCGAGGCGACCCACTACCGGAGGATCGCCATCGCGAGGATGCGCGCCGAGGGCCTCGACGAGGCCGCCATCGCCGCCTCGTCGGTCGGCCGGGGCTTCGGGGTCCGCGACGGCAACGGCATCGTGTTCGTCCGCCACGACGGCGTCGTCTACCCCTCGGGGTTCCTGCCGCTCGCGACGGGGAACGTGCGGGCCGACGACCTCGTCACGCTCTACCGCGAGCATCCCGTCTTCGCCGGGTTGCGCGACGTGACGTCGTTCAAGGGGCGCTGCGGGCGCTGCGCGTACGCGCAGGTCTGCGGAGGATCGCGCGCCCGCGCCTACGCCCGGACGGGGGACGAACGCGAGAGCGACCCCCTCTGTCCGTACGTGCCGCCCCTCGCCTGAGCGTCTCCATGCCCTGCCGCAACCTCCGACGATGAGCGTCGTCGTCGTCGGCGGCGGGATCACCGGCCTCGTGGCGGCCCGGGACCTGGCTGCGGCCGGGGTGCCGGTGACGCTCGTCGAGGCGGGGAGTCGGCTGGGCGGGAAGATCCTGACCGAGCGGATCGGCGGCTTCCTCGTCGAGGCCGGCCCGGATTCGTTCCTCACCACGCGGCCCGCCGCGGCCGAGCTGTGCCGGGAGCTCGGCCTCGGGGACCGTCTCATCGGGACGAGAGAGCCCCGGGCGGTCTTCATCCGCCATCGCAAGCGCCTCGTGCCGCTTCCAGAGGGTCTGGCCCTCGTCCTGCCCACCCGGCTACGGCCGTTCCTCGCCACGCCGCTCTTCTCGCCACGCGAGAAGCTCCGCATGGGCCTCGACCTCTTCCTGCGGCGCACCACGCTCGACGGCGACGAGAGCGTGGGGGCGTTCCTCCGCCGCCGGCTCGGCAATGCGCTCGTCGAGCGGCTCGCCGGCCCGCTGCTGGGCGGCATCTACGGCACCGACGTCGACCAGCTGAGTCTGCTCGCCGTCCTGCCCCAGCTTCGCGCGGCGGAGCGTGCCCACCGCAGTCTCCTTCTCGCCGGCCGGGCGGGCCCCGGCGCACCACGCGGCCCGAACGGGCCCCCAGCGAGCTCCCTCTTCCAGAGCCTGGCCGGCGGCATGGGCGAGCTGGTCGACGCGCTGCGGGCTGCCCTCGAGCGAGGTTCACAGCTGGCCGTCCTCCGGACCTCGACGGTGGTCGAGGCCCTGGAAGCGACCCCCGGCGGGCACTTCGTCCGCCTCTCCGACGGATCGACCGTGAAAGCCGAGGCGGTCATCCTGGCCGTGCCGGCGGCGGCCGCCGCGCGGCTCCTCGAGGCGCGTATCCCGGCCGCTGCCCGCGCGCTGCGGACCATCCCCTTCGGCTCGAGCGTGGCCGTCACGCTGGGCTTCCCCGAGGACGGGCTCCCCCGGCCGCTGCGCGGCCACGGCTTCCTCGTCCCGCCGAACGACGGCCTGGCCATCAGCGCCTGCACGTGGAGCTCGGCGAAGTGGCCGGGGCGAGCGCCAGCGGGGTCGGTCCTCCTGCGGGCGTCGCTCCGGGCGCCGGATGCCACGCTGCTGGCCGCCACTGACGAGACACTCGTCGCCATCGCCCGGAGGGACCTGGTGCGCTCGATGGACCTCCGAGGCGAGCTGACCCTCACCCATGTCGCCCGCTGGCCGGACGCGATGCCGCGCTACACGGTGGGCCACCTCGACCGTGTCCAGGCCGCTCGGGCAGCCCTGGCTGCGACTCCCGGGATCGTGCTCGCCGGTGCGTCCTTTGGCGGAGTCGGGCTGCCCGACTGCATCGCGCAGGGACGGGCCGCCGCGGCCCAGGTGCTCGGCTGGCTGGGCGAAGGGATCGGGAGGCGGGCTGAGGCGGGACCGGCGCTCTGAGCGCGACCGTCAGGCGGGCGGGGCGCCCCCGCCGCCGAAGCGGGCAACCTCGCGCTCGAGGTCGAGCGTCCGGACGACGCCGCGATGCTCGTCCTCGCCCCAGGCCTCGCGTGGCACGGCCCACATGATCTCGAACTCGTTGCCGTCCGGGTCGCGGCCGTAGAGCGACTTCGAGACGCCGTGGTCGCTGGCGCCGGTCAGCGCTCCGGCAGCGGACAGCTCGGCGGCCGCGGCGGCCAGTGCCTCGATCGTGCCGACCTCCCAGGCCAGGTGGTAGAGACCGGTCGAGCCGCGCGCCGGGCGCGGCGCGGCCGGCCCGACCGAGAAGAGGCCCAGGTCGTGGTGGTTGTCCGCGAGCGGCGAGCGCATGAAGACGGCCTGCCCGCCGAACTCGCGGCCGACCTCCTCGAAGCCGAAGACCCGCGCGTAGAAGTCGGCGGCCGCGGACGCGTCGCGGACGTAGAGGACGGCGTGGTTGAGGCGCGTGACGGGGATCATCGATCGTTCTGATTATCAACCACCGCGCCCACGGGCATCGAGACCGCCCGCCCCGAGAACGCCCCACGCCGGCGCGGCCCACGGCCTCGTGTTGGTGCCTCTGGAACAACACGCCCCGAGTGCCGGCAACACGCCCGGGTGCCGAGGGCTCGGGCCCGCCGAAACGTCTGATTCGTCGCACGGGCGTCCGGCGCGTGCCGCACAATCCGCCAGGGGTTCAGAGGAGGAGGGTTGGGATGGCGTCAGCATCCGGGTCCGACTGGGTTCGGACGGTTCGTGGCCTCTACCTGGTGGCGATGGCCGTCTTCGTGGTGACGGTGGTCATCGGCATCCTCAACGGGCTCGACCTGGTGGAGTTCCCACGCGACGTGATCCTCACGCACGTCCACGCGGGCACGCTGGGCTGGCTGACCCTGGGGATCGTGGCCACGACCTTCTGGCTGTACCGGTCGAGCGACCGACGCCTGGGGATCGCGCTGGCCGTGCTCATCCCCCTCTACGCGGCCGCGTTCTTCAGCGGCAACCTGCCGGCGCGTGCGGCGACCGGCACGCTCGTGCTCGGGGCGGTGGTCTGGCTGCTCGTCTGGGCCTGGCGCACCTACCTGGCCGGGCCGCGCTCCCTGCCGCAGCTGGCGGCGACGCTGGGGCTGACGACCTTCACCTATGGCGCGATCATCGGCGTGATCCTGCAGATCCAGTTCGCGGCCGGGGCCGCCTGGCTGACGGGTGACGCGATCGGCGCCCACGCCAGCGCGATGGTCTTCAGCTACGTGGTCCTCACGGCCATGGGCATCATCGAGTGGCGGCTTCTGGGCACGACCGGCCTGCCGCGCGCCGGCCTCCTGCAGCTCGGCGCCCTCTTCGTGGGCGGGCTGGTCATCTCCCTCGGCCTGCTGACCGGCCAGGGCCAGGCGGCCGGCGGCCTCTACCTCCTCACCGAGCTGGTCGCCGTGATCCTCTTCGCGGTGCGCATCCTGCCACGGGCGCTGCGCGTGCCCTGGGCCGCGGCCGAGCCGATCCGCGGGGTCGGGTTGGCGGCGGTGTGGGTCCTCGTGGCCATGCTGCTCTTCATGTACCTGGTCTTCCAGTTCATATCGGCTGGGGGCGACGTGACCGCGATCTCCGTCGGGCTCCTGATCGCCAGCGATCACTCGGTGTTCATCGGCGTGATGACGAACCTGCTCTTCGCGCTGGTCGCTGCCTTCGTGGCGGGTGGGGTCGCGCGCACCGGGACCGCCGATCAGGTCATCTTCTGGGCCTTCAACGGCGGCCTCGTCGTCTTCCTGGCCGGCCTGATCTCGGAGTCCGTCGATCTGAAGCGCATCGGCAGCCCGATCATGGGCAGCGCCATCCTGCTCGGCCTGGCGCTGCTGGCGATGCGGCTCTGGTCGCATGAGGGCGCCGAGCCGGCCTGATCATCCCCGGCCCGCGAGCACCTCGGCGAGCCCCTCGGCGAGCAGGTCGTACTCGGCGGGGTCGTTGTAGAGCTGCGCCGAGAGGCGCACGAGGCGGCGGCGTGCCATGTCCGCCGAGAACCCGGGGGTCCAGGGCGTCGGCCAGGGCAGCACGGGGATCTGGATCCGGAAGCGCTCGCGGAGGGCGAGCTGGATGGGGTCCGCGTCGAGCGGGGAGAGGGCGGCACTGGCGGCCGCACCCGCGTCCTCGGGGAGCAGCACGGCCGCCATCGAGCCGATCATCGTGTCCGGGACAGGTGGCGCGACGCCGAGCCGGCGGCAGACGGCGTCCCGGCCGGCCAGCACGAGGGCGTGGTTGCGGGCCATCACCTCCGGCCAGCCGCCTGGCAGCAGCCCGCCCACGAAGTCGATGGCCGCCGGCGCGGCGAGCCAGGCGGTCGGGTCGTCCGTGCCCATCCAGTCGAACTCGAGCCGGAAGCGACTGCGGTCGGGCCGGGGATCGTTCGCTCCGTGGGAGATCGTGAGGGGATGGATGGCGACCTGGCGATCGCGACGCACCCAGAGGACCGCGGCGCCCTTCGGCGCGCAGACCCACTTGTGGAGGTTGCCGGTCCAGTAGGCGACGCCGCTCGTCTCGAGCGCGCGCAGGTCCACCGGCAGCATGCCCGGCACATGGGCGCCGTCGACCAGCACCTCCACGCCCCGGGCGGACAGCTCGCGGGCCAGGTCGGCCATGGGCAGGACGACCGCGGTGGGGCTCGTGACGTGGCTCAGCAGCGCCAGCCGTGTGCGGGGCGTGATGGCGGCCAGCACCCGCTCGACGATCTCGTCCGGCCCGGCCACGGGAAAGGGCAGCGCAGCCACGACGAGCCGCGCCCCGTCGCGTTCGGCCACGTAACGGGCCGCGTTGAGGCAGGCGTTGTACTCGTGGTCGGCGGCGAGGATCTCATCGCCGCGGGCGAAGCGCAGCGAGCGCAGGACGGCATTGACGCCGCTGGTCGCGTTGTGGACGAACGCGATGTCGTCGGGATCCGCGCCGAGAAACGCGCCGACGCGCAGCCGGGCCTCGTCCAGCGCCGGCTCCAGTTCGTCGACCATGAAGCGCACCGGTTCCGATTCCATGCGCTTGCGCCGCGCGCGCTGGGCCTCGAGCACCGGCGTCGGGCAGGCCCCGAACGAACCGTGGTTGAGGAAGACGACGTCCGGGTCCAGCGGCCAATGGGTGGCGTAGGGCGACGAACGCGGCACCCGCCAACTGTGCCACCATCGGGGCATGTGCGGCAGGTTCACCCAGCAGCGCCCCACGGCCGAGCTGGCCGAACTCTTCCGGGCCGAGCCGCTCGTCGAGGAGACGGGCGCGCGCTTCAACGTGGCGCCCTCGCAGGGCGTCATCGCGGTGGTCCAGCCGCCGGACGACCGGCGGCTGCTGACGACCTTCCGCTGGGGCCTCATCCCCTCCTGGGCGCAGGACCCGAAGATCGGCTACCGCACGATCAACGCGCGGGCCGAGACGGTCTTCACGAGCCCGGTCTTCCGCACCAGCGTGCGCAAGAAGCGCTGCCTGATCCCGGTCGATTCGTTCTACGAGTGGCGCCGGACCGAGGGCCGGCCGAAGCAGCCATACGCGATCCGCCGCCGCGACGGCGCGCCGCTCGCGCTGGCCGGCCTCTGGTCGTCGTGGAAGGACCCGCTCAGCGAGGAGTGGCTGCGCAGCTGCTCGATCGTGACGACGACGCCGAACGAGCTGATGGCGCGCATCCACGACCGGATGCCGCTCATCCTGGCGCCCGGTGCCTGGGAGACCTGGCTCGACCCCACCCTGGAGGACGTGGCCGAGCTGCGTGGGCTGCTCGTCCCCTCCCCGGCCGCGGAGCTGGAGGCGTACCCGGTTTCGACGCTCGTCAATTCCACGCGCAACGAGGGCGCGGCCCTCATCGAACGCATCGCAGGAGAGGTCCTCACGGCATGACCGCGAACGACTACGGCCGCACCAGCTTCTGGCTCGAGACGAGCGGCGACGACCTGACCCCCCGCCCACCGCTCGACGGCTCGATCGATGCCGACGTGGCCATCCTCGGGGCGGGCTACACGGGGTTATGGACGGCGCTCTACCTCCTGCGCCGCCAGCCCCGTCTGAAGGTCGTCGTCCTCGAGAAGGAGATCGCCGGCTTCGGGGCCTCGGGACGGAACGGCGCGTGGTGCGCGCCCGACTTCAACATCAGCCTGCCCGAGCTGACCCGCCGCTACGGCACCGCCGCGGCGCGGGCGACGCAGGAGGAGACCTACAACGCAGTCGAAGAGATCGGCCGGGCGAGCGCCGAGGAAGGCATCGACGCGGGCTGGCACAAGGGCGGGCGCCTGACGGTCGCCCGCGGCCCGCACCACCTGCAGGCGCTCCGCGACGACATCGCCACGTACGAGCGGTTCGGGTTCGGGGGACGCAACCAGCTGCTCGGCGCGGCCGAGACCGCAGAGCGGATCCGGATCGCGGGGGCGCTGGGAGCCGTCTACACGCCCGACTGCGCGGTCATCCACCCGGGGCGCCTCGTGCGCGGCCTCGCGCGTGCGGTCGAGCGCCGCGGGGCCACGATCCACGAGGGGACCGCGGTCACGGGCTTCAGGCCCGGCCGGCCCGGCGGCCCGGGGCCGCTGCTGCGCACCGCGCGCGGCGACGTCCACGCGCGGACCGTCGTCCTCGCCGGCGAGGCCTACCTGACGCAGTTGCGGCAGCTCCACCGGCAGTTGCTGCCGGTCTGGTCGCTCATCGTCCTGACCGAGCCGCTCAGCGACGAGCAGTGGGCGTCGATCGGCTGGGGGGCCCGCGAGTGCGTCCACTCCTACCGCATGAGCATCGACTACCTCTCGCGCACGGAGGACGGTCGGATCCTGTTCGGCGGACGCGGCGCGCCCTACCGTTTCGGCTCGCCCATCCGGCCCGAGTACGACCGCCACGCCGAGACGCACGAGATGCTGCGGGGCATGGTCCGCTCGTGGTTCCCGGCACTGCGCGACGTCGGCTTCACCCACGCCTGGGGCGGCCCACTCGGGATGCCCCGGGACTGGATGCCGGGCTTCACCCACGACCCGGCGACCGGCGTCGCGTCGGCTCGCGGCTACACCGGCCACGGGGTCGGTGCCACGAACATCGCGGGGCGCGCACTGGCCGATCTCATCATCGGCACGGCCTCCGCGTTGACCGAGCTGCCGATGATCGGCCATCGCTCGCCGAACTGGGAGCCTGAGCCGCTCCGCTGGCTGGGCGTGCGCTACACGCAGCGGGCATTCGGGCGCCTCGACGCGAAGGCCGAGCGCACCGGGAAGCCGCCGTCCGGACCGAGCCTCGCGCGCTGGCTGGGGCGCCACTGATGAAGCCCGCCGGCTATGTTCCCGGCGCCATCGACCTCGACTACATCGAGGGCATCGGCGCACCGATCCACTCCGCCCTCGCGGCCATCGAGGCCGCCGCGGAGCCGGAAGGCGTGCCCATCGTCGACCGTTCCAGCGGGCGCGTGCTGTCGATCCTCGCCGCGGGCCGGCGGTCCATCGTCGAGGTGGGCACCGCGTACGGCTACTCGACGCTCTGGATGGCCCTCGGCCAGCAGCCCGAGGGGCGGATCGTGACCATCGACCCGGATCGCTCGCGTACGGATCTCGCCCGCGGCTGGTGGCGGCAGGCCGGCATCGCCGACGAGCGCATCGTCGTGGTCAGCCGGCCCGCGCTGGAGGCCTTCGCCGACCGGGAGCCGGCGCTCGAAGGCCCCTTCGACCTCGCCTTCATCGACGCGCTCAAGCCCGAGTACCTCGACTACCTGGCCGCCCTCCGGCCGCGGCTGCTCCCCGGCGCGCTCGTCGTCGCCGACAACGTCCTGTGGGGCGGGTTGGCAGCCCGGCCCGGCGCGGCCGGCGGCATGGCCGCGGACACGACGGCGCTGCGCATCTTCAACGCGACCGTCCTGGCCGACCCGGCCTTCACGGCCACGATCCTGCCGGTCGGCGACGGGCTGCTGCTGGCCGTGTACCGGGGCTGAGACCATGCCCCCGGTGCATGGCTGCCGCGCCAGGACGTGACGATGGGGCTCGCCGGCGGTCGCGGGCGGGCGCTGGGCCCGAGACCATGCCCCCGGTGCATGGCTGCCGCGCCAGGACGTGACGATGGGGCTCGCCGGCGGTCGCGAGCGGCCACGCAGC
>Ga0334722_10006626_pt1 | contig 11395 bp, 8 predicted proteins | sample C3_bottom_MG_FD_207210 | JGI IMG/M metagenome (GOLD analysis project Ga0334722, IMG submission 207210) | Sediment microbial communities from Yellowstone Lake, YNP, Wyoming, USA - C3_bottom | ecosystem: Environmental > Aquatic > Freshwater > Lake > Sediment | place: USA: Wyoming | collected...
GTTCAGGTCGATGTTCTCCAGCACGGGAACCGAGCCGGAAGGCCGACGGAGCCACTCCGCCCGCTCAGCCGCGCGCCCCAGCGCCCGCGCCGCGGACTCCGGGTACGCGAAGAGCACCGCGCCGTCCACGGACACGGCGATCTCGTCGCCGCTGATCAGGCTCGCGAGCACCGGCTTCTTGGTGTGGCTCGCCGCGACAGCGCGTGAGATCCCCGCCGCGACCTCGGTCGCACCGGCGACGACCGGAGGGACGAAGAGCACGATCACCGCGTCGACGCGCCTGTCGGCGAGCAGCAACGGCATGACCGCCTCGTAGGTCGCGGCGGTCGCCGACCCGAGCATGTCGACCGGATTCGCCGTGCTTGCCTCCGCCGGAAGCAGACCCTGCAGCGCCGCGACGGTCGCGTCGCCGAGCGCGGGCAGCTCCAAACCGGCGGCCTCGCACGCGTCGGCGCAGAGAATCCCGAGCCCCCCGGCGTTCGTGAGCACGGCCACGCGCCTCCCTGTCGGCAGCGGTTGCCTCGCAAGCAGCGTCGCCACGTCGAGGAGCTCCTCGAGCGTCGCCGCGCGCATGACGCCGGCCTGGCGGAAGAGCGCGTCGACTGCGGCTTCAGACCCGGCGAGCGCAGCCGTATGAGAGCTTGCCGCACGCGCTCCGGCACCGGTGTGGCCGCTCTTGAGGGCGAGGATCGGCTTCTTGCGGGCAACGCGGCGCGCGACCCGCCCGAACTTCCGCGGGTTCCCGAACGACTCGAGGTAGAGCAGGATCAACGCGGTCTCCGAGTCGTCCTCCCAGTACTCGAGCAGATCGTTCGACGACACGTCCGCCTTGTTCCCGATCGAGACGAAGCTCGAGACGCCGAGCCCTCTCGCACCGGCCGCCTCGATCACCGCGAGGCCGAGTGCGCCGCTCTGCGAGGAGAACGCGATGTTCCCGAACGGAACCCGGCCGCGTGCGAACGTCGCGTTGAGCCGCGGGCCCGCGACGGCGATGCCGAGGCAGTTCGGCCCGATCAGGCGAGCGCCGTGAGCCCGCACGAGCTCGAGCAGCTGCGCCTGGCGCTCGACGCCTTCCGGCCCTATCTCCGCAAACCCGGCCGAGATCACGCAGAGCGCGCGGATGCCGTGTTGCAGACAGGCCTCCGCCGCCGACAGCACATCCTTTCCCGGCAGACAGATGACCGCAAGCTCGACGGTGTCCGGGATGTCCTCGACGGTCGCGTAGCTGCGCACGCCCCCGACCGGCTCCGCGTTGCGATTGACCGGATACGCGGCGCCCGCATAGTCCTGCGCGAGGATGTTCCGGAAGAGCTCTCCGCCGATCGATCCGCGGCGCGACGAAGCTCCGAGAACTGCCACGCTGTGCGGTGCGAAGAACGGCTGGAGCGACGAGATGACGGCGACGTGATCCCGTTCGTCCACGTGCGCCGTGTACGACGCCGTCGACGCGATCGGGAAGCGCACCTCGACCACTCCGCTTGCGAGCTCCCGGGTGATCTCGAAGCCGGCACCCGCGAACACAGCGAGCATCGGCGCGTTCTCGGCGACCACCTCGGCGACGAAGCTCTCGATGCCGACCGCGCCGGCGCGCGCGGCGAGCTGCTCCAGCAACCGCGTGCCGAGGCCTTTCCCCTGCATGGCGTCGTCGACCACGAAGGCCGCCTCGGCGGTACCGGGCTCGCGTAGCCGCACGTACGAGCCGAGAGCGACGATCCGGTCCTCGAGCGTGGCGACGAGCGCGCCGCGCTCCACCCAGTCGGGATCGAGCCAAGGCGTCACGAGCGCCGGGCCGACGCTCGGAAAGCCGTGGAAACGGAGATAGAGCGTCCGGCTCGAGAGACGCGTGTAGAACTCGAGCAGCGCGTCCGCGTCGCTCACGCGGCACGGCCTCAGCCGGAGCGTCGAGCCGTCACGGAGAATGACGTCGACGACGTCGTCTGCGCTCATGGTCGTCATTGCTACGCAAGCATCTCGGCGAGCGGGAACGAGCGGAACCGCCGCGGCGGCACGAGGAAGTTCTGTCTGTGCGTGGTCGTGAGCACCGAGTTGAAGCCCTGGCCACGCGCGCGAGGCGTGAACTCGAGCTTCGTGCCGTCGGGAAGAACGCCGTCCATGGCGAGGCGACCGCGGTGGAAGTCGTCGCTCGTCGGCGTGAAGACGACGAAGTGGACGCCGGCCGCAGGCTCCTCCTTCATCCCGTCGCGGTCGGGGCTCGCGCTCCAGAAGAAGGGATTGTCGAGCGTGTTGAAGTCGGCACGGTGCGGAATCGCCGTGCCCTTGGGGTACCGCGTCCCGTCAGCCCCGAGCACGTCGTGCTGGAGCCGGGAGACCGTCTGGATCGCGGCACTGTGACCGATCCGGCCCTCTCGCTCGTAGTCCGCCACGTTCTGCTCTGCAGACACCGCGTCCTTCGGCGCCTGCCTCACCGTCATCGCCCCCGGCTTGACGTCGAGCCCCGGCCGGAACGCGGTCGCCGCGCGCTCCGCGAAGTCGAAGTTGATGTACCAGCTCTCCAGATCCTCGGCGATGTGCGACAGGTGCATCGTGGTTCCCTTGCGGAAGTACCCGTCGCGGCCGCCGTCGGAGTAACCGAGCGTCTCGAGGTTCGCGATCCGGGGCGGCCCGAGGCCCTCTTTCTGCGTCGACGTGAAGCCCAGGAAGAGCTCGGAACGGTCGGGGATGAGATCGGCGCCCGGGATCCCCGCTGCCATCGCCATCTTCTTGGGCAGGCTCTGCCCACCCTGGAAGCCGCCTCCTGCGAAACCCTTGCGGATGCTCGTCGGCTCGAACGCGCCGAGGTGGTCGACCAGCTCCTTCGCACCGTCCGCGATGTGGTCGAGGCTGTCGCTGCGTAGGAGGAACGCGACGTCGTTCTGCTCGAGGATCGTCTCCTTCGGGTCGCTGGGGAAGCGCATGGCGTCGAGCACCGCGGCAACAGGCTTCCCTTTCGCCTTCGAGGCGCGGGCGTCGAGAGGCAAGTACTGGGCCGCCGGGCCCGGGACGTAGCGCCGAAAGTAGGGGAGCCCCCACGCGACGGTCACGCCGAGGCCTGCCGGGGTCGGTTCGTATTGCCGCTCCAGCTCGCGCAGCGTCTCCTCGAGCGCGCCTTGCGCGGCGCGCAGGTCCTTGGGATCCGAGGTGACGCCGATCTTGGCGGTCACGATCTGGTGGTGGAGCGGGGGGACGACGACGCGGACTCTCTCCTGCACGACGACGCGCACGCCGTCGAGAAGGTGCTGTTCCGGCGGCAGCCGGTACGTCGGCTTGCGGGTGGGCGCACGGCCGAGCCGATCCACGAGCTCGTAGACGCCGGCTGCGGACAGCGCCGCCGCGCCTGCGCTGCCGATCAGCCTTCGCCGCGTGAGACGCATCAACCCACGCGGGGGGGCACGAGCACGAGGTTGTTCAGGATCCGGTTCAGGCTCGCGACGACCTTCGCGTAGTTGAGCGGAGGCGCGACGTGCTGGCTGACCGTGTACAGGCCGCCGCGATAGCGCCACGCGTAGAGGACGTGCCAGAGGTCCGCGTCTTGATTCACCGTGTAGACCGTTGCGACGATCCCCGGCGCGCGCACCGTGCCACGGGCATCTGAGAAGCACGGGATGTTCGTCTTGACGAGCTTCGTCCCGTTCGTGTCCTCCTTGATGCAGGTCGGAACCGTCGTCCGCCCGGGATAGCCGCGCAGGTTGACATGCACCTCCCCGCTTCCGGGCTCCGCCCAGACGAACAGCGCGAGATAGCTCCCGTCCTTGTCGACCGAGAGACTCGAACCGCCGGCGCCGCCGAAGCTGACGTTCCTGCCGATCTCCCCGGTCAGGGGCGACGGCATCCAACTCGGGCAGTAGACCGCGGCACGAATCCGGTTGGCAAGCCGCTGGTAGACCGGCCTCCAGGCCGCGGGGCACACAGACTTGGCCGGCGCCGACGCCACGGTCGCGACGGTTGCCTTGCTCCCCTTCGAGCCGCCGCCACAGCCGGCGGCGACCAGCACAAGGGTGCTGACGACAATGACTGCCAGCCTCGACACGCTCGGAAGCGTAGTGGACGCGGCCACAAGTACGGTTGTGGCCGCGTCCACTACCGCCGTCGCTCCCGGCGGGGTTACGTCGAGAGATGGGGTAGCCTCGCACGGTGCGCATCGGCATGCTCACCGGTGGCGGCGACTGCCCGGGTCTGAACGCGGTCATCCGCGCAGTGTCGAGGCGCTCGTGGGCGCAAGGTCATGAGATGGTCGGCGTCCGCGAAGGGTGGCGCGGCCTCGTCGAGGGCAAGTTGGAGGCGCTCGGCCCGCAGCAGATCTCGGGGATCCTGCCCCGCGGCGGCACCATCCTCGGTACCTCGCGCACGAATCCGTTCGGGCAGGACGGCGGCGTCGAGCGTCTGCTCGCCACCTTCGCCGAAGCGGGGCTCGGCGCGCTCGTCGCAATCGGCGGCGAGGACACGCTGGGCGTCGCGTCGCGGCTCTACGCCGAGCACGCGTTTCCGGTCGTCGGCGTCCCGAAGACGATCGACAACGACCTCTCCGGAACGGATTACACCTTCGGCTTCGACACGGCGGTATCGATCGCGACCGAGGCGATCGACCGTCTGCACACGACGGCGGAGTCGCACAACCGCGTCATGGTCGTCGAGGTGATGGGGCGTCACACGGGCTGGATCGCAGTTATGAGCGGCATCGCCGGCGGCGCCGACGTGATTCTCGTGCCCGAGGACCCCGAAACCGTCGAGGACGCCTGCGCGCGGCTCGTTCGCAGGCACGAGCAGGGGAAAGACTTCTCGATCGTCGTCGTCAGCGAAGGCTACGAGCTGACGTTCGTGTCAGGGGAGCGCCGTCTCATCGCCGGCGAAGCGCTCGCGAGCGACCAGTTCGGCCATGTGCGGCTCGGTGGAGTCGGCCACGTGCTCGCCCAGGAGATCGAGCAGCGTACGGGCTTCGAGACCCGCGTCACCGTGCTCGGCCACGTGCAGCGCGGAGGCACGCCGACCGCGCGCGACCGCGTTCTCGCGACGCGCTTCGGGCTGATGGCCGCCACACTCGTCCACGAAGGTCGCTTCGGTCGCATGGCCGCACTGGACGGCGACGAGGTCGTCGATGTCGCGCTCGAGGAGGCGACGCGGGAGCTGAAGAAGGTCCCGGCGGCGATGATCGCTGCCGCCCGCGAGATCGCCTAGGGATCGGGTCTTGTCGCCACGCGACGTCTCGGTCGACGTCTCGGATCGCGAGATCCAGGACGCCGTCGCAACCGAGGAGCAGGCGATGGAGGAGCTCCTGCGCCGCCTCGTCGCCGCGCCCACTCTCCTGGGCCACGAGGAGCCCGGCCAGGAGGTGATGCGCGAGGCGCTGCGCGAGGCAGGGCTCGAGCCGCGCAACGTCGCGATGAACGCCGAGGCGCTGCGCGCGAGCCCCTTCCACTCACCGTTCTCCTGGGACGTGACCGACAAGGCGAACGTCGTCGCGGACTGGGCACCCGCGGGCGCAGAGGGCCGCTCGCTCATCCTCAACGGCCACGTCGACGTCGTCGGCGCGACCACAGAGCGACTCTGGCGAAAGGCACCGTTCCGCGCGAGCCGGGACGGAGACTGGGTCTACGGTCGAGGGGCCGGCGACATGAAGGCCGGGCTGGCCGCGATCGTCGGTGCCGTGCGCGGCCTACGGCGGCTGGGCCTCGCGCCGCTCGCACCGGTACAGCTCCAATCGGTCGTCGAAGAGGAGTGCACCGGCAACGGCGCGCTCCAGTGCGTGCTGTCCGGCCCTCGCGCGGATGCCGCCGTGATCACCGAGCCGTTTCCTCACGCGATCTCGGTCGCGCAGGTCGGTGTTCTCTGGTTCCACGTCGACATCGCGGGCTCGCCCGCGCACGTCGGCGAGACCGGCGAGGGCGTCAACGCGATCGAGGCGGCCTTCCCGCTCGTCGCCGCGCTTCATCGACTCGAGACGGAGCTGAACGAGGCACCGCCTCCCCCGTTCGACACGTTCGAGCATCCGCTGAATCTGAACGTCGGCGTGATCCGAGGAGGCGAGTGGCCATCGACCGTCGCCTCGGAATGCACGCTGTCCTGCAGGCTCGGTCTCTACCCGACCATGCGGGTGGGCGAGCTGAAAGCTCGCGTGGAAGATGCGATCGGCCGAACGGCGGCCGAGCACCCGTACCTCGGAGCGCACCCGCCGACTGTCCGTTACGACGGATTCGCGTGTGAAGGAGCCGTCGTCTCGGCCGACGAGCCGGTCGTCGAAGTGCTCGCTCGATCGATCGAGCGGATCGACGGCAGTCAACCGGCCCTGATCGCGAGCACCGCCACGACCGACGCCCGAGCGTTCGTCCAGCACGGGATCCCCGCCGTCTGCTTCGGCCCGCTCGCGGAGTCGCTGCACGGGGTCGACGAGCGTGTCTATTGGCCGTCTGTGGTTCAGACTGCACAGGTGCTGGCACTCTTCGTCAGGGACTGGTGCGGTCTGGGCACGTGACAAAGAAAAGCGGGAAAAAAGCCGCCAAGCGGCTCAAGAAGCACAAAGGGCACAAGAAGCACGCCGCGGCGAACGGCGTCCTCCGCGGCATCTCGGAGATCCGGCGGTTCTTCCGCACGAGCGAGACGCCGATCTCGTTCGTCTCGGCCACCGCGTTCAACCTGCTCGGCATCGATCGGTGGGTGCGCCGCTTTGAGTACGTCAACTACTACGACTCGTTCGACGGCCTTCACCCGAACGTCTTCGTGCCGCACCACGTTGCTCCACCGGAATTCGAGTCGATCGAGGAGATCTGCAACTACCTCCTCTCGCACAAGGAGGTCGTCGACCACGTCCATGCACGCGGTGGCGGCAAGGCCGTCTTCCTCATGTTCGACGAGGAGACCGAGCGGCTTGCGGCTGACGCAGGCCTCGAGATCGCCTTCCCTCCCGCCGCGCTGCGAACGCGGCTCGACTCGAAGATCGTGACCACACAGCTCGGCAACGAGGCTGGGGTGCCGTCCGCCCCCAACGTGCTCGGGCGAGCATCGAGCTACGGAGTCCTACACGCCCTCTCGACCAGGGCGGGACTTGGTCACGACCTCGTCGTGCAGACGCCCTACGGCGACTCCGGCCAGACGACCTTCTTCATCGCGTCCGAAGCCGGCTGGAACACCCACGCCGACGAGCTTGCGGGCGAGGAGCTCAAGGTGATGAAGCGGATCAACTGCCGTGAAGCGGCGATGGAGGGCGTAATCACCCGGCATGGCACGCTCGTCGGCCCGCTGATGACCGAGCTCACCGGCTACCCGGAGCTGACGCCGTACGGCGGCGGCTGGTGCGGCAACGACGTGTTCGCCACCGCGCTCAGCGACGAGCACCGCCGACAGGCGCGGCGCTACACCCAGCGTATGGGCGAGCGACTGCGCCAGGAGGGCTACCGCGGTTACTTCGAGTTGGACTTCCTCGCAGACATGGACACCGGAGCGATGTACCTCGGCGAGCTGAATCCGCGTATCACCGGTGCCAGCTCGATGACGAACGTCACAGCCGTCGCGTACGGCGACATGCCGCTTTTTCTCTTCCACCTGCTCGAGTTTCTCGACGTCGACTACGAGATCGACGTGAACGCACTCAACGCCGCGTGGGCGGCGCCCGAGGCCATCGACGCGTGGAGCCAGTTCATCCTCAAGGACACCGCCGACAAGCTGGAGTTGATCACGGGAGCGCCGCGGTCGGGAATCTGGCGGCTCGATCCGTCCGCGCACGGCGGCATCTGCTTCGTCCGCGTCGAGACGGACTGGCACACGGTCGCCGACGAGGACGAGGCGTTCTACCTGCGGATCGCCCACGAGGGCGGCTACCGCTATCCCGGTGCCGACATCGGGATCCTCGTCACGCGGGGACGACTCCAGACCGACGACCACGCGTTGACGGAGCGCGCGCACGCGTGGATCACCGGGATCAAGCGGCAGTTCGAGACCGCGCCGCTCATGGACGCGGCGCCGGTTCCGGTCCGCGAGCCCGAGCCCTTCTCCTTCAAGATGTTGTGATGCATCCGGAGGTGACGTTCGAGGCGCTCGAGGAGCTCGAGCCGGGTCACAGGTGGGCCCAGCTGTTCGCACGGCACTGGCCGCGCTACCGCGAATGGTTTCTCCACGAGGGGGAGGCCGCCCGCACGTCGTACGCCGAGTCGCTGCGGGCGCTGCGCGAGCACATGCCGGAGCTCGTTCCGACGTACGAACGGGTATGCCAGCTCGGCGGGGGCGGCGACCTGGAGGCGCGGTTCCTGGCGATGTGGGCACCACCGTCGTACCTCTCCGGCTGCTCACAGGGCGTCTGGCGAGCCGGCGACACCGTGCTCGTGCGGAACTACGACTACGCACCCGAGCGGCTCGAGGGGGCAATCCTGCACACCGCCTGGACGCGGCCGGTGATCGGGTCAAGCGACTGTGCCTGGGGGCTTCTCGACGGGATGAACGACGCCGGGCTCGGCGTGTCGCTGGCGTTCGGCGGACGCAAGGTGGTCGGGAGCGGCTTCGGCGTACCGCTCGTCGTCCGCTATCTGCTCGAGACCTGCGACACGACGGAGCAGGCCCGCGCAACCCTACGCCGGCTCCCCTACCACCTTGCGCACACCCTCACCGTCGCCGACGCAACCGGCGACGTCTGCACTGCCTTCCTCGCGCCCGACCGCGACGTGGTCCTATCGGATGCGATCGTCGCGACGAACCACCAAGGAGACGTCGAGTGGCACGAGCATGCGACCGCCACGCGTAGCGTCGAGCGCGAGCAATGTCTCCTCCGGCTGCTCGACCGGGAGACGACGACCGAAGAGGAGTTCGTCTCTGCATTCCTGCGGCCGCCTCTCTACCAGGAGGGCTACGACCGCCGGATGGGCACGCTCTACACCGCCGCCTACCATCTCGCCGAGGGCCGCGCCGAGTACCGTTGGCCGGGACTGGCGTGGGCGCAGTCCTTCTCCTCGTTCGACGAGGGAATCCGGACGGTCACGCTGTCCGACGCGTCCGCCGCGTAACGCCCCTCAGGCCACGATCGCGAGCGGCGAATCGACTTTGCAACAGACTGTTGCAAAGCGCTCGAGACCCGACGTCATTCTCAGAGCCTCTCAGCCGATCTTGTAGAGGCGGATCCACGGCCCCGCGAGACCGTGTCCGGGCTCGACGTCGACCACGGGCGCGAGCCTGGCGAGCGAGTCGTAGAAGCGGCTCTCGAAGGGATAGTGCGACCGTGTGCGCAGGACGCGGTCGGTCACGGACCCGGTGACGAGGACGTACTCGACGCCCGTCTCCCGCAGCCGCGCGAGATCGCGGTTCGGGTCGGTCGCCCGACCCGGCCCCGGTAGTTGCAGGTCGAGCACTCGGCGACCGAGGGGTGGAGCCGAGGGATCGACCGCGACGAGGGCGCGCGCGGGCAGCGCCCTCTCGATACGCGGCAGCGCGACCGCCCGCGTGTCGGTGCGCGTCAGCGTGCGCGCGTCGCCGATCGACCAGACGAGTGGCACGACGAGGAGCGCCAGGGCGACGGGTACGGCGAGACGCACCCGCCCGGCGAGCACGCCGAGAACCGGCACGAGCGGGAGGATGTAGCGGTCGAAGTGCGCCCGCTCTGGCAGCAGCGTGAGCCAGTAGGCGACCGCGAACGAGGCGAGCACGAGATCGGCCCGCCGCCTCCGCCAAAGCGCGATCGCGAGTCCTACCAAGCCGAGCGCGAGCACCGGCCCGACTGCCCCCCAGAGCCGGTCGAGATACGCGATGGGAGTCGGTGGGTCGCCCTCGAAGCCGAGCCACCCCGCGCGCGCGAGGCGGTTGACGCTCGAGGTCGCGTCCCACGCCTGGCCGGCGTGGATCAGCACGAACGGCGTCGCGAGCGCAAAGGCGACCGCCGCCAGCAAGGCCGCTCGGGCAAGCGCGCGCCATCTCCCCCACCCAGCGACGACGAGTGGGACGAGCGCGACCGCACCGGGGTACTTGAACGCTGCGGCGAGCCCGACAGCCACGCCCGCCCACTCGATCCGACCGGAGACCAGCAACGCAAGGGCACACGTCACCGCGAGCGTCATCGGCACGTCGGTGACGGCGGTGCGGGAGTAGGCGACGTGCGTCGTCGCGACGGCGACGGTCGCCGCGCCGACGAGCGCTGCACCTTTCCCGTAGGCGCGCCGTCCAAGCCACCACGTCGCCGCGACGCCGCCCAGCCCCAGCGCGACTGCAACTCCCCGCGCCGCCCCGAAGGACGCGTGTCCGAACAGCGCCTGCACGGGCGTGAGCACGTACATCAGGAACGACGGGTAGTCGTACCAGCGGGGATCGAGCCCGTGACCGTGCGCGATCTGCCACGCGCGCGGCACGATGCTCGTCTCGTCGGGATTCAGAAACGAGTAGGGAAGCCCGTAACGGACGCCGACGAGCCGAAGCGCCGCCGCCAGGGCGAGAATCGCGCCGAGCGCGAGGAGCTCAGACTTCGGGAGGCGCGTCACCGACGAGCGGACCGATGTCGCCCGCCGTGACGAGCACGGCGTCCACACCCGCACGCTCGAGCTCGGCGACCTCGTCCTCGCTCGCGACGGCGAGCTCGGCGATCGCGAGCTTCCCCGCTGGAACGTCGGGCAGCAGCTCGAGCAGCCGGTCCAGGTGGTGCTGGTCGTCGTCGGCCTCTTCGGCCGAGAGCAGCAGGATCTCCGGGTCGACGACCTCGAGCACATGTTCGAGATCGTCCTCGTCGTTGACCCGCAGCACGCACTCGAGGCCGAGCGCGTGTACTTCGTCGACAAGCTCGGCAAGCCTGTCGCCGGCCTCGTCTACGTCGACTACGACCGCATCGGCGTCGCGGGCCTCATCGGGCCGACCGGCCCAGACGAGCGGGAGCTCCGTGGCTACGCGCACCCCGTCCGCCGGCTCACGCAACACGAGCCCTTCGGCGCCCTGCTCAGCGGCCGCCCGTGCGCCCTGGGCGTCGCGCACCTCCACGAGAACGGAGATGCCGTCACCCTCGGCGATCGCCTGGCTCAGCCTGCGCAGTCCAGTCACTGTCGCGGATGCTACTTGCCGGGCCCCTCGAGCGAGTCGTCTCCTCGTAGGATTGACGGGTGCGCGCTGTTCTGCTCGCGTTCGTTCTCGCGGCCGCGGGCACTGCGCTCGGAGCAGTGCCCGCGGGAACGTCGGGACCCGACCGGATCGACAGCGTGAATGGGTCTCGCGACACGATCCGCTGCGGAGGGGGCCGCGACATCGTCGTTGCGGATCAGAAGGACGTCGTGTCGAGCGACTGCGAGGTGCTCACGCGCAGGATCGGACTTGACACGACGACCACTTCGGGAGCTCAACACAGGGCGGTGGTAGAGCCAAGCGCGGCAGGCGACGGCAACACCGTCGTCGCCGTGTTCCAGAGCGGGCGCTACCTCGACGGTGGTGCGGCGGCGATCGGCTG
>Ga0334722_10006627_pt1 | contig 11395 bp, 7 predicted proteins | sample C3_bottom_MG_FD_207210 | JGI IMG/M metagenome (GOLD analysis project Ga0334722, IMG submission 207210) | Sediment microbial communities from Yellowstone Lake, YNP, Wyoming, USA - C3_bottom | ecosystem: Environmental > Aquatic > Freshwater > Lake > Sediment | place: USA: Wyoming | collected...
GGCATTGGTTTCTTGAGTGGGGTTTAACACTGTACCGGAGGTTGCACTCATAGTAAGAGTATGATCACCCAGAGGATTGCTGAATCGGTCACGAATGACCACCGTAATACTTACAATTTCACTAGGGAACGCATCGGCTTGTACCTGCAATTCCGAAGTGGTTTTGTAAGCTACCCCCGTTGTAATGGCCACATTGTATGCACGCGACCCGCCGCCAGGCGACCAATAAGTAATTTGGTCAATGGCACCAATTCCGTCATCATTGGCCCCGGTTAAAGAAGCATCAGTAGTAAGCGTGTTGGATTGGATTTCCGAATTCATATTTGAGGAATTGCAGCCATCTTCAAGATTTTCGGCGGTGACATCCAGTATTCCGGCATGGGCTCTCATTTCAGTACCACCTACTACAAAGTTACCATTCAGATCAAGTCCAGTGACAGTTACGGTCACTTTGGTAACGTCATCGGCCGGAATGCTGGCCGGCATACCGGCAGCGAAAATATTGGTTGGTGTGTGGCTATTTATGAAGAAACTAGTATCGGCAACTGTGCCGCCAGCAGTTTCTGCCATAATCAGGACGATTCCGTCGGCCGTAGGCACGTTATTGCCGGAGAACCACTTGGTATGAGCGATACCTTCGTGATCCTGGGTCCGGCCTTCGTTGGCTTTCATGGTGCCTTCGTCGGTCGAGAAATAAACAACAGTCGAATCATTGACTGGATTCAAATAGATATCAGAGACCACCGCAGTAATATTGACCGGCATAGCTACGTTATCCCAGTACGGTACATTGCATTGCTCCGAACCTACAACGATATAGGCGGGCGGACCGGCAGCAATCATGACCTGGGAGGCGTTGGATAGCACTGTATCGGCATAGGCGCGAATTCGGACTGTTCCGGAAGCAGTTCCGGATTGTAGCGATACAGAGGCAACTCCCTGATTATCGGTAACGGTCGAAAAAGGCCCATATCCAACATTTTCAAGATGTTCGCCGCCACCAGGACCGTCGGTTATGATGAAGTCGACGGTAATACCTTCGGGAACGCGATTCCCTTTCGCATCATAGCAGGTTGCGTGAACAAATCCGGTTTCAATGCCACCGGTTCCTTTAACAGACAACTGCAAAGAATCTGAATTCAAATAGATGGCGTTTATGGTAGCATCGGGAGAAAGCTGCAGAGCAACTTCGCCATTACCGGAAATGCCATTGTCATCAACGGTGGCTCTTATGTAGACATTGTAAGCCGAACTTCCGGAAACATAGTTGACTGTGGCCACACCGGCTCCTCCGGCGACTGTTGCTGTCGAAGGAATGATGCCGATAGCATCCCATTGGCCATTGGGATTGGAGTCATAGATGATTGAATCAACATTGGGTGTCCAGTATCCGTTGCCATCCAAATCGGCAAACTTTTCGCCGGCGGTCAATTTAACGGTAGTACCGTTGGGAGCAGGCTGGGCCTGGGCATCGCGTACGGTCACGGTTACAACTGATGTATCCGCACCATTTGCCAATAGCAAACTGGGCGAAACAGAAATGGTTACGTTTCCCGAACCAGTCTGCGGAGCATCGGAAACCGTTACTGCTCTCACGCCCGTGACGCTGGTGTTTTCAACATTGGCGCTGATATTGGCCGAACCTGAAGTGGTCGCAGTAAAAATTGAGGCCGCCACACCCGTGGCATCGGTGGTATCAGTAACTGGTGTGAAATAGCCAGTGTTGGAAGGCGACACCGTAAAATTTATGATTCTGTTAGCTAATGGTGTTGAACCACTCACGACTGTTGCTTCCACTACTGCTGTGGAGTTAGTCTGAATATTTGAAGGACTAACGGTGACCGTCATGGTGCTCCCGGTCGGAGTATCATTGACGGCTTTTTTGGAATCGCAGCCGGCCATGACCGAAATGGCCAAAGCGATCGCCACCATTCCTTTGATGCACGAAATTAATTGAATGCGTGAAAACATAACGGCTCCTGTATGTTTAGAATTAATGTTTATCCCTGGCGTTGGGTAGAAACCTTTTTCTATTTATCGGTCGATTTGTAGAAGGGTTTAGAGTGAAAAAAGGCCCCTCCGCTGCTGCGGAAAGGGCCTCTTTTGAAAGTCTCTTTCGATGCTGATTAGCCGCCTAATGCTAGGTCCTCTTGAACTATTGTGGGGGTGACAAATATCACTAGATCGCGGCTTTCCGTCCGATTCTGCTTAAATTTGAATAACATTCCCACCAGCGGTATGTCTTTTAATATGGGTACGCCCACTTCAGAAGTCACTTCGTCCTGGGTGGTAAGCCCGCCTATTACCGCCGTTTGACCATTTTCAACTATGACATTGGTTTCGGCGTTGCTGGTATTGATGATAACACCGTTCGGGTCGAACTGGTAAGTTGACCTTTCCGGACGAAGGTACATTAATATCTGATTCTCGGCCGTGATATGTGGAGTGACATTTAGAATTGTGCCAACCTCTTCAAATTTGATGACCACGTTTCCGGATTGATCAAATTGCTTAACCGGCACCTTCTGACCCAATTGGATTTTGGCCTGTTTGTTTTCAACTGTAGTAATTTCCGGATGGGCAATGATTTTCCCTTTTCCGGAATTGACAATGGCCTCCACTATGCCATCTATGGACCAGCCCTTTTGCAAAGCATTGATGGTGTAGCGACCGGCCACTTCACTGCCCCTTCTAGCCACCACTTCACCTTTCTGCGCATAAGAGACGCCCGAATTCTTTGTATAAGTTCCTTCAGCCGTCCATTCGATACCCAGTTCTTTTAGGTCGTTGGTGAATACTTCCAGAAGCTGCGCAGAAATCTTGATTTGTTTGGCCGGTTTGTCCAACTCTTTGATATAGTCGATTACTTTGTCAAGATTCGCGGGAACTTCACGAATAATTATCGAATTAGAACGTGTATCGCTGATGACCTGTCCTCTTTCGGAAAGAAGCGATTTAGCGGTCTTGACAACATCGTCCGAACCGGAATTGGAAATCTTAATTATTCTGGTTTCGAGCTCGACGAGTTCGCGCTGGTCTTTTTTGTGCTTTTCTTGTTCGGTCTGCTCATTATGATAGTTTTCCATGGACAGCACACGAATGTAGCCGCCTTCTTCATCTACCACGGCCAGGTCGTAAGTGCGGCCAATAATGTCCATGGCAGTGCGCCATTGAACATTGCTTAGTTTAATGGTAACGGTTCCGTCAACATCGGGCGCTACTACAACGTTTACTTTTCCATAATCCGCCAAAAATCTTAATACTGAACGGATATCAGCTGATTGAAACTGCAAATTTTTAATCGGTTCGTCCGGTGCCCCCTGGCTGTTTTGGTCCTGTGCCCGTGCGGATGTCATGAGGCCTAAAAAAGCTACGCAAAACACCGCTGACAGGACCGATTTCTTACTTTTCGGCATATACATCTAAGTTACCTTCCTTTCTAAAATATCTCCATATCCAGAGCCACCGTGCGGCTCCAGCCGTATTCAAATATTTGGAAATAAACTCTATCGACATCAACTCGGAGAACGTATCCTTTTTGTACTTTGTCTCCCGCTTTCAAAATGTATCCATAGCTGTCTTTATCTTCGAACAATGCCCGGTTACCCTGGTCAAACGATTCAAGAATACCGACCAGCTTCAGACCTTCCACGTTGGGCACGCGTGTTTCGGTCGGGTTGTGCATTACTTTCGATTCGTTAATAAGGGTCTCAAATGGGTCGCGGTAGCTTTTCCCCTCGTATTTAATTACCAATCTTGAAGGAAATTCAGCAACCATGGTACCCTTAATCTTTTTAGATTTTATTGGATCACGACGGAAACGGGCCGTTGATTGGTCATCAGTTCCTAATTCAGCTAAAGTCTGTGATTCAGCCGGTGACTGGGCCAATTTATCCGGTTCCGTTTTATTGGGAGGAGTCGGCAACATAGATTTCATGACCGGCTCATTGTTAACTTTGGCCTCTTCATCAGTTTTCGTGACCAGTGCTGCCGGCAAATTTGTCGTCAGTGTTGATTGGTCGGGATTGCTGACTGTGGCCGTTGTATCCTGGGTCGAAACGGCCGAAGTGCTTTCGGTTGGTGTTTGATTGATAGAATCTTTATTGCTTAATTCGTCTGCTGTCAAAAGCGATAACGGTGCAAAGGCCAATGATTCTGCTTGCTGGGTAGAAAGAGCTTCTGTTTTGACATTGGTATCGCCGGCTTCGCCAGTTGATTCAGCATTGTGAACGTTGGTATCACTACTAACGGCGGCACCGGTCGATTCTGGCAAAACTGCCAAAGTTGACTCTTTTTGAATAGTGTCAGTTTTTGTAACCGTGTCATTAGCAGCTACTGACTTGGCATTGGTATCAGGTGTTTCGGTCTTTTCTTTCTCTTTTTCTTTGGCCGGCTCGGTTCCCAAACTCAACAGGCGGTCTTCGTCCAGCGCTTTATTAATTGAAGCAATTATACTGGCAGGATCATTTGCAGCTGGGGTCGCAGGAGCAGCTTGTGTCGATTCTGGTTTCGTAGTTTCAGCCTGTGCTGTTTCAACTTGAGTGGATTCGGAAACTGTGGTGGTCAAATCTCCTTTCAAGATATCATGAGAAGACCAGACCGGAAATGGCGCGGCGTCAGGATCAGTGACATAAAGTTTTAGCGAATTCGATTCGGCATCAATTCGGTAGGTCGATTCGCCCTTCATATCAAATACTAAGCGAACAATCTTTTCTGGGTCGACCGAATACTGGCTGCTGCGAATATCGATCATCTTGCAATTAGGCAGGTTTTCGAATACTTTGGCACCCATTTCATGAGTGGCCGCCAAAATATCGATGATAATCCGGAACGGTTTGCCGTCTTTGGCAACTTCCGTCTGATGGGTGAAGCGGACATCACCTTCCACATCGACCTGGGCGACGGTAAAGCCGTCAACATGGCTGATGTTGACACCGGTTACCCTGGAGGCCAAAGCGTTTCCAGCTGCCAGCAGTAACAGACCTATAATTATGGTAGACAACTTTTTCATCACACCCTCTATCAAATTTCCAACTCTTGCAAGCGCTCCGATTCTTTCACGAAATACGTGGACAGCGAGAAAACTGCATCAACCGTTTCTTTCTTCTTGTTAATGTTTTTCAATTCGCTTTTGTCCGTGGATTTTGAAATAGCCACGTTTTGTGCGGTCAAGCGCATGTCGCCGACATTGGCAATAAACGGGAAGTTGGCAACGTAGCTCATGAACGCGGCCAGATCGTGGTAACCTCCGGTCATCTCGATTTCAAATGAATTAATGTTGTAGAAATCTTCAGCTTGAGTGGGTAGCGGCTTGACTCTCTTTATAGTTGTGCCGGTCAAAGATGAAGCCGTGTGCAACTGCACCAGAAGAGAGGGAATCATTTTTACTTCCGGCAAGAGCGATTCAATCTGGTCATATCTCTTGACCAACTCTTCATACTCGATTTGCAAAGCATCGAGTGATTTGGCTTTCATTTCAACATTGCGCAAATTGGTTGTGATGGTTTCAAACTCTTCCGTCTTCATAGTGATTTGATTATCGTATTTCTGATAAACTCGGGTGTACCAGAAATAGACCACACAAAAAAACGCCAGAACGCCGATGATGATTTTCTGATTTTTAGGGTCTCTGAAATCCATATTTGCGTCTTCCTAATTCAATTTTTTGTGACTGGTTTGTTGGGCGGTCGTGTCCGCACCATTATCTTCTGCTTCTGCCAGACCTAACATCTTTTGGGTCTCTTCATCGGACAGATAATGAAGATTAGCGCTTAGCACGAAGTTTTGCGCTTTATATTCTTCAAATTTGACTTCATCGGATGAAACCAATTCAACTTCGTCGAAATAATTCGAGCGCATCAAATTTATCATGAATGAGGCCAGCGCATTCAGAGTGAAAGCGTATCCCTCTATACGCAAGGGACGAACCGACGGGACCGACGTTCTATTCTGGTCCGGGAGAGTCCCGGTTTGAGTGGCCTGCTGATTCTGATTTGGTCGTTCTTCAGTGGCGCTCGACTTATTCTGCTTTTTGTTCTGGTCTTCAACTTCCTTGACCTCTTCGATTTTACCAAGCCAGACAAATTCCGGGACGTCTTTGGCAACATCTGTCAAAATCCGCACCCAGGCTGAACGATGACTGTCCAGTCTCTCGACTGCAGCCATGCGCTGGGTAATCTTGGTTTTGACTTCAATCAAAGCATCAACGACTTTTATGTCCTTTTGGAGCATGACCGCGCGTCTATTGGCGATGGAGATCTTTTCCTCAAGACTGGCCAACTGGTGAATCTGATAGAATGTAACACCGACCAACATGACAATGACGCCACCGATGCCAACCAGGACATACAAGCCGGTTTTGCCAAATGAAAGGGCCAAGCCTTTCTTGAGATACTCTTTTGGTAATAAATTTATTTCTAACATGGTTTGGCTACTTCACTTTCCTCATTGCTAATCCTATTGGTACCGCCAGAAGCGGGGCTATTTTCTCCGGCTGCAAATACTGGAACAATTCGGGATCATAGTCCACATTTCTAAGCGGATTGGCAATTTCCAGTGGAATTCCAAGTTTTGACTGCAAAAACTCCGGCATATACGGTATCAGGGCGCCGCCGCCGGATAATACCAGCCAGTCGACGTTGTCAATCTTGGCTTGTGATTTGAAATATGAGAAGGCCAATTCGATGCCGGATATGAGCTCTTCAGTGGCCGCTATAATAGTGGCCTTCAACATGTCCTGATCAACTGAATCCGACATTTCGCCTTTTAAGGCTTTATTAGTAAGTTCCGGATTAAGACGAAACTCTTTTTGAATGGCATCATAAATGTCACGGGTGCCGGCGGACACGTCACGTGTTGAATGATACATCCCTTCCACCAGATAAGTGATATTGGTTACGTCGTAGCCGACATTGACCAGGGCGGTCACGCGTGACGGGTCAACATCATAATTATTGATATACGAATTGTAGATGGCCAGGGCGTCGTCATCGACAATCACCGGGCGAAGTCCGCAATCTGTGATCAGTTCCAGGAACATGGCCAGGTACTCTTTACGAGCCGCCACCAACAAGACATCCATCTTATTGGCTTCATCATCAGTCTTTATTATGTGGTAATCGAGCGAAACATCATCGATGTCAAAGGGTGCCCTCTGCTCGGTCTCAAACAAGATAGCCTGCTCGGCTTCGGCGCCGGTCTTTTTATCCAAAGTAAAGCGGTCAGTAATAACTCCGTGACCGGAAATGGAAACGACCACATCTTTAATCTTGGGGTCAGTCTGGTCAATTAATGATTGGATGTTAAAAATCACCGCTTCGCGGTCTCTTATTTCATCGGCCACAATTGCTTCCGGCGGAAATTCACGGATTCCAATTGCCGAAACCGAGTAACCCTGCTTGGTATGGTTAAGCTTGACCAATTTCACTGAATTGGCGCCAATGTCGAGACCTATGGTAGATTTACTTGCTCTTGAAAACATATTTTATCTACTCTGTTTCTTTGTGTATTTTCCTCTTTCAATTGCAGGTACATTTTCTTATCGACACATACTGCTGGAGGTTAACCAGTGTTGTCTTGCTTTACCTTATGTACCCTGTAGTCGGTTCCTTCCCTGTTGGTTTTCATCAATACAGACAACCTATTTATCGGTTAGGCCGGAAACAGTCTTTACCCATTTCCTAACTATTTAATCTTTTTTGATGATTTTAAAATAGAGCCCTCCCGCAGGCGGGGAGGGTCTCGGAGAAATCTATCGGATGGAACTGCTGTTCAATTTTTGGTCAGCGGTTAGTAATAAGAATATGACGTCTCTATTCGACCGGTGGCTGCCAATATATTGTGCTGATGAATTCCGACTAAATCCGGTGTCGAAGCCATGGTCACCACGTTGGTAGTAGAAATGGTCGAACCATTGGGCCTGTAGACCACCGAACTCAAGCCATTGTCAACTGACATGAAATTGAATTCTTTGGGTAAAGTGTCAACACTGATGAGTGAATCGCCCACATCATATTTCATGGCTCCCAAATTTATTTTGTCTTTAAAGAGTGAGTATGATAGAGCCTCGGTATTGAAGTAGACACCATACTGATCTTTAGTACTAACGGCGTATGAGCGAGCCAGTCTCAACGAGGAAGTAATATCGCGGTTGGCTGAACGAAATTTTATTCTCTCAAACGCTTTTTGAAAGCGCGGCACGGCCATAGCTGCCACAATGCCAATGATGACAACTGTGGTCATTAGCTCTACCAATGTGATGCCTTTTTGCTTATTTGTTCTTAACATATTCAGCTCACCTGTCCTATTCTTCGTTTCAATCTTTGTTACTCTACCTTTATCGTTAGGTTGTCCGGCGTCTTAACAGTTTATTTAAGCGCCTATAATTCTTTGATTCATTTACTATCAAATCATCTGCCAAAAACCAAAGAAAGCGACTAAACTATTATTTTATCAGGAGTTGCAAGGGAACTTTGCCTGAAACCGTTGGTTAACCAAGTGTTGGGGTTTTCCCACAATAGTAGGTACCCAGCAAGATGACTTGACAAAAACAATTCAATGAATAACTTCGATTTACGATAAAATAAGTTGTGTACTTACTTAAAAGACCTTGGAGCATTCTCACGGAAAGGGACATACATGCCTAAGCGGTTTGTGAACTTCACCCTTTTCCTCACCTTTTCAGTTTATTTCTCCGCCGCTTCGTTTTCTGCGCAATTGCTTGCAATTCAGGCCGAACCCCTAAAGGCTGGCCCGGTAGTCAAATCAAAGTCTTCTCCGGTTTTAACGGACAAAGTTAAATCATTTTTGGTTGTTCGTGATGGTGACAAAGCCAAAGTTTGGGTCTTCTTCACTGATAAACAAATTCAAACCAAAAGTGCGTTCGACCAAAAAGCGGCCGCATTGACTTTGGGCGACAAGCTCTTGAAACGACGCGCCAAAGTCAATTTGGATCATGTCCTATTTGCCGATTTGCCGGTGCCTGAAAACTACATTAAAAACATAGTTGATTTAGGTGCCATCCACAGACGCACTTCCAATTGGCAAAATGCCGCCAGTTTTGAAGTGCCAACAGACAAACTTTCACAAATAGCAAGTCTACCTTTTGTAGCCGAAATCCGGCCAGTTGCCTTTTATAAGCACGAGCCCCTTCCGGAATTAGGAAAAGATTCATTCCCAAACCAGAGACAAAGCCCCGATGCTTTAAATTACGGCAACTCCGCCTCCCAATTGGCACAGATTAAAGTGGATAAACTGCATCAACTGGGCTACCACGGAGAGGGCGTGATTCTGGCTATTCTCGACACCGGATTCAGAAAGTCTCATCAAGCTTTTGCGGCCCACTACGCGGACAACCGAGTTCTGGCCGAACACGACTTTATTTTCAATGACGGCAACACCGCTAATGAACCAGGAGATTCCGCCAACCAATGGAATCACGGCACCTATATTTGGTCTGTATCAGGCGGAATGCACGATGGTGATATTTATGGACCGGCCTATGAAGCCAGTTTTGTGCTGGCCAAAACTGAAGACATTCGCTCCGAGACTCCCATCGAAGAAGATAATTGGGTCGCAGCAGTGGAATGGGCTGATACATACGGTGCTGATGTTCTGACCTCGTCGCTTGGATACATTGACTGGTATACTCAAGCTCAACTTGACGGCGCCACCGCTGTGACAACGATCGAAGCCAATATGGCCGCTTCGATGGGTATCGTGCTTTGCAACGCGGCCGGCAATGAAGGGCCCAATGGACCGTCGTTGATTGCGCCAGCCGATGCATTTAATATTTTGGCAGTTGGAGCGGTCACCGGCTCCGGCGCTTTGGCCAGTTTTTCTTCTCGAGGTCCCACGGCCGACGGCCGGACCAAACCAGAAGTATGTGCTCGTGGTGTGAGCACTTGGGCGGCAACTGCGAATTCTGATGCCAGTTATGGCTCGGCCAGTGGGACTTCTTTGTCAACACCGCTCGTAGCCGGTGCTGCCTGTTTGCTGGTTCAAGCTCATCCGGGATTTACGCCCCAATTGATTCGGCAGGCGATGATGGAAACAGCCAGCAATGCTGCCGCGCCAAACAACAGTTTGGGCTGGGGAATCATCAATGCCGAGGCAGCTTTGGGCTGGGGGGCCGAGTTCACAGCAGACATAACCACCAGCAACGCCCCACATACAGTCAATTTTACAGCCAACACTTCAGTGACTGCAACTTCCTGGGACTGGTCATTTGGAGATGGTGGAACTTCTACTCAACAGAACCCTGCTCATCAATATTTACTTCCGGGAGTTTATGATGTCTCATTAACAATTCAATCAGCCTATGGTCAAATTTCCAATTTAAAAGATAATTATATCGCAATGTATGGTGACACAGTGCGAATCGAATCTGACTCGGCACTGGCCGGACGCCAGGTTGTCATCAGTGTCGCTTTGATTAATTCACAGCCGCTTTTATCAATGATTATTCCCTTTAGATACGGCAGTACTCCGGCAGCAATTTTAGATTCGGCGACCAGGGGAAGTCGCACCAATTATTTTGAGCAGATGAATGTGGTCGGTATTGATTTTACCAATCGTCGTTATGGTTATCAGTTGATCGCCAATAGCGGAGGCGGCGCGCCTCCCTTGGCCATTGGATCCGGAGAAGTTTTAAAACTCTATCTGACTATTGACAGCCTGGCGCTGGGGAGCCAGACTGCCGTCATTGATACCACGACTTTTTTGAGCAACAAACTTCAATTGACCGCAACGGCGGTGTCCTACACTCCCGCACTTTTTACCGGAGCCATAGCAACCAAAGCCATCCGTCGTGGCGACGCCAATTACGACCGCGCGCTCAATATTATCGATTTAACTTACCTGGTGAATTATGTCTTTCGAGGCGGCGTAAAGCCAATTACCATCCAATCGGGCGATTTGAACAGTGACTTCCACGTCAATGTTGAAGATTTGTCCTATATTGTAGAGTATATGTTTAGGGGCGGACCACCGCCGGCTACACCTTAGTCAAAGTTCTTTTGGCGTTTCTTGATTCTGGATAAATCGAATCAAGAAAGAGTCACGCCTTCGTGCTTGAGCAGTTTCTTTTTTAGCGGCAGCCCACCACCGTATCCACCCAAACCATTGCATCCAACCACTCTATGACAGGGGACAATCAGAGGGAGATCATTTCTGGCATTGGCAGTTCCAACTGCTCTGGAGGCGCGAGGATTACCAACAATGGCTGCAATCTCACCATAGGTCTTAGTCCGGCCGAAAGGAATCCTGGCCACATAGTTAAGAACCTTCTTCTGAAACGGAGCTGCCTTAATTTCAAACTTGACTGAAAAAGTCTTGAGGGTTCCACCGAGATAATCTCTGATTTCTTTTTCTGCATGCTTGTTAACCTTACCGCCAT
>Ga0334722_10006628_pt1 | contig 11394 bp, 6 predicted proteins | sample C3_bottom_MG_FD_207210 | JGI IMG/M metagenome (GOLD analysis project Ga0334722, IMG submission 207210) | Sediment microbial communities from Yellowstone Lake, YNP, Wyoming, USA - C3_bottom | ecosystem: Environmental > Aquatic > Freshwater > Lake > Sediment | place: USA: Wyoming | collected...
TCCGTGCGGCCGAAGGCGAAGATGCCCGAGCCTTCGGTGAAGAAGGGGCGCCGCTCGGGCAGGAACAACGGGAACCGCGTGAGATTGATGACCTGATGGTCTACCTCGGCCTGCGCAAAGTCGGCGTTGGTGGTCAGGTCGAGCGTCAGCCCACGCGACGGCGCGACCTTTGCATCCATTCCGAAGGCGCCCTTGAGCCCGGGCTCCGCACTCCTGGTGAAGCTCCCATCCGTGGTGTAGTCACGGCTCGTTGTACTGCCGGTCGTCGCCGCGTAGGGACGGAGTTCGGCGGTCGCTCGCGGCGGCAGGTCCGTAAAGCCCTCCACTACGCCCGCCCGTTCGAGGAAGCGAACCCCTTCGGTGCGCCGCCACGCCTTCCACAACACGTCCTCGTTCTTGCGGCGAATTACGCGGCGGAGGTTTACGTCCCACGACGTGTTCTCCGCGCCATAGCGGAGCGTCTGCCAGGGAATGAACACCTCGGCCACCCACCCGTCATCGGTAATGAGCGCCTGGGCATCCCATACGGCGTCCCAGTCCAGGTTCTCGTGCTCGAATGACACCACCTCGGCGTCCGTAACGGCGCCGTTCGGGTTGACCGCAAACCAGAATGCCGTTCTCTTGTCCTGCAACGGCGACAGCATCACCTGCACAGCGTCATCCGTGGACAGGTCAGTGTCGCGGCGCAACTGCGCATGCAGGATGCGCCGTGGCTCGCGATCATACGCATGAATGCCAATCCACAGTCCCTGCGGCGTGGAGAGAAAGCGCACGACGGTCCGTTCAGTGGCCGGGCTGCCTTCAGCCGGCTCGAATTGCCGGAAGTCGTCAATGCTGTCGGCGCGCTGCCATGCCGGCTCGCTCAACCGGCCGTCGAGTTGCAGTTGGTCGCGCGTGGTGTGCACACGGGGTGCTTGTGCTGCAGTTGCGCTCGTCAACGCGGCAACCAGCAACACGGGCAGGATGGTCTGTCGCATGAACCAATTTACGACGGGGTGGCGTCAGCGTTGGGTGATACGCAGGCGCCGTTCCTTGCGTCCTTAGGTCGTGTAGTGGAATGCCCGTTAGGGCGCCAGTAAAAGCCGCACGGCGCCAGACGCGACTCCCGCTCGATTGATCGCAGTCACCACCAGACGGTCAGGCAGCAATCCCTCGCCGCTCGGCGCCAGTTCCTCGTCGCAGGTGCACGCCGCAATCAACCGGCTTCCCCATTCACCCTTGACACGCGTTTGCAGCAGGAACCAGCGCGCCACCTGCTTCCGCGGCATCGCCAGCGCCAGGCTAAACCCGCCGGTAGCCATGTTCTTCTTCACGCGAACCGTTGGCTCGGGCGGCACGGACGAGGCCAGCCAGGGTGACGCCGGCACCAGGGCTACGTCGCCATACACGCCACTGGCAAGACGTGACGCCACGCCCCCCTGGTCGGTGAGGAAAGCCTTCATCGAAAAATGCACTGCACCCGTGGCGTTCGGGTTGGCGCGCGTACTGTCCACCTGCGCGACGATCTCGTCGGCCACCCAGGGATTGTTGGAATTCATTCCGTTGCCTGCAGGGGTCGCTTCCTTCACCCGGCTCGTGTACATCCCCGGCCACAGGTGGCGTCCCATCGCGTTTTGCTCTCCCCACCACCTGAGCAGCACCGGGAAGCTCTGTTCCGCCTTGCCGATGTTCCAGTAGAGCTGCGGTGTGAGGTAGTCCACCCATCCCTTCTCCCACCACAGCTTTGAGTCGGCGTAGAGCTGCTCGTACGCGTCAAATCCCCTGATCTGTTCCGGGTATCCCGGACGCCAGATGCCGAACGGCGAGATGCCGAATTTCACCCACGGCTTGGCCAGGTGGATCTTGTCGTACAACTGGTGCACGAGCGTGTTCACGTTCTCCCTGCGCCAGTCGTCGCGTGACAGCTTCCCCTTGGTCTTCAGGTACTTCTTCCAGCTGCGGTCGTCCGGGAAGTCGGTGGTGCCGCGCGTGGTCTTTTCCTTGTACGGATAGAAGTAGTCGTCCAGGTGCACGCCATCGATGTCGTAGCGCTTCACCACGTCGAGTACCACGCGCACCGTGCGCGCACGCACGGCGCTCTCACCCGGGTCCATCCACAGGTGGGTGCCGTATTTCTTCACCAGCGCCGGCGACGTGTTGGCGATGTGCCGCCTGGACAGTGCTCCCTTGGCGCTCGGGTGCCGGGCCCGATACGGGTTGAACCACGCGTGCAGTTCCAGCCCGCGCCGGTGCGCCTGCTCCACCGCATACGCCAGCGGATCCCACGCGGGTACCGGCGCCCTCCCTTGCCTGCCCGTGAGATACTCCGACCACGGTTCGATGCTGCTCTTGTACAGCGCGTCGGCCGCCGGGCGCACCTGCAGGATCACCGCGTTGAGGTGCACGGCCTGCGCGCGATCGAGAATCGCCAGCAATTCGGACTTCTGGTCAGCCGTGGACAGCCCCGGCTCCGACGGCCAGTCGATGTTCGACACCGACGCCACCCAGACGCCGCGGAATTCCCGGCGCAGATCGGGCGCGATGCAACTTGCGTCGGCGTCGCTGCATGGCACGCCTGGCGACGGAGCGACAGCCGGCACGTGCTGCGGCTTGGGCAGCTGCGCCGCAAGCGGCAGCGCGAAGGCAAGGACGAGGGAAGCGATGCGCATGCAAGGAATGTAACCGTCCCTGCATGGCGCGGAGGACAGGTCGGTCCTCCGCGCCCGGTCGCATTTACTTGCGCTCACGGAGCCCGAAGGATCACGAAGGGCACGGAGAACGACAAACACTCGAGGGGGTGTGACGGAAAGTACCGTCCGCCACACCCCCCTCAAGAGTTGTTGCCGTTCTCGGTGCCCTTCGTGCTGCTCCGGTCTCCGTGAGCGGGCCGTGAGAGGGCCGCGAGTCCTTTCGAGGTACTCACGGCACGCACGCCGCTGTTTCAGCTTGGCCAATGGCAATCTTGTCCCCACGGCATACTGGCCCGCCGCGCGCTGAAGCTGGATGTTTATCCCGCCTTCCACCACACCGAACGCCTGCCCCAGCTCCTGGTGCCCAGCCGACAATGACCACTCGACGTCCGCTTCTCCTCGTGGGTGCCCTCGCGGTTGCTCTCACGTCGTGCTCCCGCGCGCCTTCCGGCAGTGCGGCTCCCGCGCACGCACGCGTCGGCCCGCCAAACGGATCGCTCGTCGTGGTCGGCGGCGGCAACGTGGAGCCACAAATCCTGCGTCGCTTCGTCGAGCTCGCCGGCGGCGGCGATGCCCCCATCGTCGTCATACCGACCGCCGGTGAAGACTCCGTCTTCCCCACGAACTGGAGCGGGCTCAATGGGCTGAAGGCGGCGGGCGCCACTCACCTGATCATCCTGCACACCAAGGACCGCGGGGTTGCCGGAAGCGATTCCTTCGTGGCCCCCATTCGTGCGGCACGTGGTGTCTGGATTCCCGGCGGACGACAGTGGCGTCTCGTCGATTCATACCTCGGCACGCAAACAGAGAAGGAACTGCATGCGGTCCTCGCGCGAGGCGGAGTGATCGGCGGCAGTTCGGCCGGCGCGTCGATCCTCGCCAGCTATCTCGTGCGCGGTGCACGGGCCGGCAACTCGGAGATGATGGCCAAGGGGTATGAGCAGGGGTTCGGGTTCCTTCGTGGCGTGGCCATCGACCAGCACATCGTGGCCCGCAACAGGCAAAATGACCTGCAGCAGGTCGTCACGGCACACCCCGCCTTGCTGGGTATCGGCCTCGACGAGGGCACCGCGCTCCTGGTGCAGGGCGACCAGGGCGAGATCATGGGACGCGGCAAGGCCTTCGTGCACAATGGGCGCGACGGCACCGATCCGGGGTTCCCATACCAGGTGCTGCTCCCGGGTGATCGCTTCGATCTCGCCACCCGCCGCGTCACCGCGCGCGCCGCTGACGACGGCCCGTTGACCGAGGATTTCGTCGACTCGCTCTTTGCCGACTTCAATACGCCGGCCACGCCGGGCGCTGCCGTGCTCGTGGCCATGGACGGCCGGATCCTCGTCAGCAAGGGGTACGGCCTCGCCGACCTCGAGGCCCGGACACCGGTCACACCGCACACGAACTTCCGCCTCGCGTCGGTCACCAAGCAGTTCACCGCCATGGCGACCCTGCTGTTGGTGCAGGACGGGAAGCTCCGGCTCGACGAGTCACTCACTGACATCTTTCCGGATTTCCCGGCCTATGGCCGCCGGATTACCGTGCGCCACCTGCTCACGCACACCAGCGGCCTGCGGGACTACGAGTCCTTTGTCCCCGACTCGCAGGCCACGCAGGTTCTCGATGCCGATGTGCTCAGGCGCATGTCGACGCTCGACTCCACGGACTTCGCGCCGGGCGCCCGGTTCAGCTACAGCAACTCGGGCTACGCGATGCTCGCCATGATCGTCCAGAAACGATCCGGCGTCCGTTTCGCCGATTTCCTCAAGACGCGGATCTTCGACCGCGTCGGGATGCCGTGGACGATCGCCCGTGAGGAAGGCCGCAACCCAGTGCAGCGGCGCGCATACGGTTACACGCGTCGCGCCGGAGCCTGGGTGCGCACCGACCAGAGCAGCACCAGTGCCGTGCTCGGCGATGGCGGCATCTATACGTCTGTTTCCGAACTGTACCGCTGGAGCCGGGCGCTCGAGACGCGCGAACTGCTCGGCGACTCCCTGCGCGCGCTCATCTTCCAGCGTGGCTCCGGGTCCGACAGCGCCGGTGTCGACTACGGATTCGGCTGGTACCTCGATACGAAACACTCCGTACCCCGCACCCGTCACACAGGAACCAGCATCGGGTTCCGCAACGCCATCATCCGCTACCCGACGCTCGGCGCCACCATCATCGTGCTCACCAATCGCTCCAGCGCCAATGCGGGTGCGCTGGCTGAGCAGATTGCGGAGCGACTGACCGCGGTGAAGCGCGACCCGCGCTGGTCGGTGCAGAACAGCGGTGTCACCGCCTCGTTCCGGGGTTTCAGTGCGGTCACCGACCTCGCCGCGTGGGCCGGTGGAAGCCACGGCACCGTGCTGCGCACGATCAACGGTGGCGCACGCTGGGAATCGGTGCCGGTTGCCGGCGCCGAGTCACTCGACTTCCGGGACGTCCAGGGCGTCAGCACGAGGATTGCGTACGCGATGAGCGCTGGACCTGCCGAGCAGGGGCAGGCGCGCATCTACAAGACCGTCGATGGCGGCAGCAGTTGGACACTGCAGTGGAGCGACACCACCAAGGGTGTCTTCCTCGACGGCATGGCCTTCTGGGACGCCACGCATGGCGTGGCCTTCAGCGACCCCGTGAATGGCAAGCTGGTCATCCTGCGTACGCAGGATGGTGTCACATGGCAGAGGGTGGACCCGGCCGGCATTCCCCCCGTGCTTCCGGGCGAGGCGGCGTTTGCCGCCAGCGGTACGTCGATTGCCGTGCAGGGACGGAACAATGCGTGGATCGCCACCGGCGGCGCGCGGGAAGCGCGCGTCTTTCGCACCACCGACGGCGGACGTTCGTGGCAGGTGTCTGGCGCAGGCATTCCCGCCGGACCGAGCGCCGGATTCTTCGGCATCGCCTTCACTGATGCACGTCGCGGCATCGCCGTGGCCGGCGACTATGCCGTCGCCCGCAGCAGCGCTGATGTCGTGATGGCCACCAGCGACGGTGGCGTTACCTGGAAGCGTGCGTCGCCGTGGCCGGCGCAGGGAATCACGGGCGGAGTCGTGGCCGTTCGCGGAGCTGCCAAGCCGCTCTTTGCCGCTGTTGGCGCCTTCGGCACGGCGTTCAGCACCGATTTCGGTGCCACGTGGACGCACGGCGATACGCTCACCCTCTACGCCATCGATTTCGCCTCGAGAAACGCCGGATGGGCCGTGGGCCCGCGCGGCCGCATCGTTGCCTTCAAGGGAACCGCTCCGTGACGTACGATCTCAGGTCCCTCGCGCTCCCGGCACTCGGCCCGGCAGGCATTCGCGTCCTCAATGCGCTGGCCAACAACGCGCTCATCGGCGACGCGCTCGTGGGGAAGCTGCGCAAGGATGCCGGGCTCGGTGCGCTCTCCACGATGCCCATTGACAAGCCGCCGACCTTCACGCCGCGGCTCCCCGATGTTGTGCCGGCTCTTCCCGCCCTCGATCCACGCGATGACGATGCGCGCGCCGGCTTTCGGTTCCCCACGATCGCCGACTATCACGCGGCCTATCGATCGGGTGCGCTGACTCCCCTCGACATCGCCGAACGCTTCCTGGCACGATGGGACGAAAGTGAGAGGGCCAGCCCTGCCCTGCGCGGCTTCATTTCGATGCGACGCGACGACATCCTCGCGCAAGCCCAGGCCTCAGCCGGGCGGTGGAAGTCCGGCAGGCCGTTTGGTCCGTTCGACGGTGTGCCCATTGCCGCCAAGGACGAAATCGACCAGGCTGGCTACGTGACGACCATCGGCACCAGGTTGTTCGATGGCGCGCCGCCGGCCGCGCATGATTCCTCCGCCGTCGCTCGCATGCGAGCGGCCGGCGCCGTGATGGTCGGCAAGGCCAACATGCATGAGATCGGCATTGGGGTCACCGGCTTCAACCAGTACCACGGCTCTGCGCGCAATCCATACCACGACGCCTATCACACGGGCGGCAGTTCGGCCGGCCCCGGTTGTGTCGTGGGTGCGGGACTCGTGCCAATGGCCATCGGCGCCGATGGCGGCGGCTCCATTCGCCTCCCGGCGTCGTTCTGTGGCGTGGTGGGACTCAAGCCCACGTACGGGCGCATCAGCGAGCACGGCGCCGCGCCGTTGTGCTGGTCGGTGGCGTATCTCGGACCGCTCGCCAATTGTGCCCGCGACGCCGCCCTGGCGTACCAGGTGATGTCTGGCGCCGACGCGCACGACCCCAACTCCGTCGGGCATCCCGCTGCCGACATCGATGACCACGCCCCGCGTTCACTTGCCGGCGTGACGCTCGGCGTCTACTGGCCCTGGTTCCGCGATGCTCAGCCTGACGTGGTGACAGCCTGCGAACGACTGCTCGGGCAGATGTGCGCGCGCGGTGCCACGCTGGTGGAAGTGGAGATCCCGGAACTCGAACTCGCCCGTGTGGCCCATCTCGTCACCATCACGTCCGAGATGCTCACCGGGATGCTGCCGCAGATTCGCGATCGACGGGGCGACTTCGGCATCGAAACCCAGCTCAACATCGCCATTGCCCGCGGTTCCACGGCGGCGGATTACGTCCACGCCCAGCGCGTGCGTACCGGGGCCATTGCTCACTTCGAGCGGGCGCTGCGCGGGGTTGATGCGATCATGACGCCGGCATCGGGCAACACTGCGCCGCGCATGCGTGCCGACGGCGGCGCGGTCTCCGACCTGTCCCGCTCGATGGAAACCATGCGGTTCGCGTACCTTTCCAACTTCACGGGGCATCCGGCCATCAGCTTCCCGGCCGGCTACGACTCCACGGGACTTCCCGTCGGCATGCAGGCCATCGGCCGTGCCTGGGGTGAACAGCTGTTGCTTCGCCTCGCGGCGTTTGCCGACACGGTCGTCGAGCGCCGCAAGCCGCAACGATACTATGCGCCAATTGAGGTGTGACTGCACACCACGGGCCGTCATCGCTCACGGAGACCGGAGGAACACGAAGCGCGCAAAGAACGACAAGACTCTTGAGGGCGCTTGGCGGAGCGACCTGTCGGCCCAGCCCCCTTCAGAAGTTGTTGCCGTCTCCGTGCGAACTCCGTGCCCGCAGTGTTTCCGTGGCGTGCGGCTTCCCCCTTCCCTTCTCTCAGTACTCTACTATATTGCGCTATAGTGATACGTTAACCAGAAACCGACTCCAATGAGCTTCCTCTCATCCCTCGCCTCCCTCCTCGGCGGCTCTTCGTTCGGTCCCGAAGAGTTCGACCAGCTGCGCGCCCAGCATCCCGGCACCATCCTGCTCGATGTGCGTAGCCGCAACGAATACATACAGGGCCATATCGACGGCTCAACGCTCGTGCCGCTCGATCAGTTGTCGGCTTCGATGACCCAACTCGCGGCCGCTGAATCCCCGATTATCGTCATCTGCCATGCGGGAAGCCGCGCCGCCAGTGCCGCCGGTGCCATCCGCCGGGCGGGCAAGGCCGACGTGCACGTGCTCGGCGGCGGTGTCTCGTCATGGGCGGGCCAGGGACGCAAGCTCAGTGCTGGCGCCAGGGACTTGCCGCTGCGTGACGCCCTCAAGAAGGCACGGCGGGCGGTAGCGACGTAAAGGCAGCCGGCGCCGTATCTTTCGGCGTGCTTGGCTTTCTCTTCGCTGCCCTCATCGGACTCGCCCTCGGCACGCTTGGGGGCGGGGGATCGATCCTGACGGTCCCCGTGCTCGTCTACGTGCTCGGCTACGACCCCAAGCTTGCCATCGCCATGAGCCTGCCGGTGGTCGGCACCGCCGCACTCGTCGGCGTGGTCTCGCACTGGCGCGCCGGGAACGTGCGCCTGCAGACGGCCGCGATGTTTGGTTCGGTGGCGATGGTCGGTTCCTACACCGGTGCGCGCGCCAGTGTGTGGCTCACCGGCCGCCTGCAGCTCCTTATCCTCGGCTTCGTGATGATCGCCGCGGCGGCCTCCATGCTGCGCAGTTCAATCCGGGACGGCAACGTCGCGCCCACCGCGGAGGCGACGCCACACCCCGCCATCATGCTCTCCGTCGGGTTCGGCGTCGGTCTGCTCACTGGTGTCATCGGCATCGGCGGCGGTTTCCTCATCGTCCCGGCGCTCGTCATCCTCGGACGCGTTCCGATGAAGTCTGCCGTGGGCACATCCCTGCTCGTCATCGCGATGAACTCCCTGTCCGGTTATCTCGGCTATCATGGCCGCGAAATTGTTCCCTGGGACTTCGTCGTGCGCTTCTCCGCGGTGGCGGTCGTGGGTATTCTCGCTGGCACGGCGCTCGTCCGGCACATCTCCACCCGGCAACTCAAGCGCGCGTTCGCCGTGCTGCTCGTCGTCATCGGTGTGCTCGTCCTCTGGCAGAACCGCGCCCAACTCTGACCCCCCATGTACTTCCAGCGCTTCTACGACACGCCGCTCGCACAGGCGAGCTACCTCATCGGGTGCCAGGCAACGGGGGAAGCGATCGTCATCGACGCCAACCGTGACATTGCGCAGTACGTCGATGCCGCCGAAGCGCAGAAACTGCGCATCACGCACGTTACCGAGACCCACATCCACGCCGACTTCGTGTCCGGCAGCCGGGAGCTCGCGCACGCCGCGGGAGCGCAGCTGTTCCTCTCCGCCGAGGGCGGCGCGGACTGGCAGTATCTGTTTGCCGCCGCAACCGGGGCGGTGCTTCTGCGCGACGGCAGTTCGATCAAGGTTGGCAACATCCGGCTCGATGTCCTGCACACACCAGGACACACGCCCGAGCACATCTGCTTCGTGGTCACCGACGGCGCAACCGCCACCGAACCGATGGGCATCGTCTCCGGTGACTTCGTTTTCGTCGGTGATGTGGGACGCCCTGATCTCCTCGAAAAGGCGGCCCTTATTGAAGGCACCATGGACGCCGCTGCGCGCGCGCTGCACGCCTCGTTCGCGAAGTTCCGTGCACTCCCCGACTGGCTGCAGGTCTGGCCCGGACACGGCGCCGGCTCCGCCTGCGGCAAGGCACTCGGCGCGGTGCCGGCCAGCACCGTCGGCTACGAAAAGCGCTTCAATTGGGGCCTTGGGGCGATGACCGAGGACCAGTTCGTGCAACGCGTCCTCGATGGCCAGCCCGAGCCGCCGCTGTACTTCGCGCAGATGAAGCGCATCAACCGGGAGGGGCCGCCGCTGCTGCACGGCGTTCGCCGTCCCGAGCGGCTTCCGGCCGCGCGGCTGGCCGAGCTGCTTGCTGGCGGCCAGGTGGTGGTGGACACACGACCCACTGCCGCTTTTGCCCAGGCGCACGTGCCGGGAACAATCAACATTCCGCTCAACAAGTCGTTCAGCACGTGGGCCGGCTGGTTGCTGCCCTACGACCGCGACTTTCACCTGATAGTGGATGACGAATCACGCGCGCTCGACGAAGCGGTGCGCGATCTTTCGATGATCGGCCTCGATCGGATTGCCGGCGTCTTCGGGCACGATGCCGTCGGAGTGTGGGCGCAGTCGGCGGCGACGGGACAAGTTGCCCAGTCGAGCGCCACGGAATTGCACGACCTGCTCCTGCCGCGTGGCGTCGCCGTTGTCGACGTGCGCAGCCAATCGGAATGGGACGCCGGTCACTTGCCGGGTGCTCACCATCTGCCGCTGGGCTCGCTCGGGAAGCGCCTGGACGAGGTGCCGCGCGACGGCGTCGTGGTGGTACACTGCCAGGGAGGGACGCGCTCGGCGATCGCCGCGTCATTGCTCGCCGCCCGCGGGTATGACAACGTCATCAACCTGCAGGGCGGATACCAGGGGTGGGTCAGTGCCGGCTACCCCGTGATCCGCGGCGGAACTTCCCAATGATCTTTCACGAACGCACGGTCTTCCCGCGCGGCTTTCACTGTGCCAGCCGAAATGTCGGCCTCAAGCCACAGGCGCGTGACCTCACGCTCTTCGTCAGTGATCTGGACGCGGCCGCCGCGGCCGTCTTCACGCGCAACCAGTTTCCCGGCGCACCCATCATCCTTGGCCGTGAGACCATGAAGGGTGGCATGCTCCGCGCGATCATTGCCAACAGCAAGGTGAGCAACGTTGCCACCGGTGAGCGTGGCGTCGCCAATGCGCAGCGCATGGCAGCGGCGGCGGCGGCCGAACTCGGCACCGACGCAGCCAAGGTGCTCGTCAGTTCCACCGGCGTCATCGGCGTGCAACTTCCGGTGGAGAAGATCGAGGCGGGCGTGCGCGGCATGGCCACCGACTTGCAGGACGATCCGCTCGTTGGTGCTGAAGGGATCATGACCACCGACACCCATCCCAAGGCACTCTCGGCGTCCGTCGGCGATGCGACCATCACCTGGGTAGCCAAGGGTTCGGGAATGATCGAGCCCAACATGGCCACGATGCTCGCCTACATCTTCACTGACGCCGCGTTCGATGCCGCCACCCTGGACCGCCTGCTCCGCCAGGCGGTGGACGTGTCGTTCAACATGCTCTCGGTGGATACCGACACCAGCACGTCCGACACGTGCGCCATCCTCGCCAACGGCCTCGCTGGGCCCGTGGATGAACAGGCGTTCCATGACGTGCTGGTGGCCGGCTGCGTGCGCATGACCGAGATCCTCGCCCGCGACGGGGAGGGCGCCGAGCATCTCCTGCGCATCACCGTTCGCGACGCGGCGTCGGCCCGCGACGCGCGTGTCGTCGCCAAGTCGCTCGTGAATTCGCCGCTCATCAAGACCATGGTGCATGGTGCCGATCCCAACGTGGGCCGCATTCTCATGGCCATCGGCAAGTGCACCGACGTCACCATCAACACCGGCGCCACCA
>Ga0334722_10006631_pt1 | contig 11392 bp, 11 predicted proteins | sample C3_bottom_MG_FD_207210 | JGI IMG/M metagenome (GOLD analysis project Ga0334722, IMG submission 207210) | Sediment microbial communities from Yellowstone Lake, YNP, Wyoming, USA - C3_bottom | ecosystem: Environmental > Aquatic > Freshwater > Lake > Sediment | place: USA: Wyoming | collected...
CGGTGCTCTTGAACGGCACGTCCACCTGCTCGACCACCGGAAGCGCGTCCATTTCGGCACGCAGCGCCACCACGGGGCCCGGACGACCGCCGCGCAGCACGCCCACCACGCCGTTGCCGCCGACGCCGGTGCGCACCTCGAGGCCGAGAGACTTCAGATGCGCGGCCACGAGCGCGGCCGTGCGCGTCTCCTGGAATGACAGCTCGGGATGCTGGTGGATGTCATGGCGCCAGTCGGCGAGCTTGGCGACGATGAGCGTGGTACGCCGGTCGATTTCCGCCTGGAGCGCGTCGGTGCGCGGCTGCTGGGCGAGGAGGGGCGAGGCGGCGAGAACGAGCAGTGCGGCGGCGCGACGGAACATGGAGGACAGGAGTTAGGGGCTAGGTGCCAGGAACCAGGAACCAGGAGCTAGGTGCTAGGTGCTAGGTGCTAGGCGCTAGGTAAAGGCACCCAGATAGTATGACGTGTGCCCCTCCGCGTCTATCCACGCACCGCCGGCACCTAGCATCTAGCACCTACAATCTAGAATCTAGCTTCCGCTCCATCCAATGCCCCCCCGCCGCGAGCCGACGACCGCGCCGACGCGCGCGCGACGCACGATCAGCACGGTGATGTTGGAGACGCCGGTGGCGAGGCCGTCGGGGCCAAAGCGCACAGAGTCGCCGCTGGCGGCAAGCGTGACGCCATGCAGGGCGGAAATGGCGCGTCGCGCCAGGGTATCGGCGCCGCAGGTGACGCGTGTCTCACCGCGCGCCGCATCAACGACGAACGTCGCGGTGGTGCCGCGGGCGAGGGCCGCCTCGCGAGTGAGCACGAGGGCGTTGACGACATCGGCCGCCGCGGCGCGCATGCGCCAGCGCTCCGTGGTACCCCTGAGGGTGGGCACGGCGATGGCGGTCATGATCGAGATGAGCGCGAGGGTGATCGCGAGCTCGATGAGCGTGTGGGCGTGGCGCATGCGACGATGGGTCGGTGCCGGCCGCCGCGGGTGCGCGGCGCGGGACGGCGATACATCTTGGAGTCGCAGCGCCGGGACGCATCACCAATTCAGCGCTGCACGGGGCATATGAATGCCGGCCGAGGGGTCGGCACCGGTCGAGGCACACAGGAGGATCTTCATGCAGTCCATTGTCGCGTATCGCCGCTGGGCGCTGGCCCTGCTCGTTCTCGCTTGCGGCTGTCGATCACCGGAGGCCGACATGAAGGTGGCCGAGCAGTTCACGCAGGTGTCGGACGCGCTGGTGGACATACGCGACCAGATGGTGGTGATGTCCGGCACGGTCGATTCCCTGGTGAAGGTGGTCGCCAAGCAGGACACGATCATCAAACGGCTGGCGGCGGTGAGTGGAGTGCAGGTTCCCTGAGTGCGGGGAAGGGGTACGGGGTGCAGCGCTCGGGGTGGTGAGTTCGAGGTAGCGGGTGCAGGTGGCGGGTGAGGGGTACATGTCCCCCCTCACCTGCACCCGCCACCCCGATCTCACCCTTGGCGGTCGCCGATCAGCCTCATGATCTCGCCCGGTTGCGCATGCCGGCCGAGCTTCGACTTCTCGAAGATTGGCGTACCGTCGACTGACACCTCGAATCGCCCACCGCTGCTGGGCGCGAGGGCGACGAGGGCGCTGGGGTACTGTTCACGAATCGCGGCCGCCAGACCGGTGGCCCTGGGTTCGTAGTTTCAGATGACGCAGAACTCGATGGTGACTTGCACGCGTGGGCCCTGGTTGGGAGTCGGCGGAAAGTTATAGCGGCGTCAGCGCGCACGTTGCGTCGCAAAGGTCCGGCGCAGGTAAAGGAGCGACGGGATGAGCAGCACGGCACCCGCGGCAAGCGCCCAGGCCACGATCACGAGCGTGATTCGCGGTGCGACGGTGTTCCTTATGGTCAGGTCGGACGGCACCAGATAGGGGAATTGCGCGAATGCCCATCCCCACAAGATGAGTGACAACTGCGCCGCAGCGGCCAGCCGCGCCACGGTGTAGCGTCGCCACCACAGGGCTCCGATGGCGGTGATGGCCGACAGTCCGGTGGCGACCTGGAAGGGCACGGCCCACGCCGAGCCGACGAGCCCGGCCCGCATCAGCGGCGCGTCGCGATGCGCGACGGCGAGCGCACCGAACGCCGCCGCGAACACGGCGGCTGCCGCAGCGAGCGCGCGCCGGCGAAAGTCCTCGCGCAGCGGGCCGTCCTGCGTCTCGTACGCGAGATAGACGGCGGCGAGCATGGCGAAGAGTGCCAGCGCCAGCACGCCCACGGCGACCGGAAACGGCGACCACCATGGCGCCACGAACACGCTGCGGAAGGACGCCGCGCCGATCTGCGCCTGCGCGGCGCCGACCGCGCCAGTGGAGACGGCGCCGATCACGACGCCGAGCGCCAGCGGGGTGAACGTGCTCGCCACGGCAAAGATGCGCCCCCAGTTGCGGCGCTCCTCCTGCGAGCGGCTGCCGTAGCCGCGGAACACGAACGCGGCGCCGCGCAGCACGATTCCCACCAGCATCAGCGCCAGCGGGATGTGCAGCACCGTGCCGAGCGTGGCGAAGGCGGCCGGGAAGGCGGTGAAGGTGAGCACCACCACGAGCACGAGCCAGACGTGGTTGGCTTCCCAGATGGGGCCGATGGTGTGGGCGATGAAGTCGCGCTGCTGGTTTCGTCGCGGTCCGCTGGCGAACAGGTCCCAGACGCCGGCCCCGAAATCGGCGCCCCCAGTGAGCACATACACGTTCAGCGCCACGACGATGATGCCGGCGAACAGCTCGGGAAGGCCGAGGGAGGGAGGCACGAAGGTCACGCGCGCACCTCGAGCGGCCCGCGCCCGTCGGATGCCGGCTCACCGGTGGTCTCGCGCACCATGGCGCCGATCACCGCCACCACCACCCCTCCGAGCACGACGTACAGGAGCGTGAACACGGTGAGGGGCACGATGAGTCCGGGCATCGGCGTGACGGCGTCGGAGGTACGAAGCAATACCTGCACCACCCACGGCTGGCGCCCGATTTCAGTGACCATCCACCCGACCTCGGTGGCGATGAAACCGAAAGGCGCCACGAACACCAGCGCGAGCAACAGCCAGCGCTGTTCGGCGATCTCCCTCTTGCGCCACGCCACCCAGGCCGCCCACAGCGCCACCGTCGCCATTGCCGTTCCCAGCGCGACCATGACCTGGAAGCTCACGTGCACCGGAGCCACCGGCGGCCAGTCGGCGCGCGGAAATGCGGTGAGTCCCTTCACCTCGGCGTTCCACTCATGAAACGCGAGCAACGAAAGACCATGCGGAATCTCCAGTGCGTACCGCGTGGTGGCGGACCGTGCGTCCGGCCAGCCGCCTATGCGCAGTGGTGCGCCGCGCTCGGTGAGGAACTGCCCCTCGAGGGCGGCCAATTTTGCGGGCTGGTAGCTGGCGACCAGCCGGGCGCTGATGTCGCCGGAGAGTGGCTGCAGCAGGGCGGCCGGTGCGCCCACCCAGAGCGCGACGATGAGCGCCCGGCGGTGAAAGTCGCGCGTCGCGCCGCGTCGCAGCATCCACGCATGCACGCCCGCCACGGCGAGGCCAGTGGCGGCGTAGGAGGCGAGCACCATGTGCAGCGCCTGCGGGAACGCGGCCGGGCTCAGCATGCCGGCCACCGGATCCACCGCCACAATCCGTCCGGCAGCCATCGTCACGCCGGTGGGGGTGTTCATCCACGCATTGACCATGAGCACGAAGACGGCCGACGCGGCACCGCTCACGGCCACGACGATGCCGGCCAGCAGGTGTGCGCGCGACGAGAGCCGCTCCCAACCGTACAAGTACACGCCCAGGAAGATCGCCTCGGTGAAGAAGGCGAATCCTTCGAGCGAGAACGGGACGCCGACGATGGGGCCGGCGAAGCGCATGAACCCGGGCCAGAGCAGCCCAAGCTCGAACGAGAGCACGGTGCCCGAGACGGCGCCCACGGCGAAGAGGATCGCCACCCCCTTGGCCCACCGCCGTGCCAGCTCCAGGTACACGGCGTCCCTGGTGCGGAGCCATCGCCATTCCGCCAGCACCATCATCAGGGGCATGGCGACGCCGATCTCGGCGAACACGATGTGGAAGCCCAGGGATATCGCCATCTGCGACCGGGCCGCGAGAAGATCGGTCATTCTGTACGCTCACTGTTTGCCCGGTGCAGGTCAACTACTGGTCCTGCCGGTTGCCGGACCACCACACCGCCCTCAACTTTCCTGCCATGCGCATTGCCATTTCCACCGGCGGCGGCGACGCCCCGGGCCTGAACGCCGTCATTCGCGCCGCCGTGCTGTCGGCCATCGACCGGGGCTGGCACGTGCTGGGCGTCAAGCGCGGCTACATGGGGTTGCTGGGCGAGGACGAAGTGATCCCGCTCACGCGCGACGCCGTGCGCGGTATCGGCCACCTGGGCGGCACCATCCTGCGCACGACCAACCGCGGCAATCCGTTCTCCTATCCGGTGCTCCAGCCCGACGGCAGTTACGCGGCCGTCGACCGGTCGGACGAGCTGCTCGACAATGCGCGCAATCTCGGCATCGAGGCGCTCATCACCATCGGCGGCGACGGGTCGCTGGCCATCGCGCAGCAGCTCTTCATGAAGGGCATGCGCATCGTGGGCGTGCCGAAGACGATCGACAACGACGTCAGCGGCACGATCACGACCTTCGGCTTCGACACGGCCGTGACGACGGCCATGGAAGCCATCGACAAGCTGCACACCACGGCGCAGAGTCACGACCGCGTGATGGTGCTCGAGGTGATGGGGCGCGAGACGGGCTTCATCGCGCTGCACTCGGGCGTATCGGGCGCGGCGCACGTGATCCTGATTCCCGAGATCGCCTGGTCGATGGAGAAGGTGTGCGAGCACATCATGATGCGCGACGCCATCGGCAAGAAATTCGCCGTGGTGGTGGTGGCCGAGGGCGTGAAGTTCGACGGGGAGGTGGCCGTCATGGGTGCATCGCTGCCCGGCCAGGCCACCCGCGTGGGCGGCGTGGCCGAACGGCTGTCGAAGGCCATCCAGGAGTGCACGGGCAAGGAGTGCCGCTCGCTGGTGCTGGGCCACCTCCAGCGCGGCGGCATGCCCACCGGCTATGACCGCCTGCTGGCGACGCGCTTCGGCGGGGCCGCCGTGGAGGCCGTGGCGAACGGCAAGTGGGGGCACATGGTGGCGTTGCAAACGCCGCACATCGTGCCGATTCCCATAGTCGACGTGCTGCAGAAGCCCAAGCGGGTGGACCCCACGCACGACCTCGTGAGAACGGCGAGACGGGTGGGAATCTCTTTCGGAGATTGACGGCGGACGGCGGACGGCAGACGGCAGACGGCAGACGGCGGGTGGCGGGTGGCTGGTGGTTGGCAGCGGACGGCGCAAAACGTACAGCGTATAGCGTAGAGCTTCTCTTGCAGTATGCCCCGTTGGACCCCCGCCACGTCCCTAGGGTATCATTCTGCGACCACCGGAACCCATTGGCCCCCGATGATCGTCCGTAGGGCGGACCATCGCCCAAGTATCTGGAGGCAGTTCTGACTCGTTTCGCCTGGTTTGTGGCATCGTTGGCGCTTGCCTCAGCGGCCGGTCCACTGGCCGCGCAGGAAGCGCGGCCGGTGCCGTCGCGGATGCCGGAGACCTTCACGCCGCCGGCGGGACTCTGTCGCGTCTGGCTCACTGGCGTGCCCGCAAGCCAGCAGCCGGCGCCCACCGACTGTGCGAGCGCCATCAAGAACCGCCCGGCCAACTCCGCCGTCGTCTTTGGTCCCAGTCGCCGCACCGAGCCGCGTGAAATGGAATCGTTCACGCGGCGGGGCGGTTCGCCTGCGGCGCGCGCGTTCAGCCCCAATGCGCTGGCATCCCCCCGGCACAGCGACGCCCGTGACGGCAAAGCCGATTCCACGGCGAAGCCGCCCGTGCGCAAGCCGGAGAAGCCGCAGTAGGCCAGCCCCTGCGCCCCGTCCACGATCCGTTCCTCCCGCGCGATCGTGATGATTTCGTTCGCAGCGGGACCGGCGGGCGCATCATCGTCATCGCCCCCACGCGCGCGGCATGCGAGACCATCGAGCTGGCGTTCACGCTCGACATCGAGACGGTGCTCTGGACGTCGCACGGCGAACGCCTGCGCGCGCTGGCCGACCGCCTCACGCGCGAGGCCGTAAAGGACGGGCGCCGTCCCGGTTTCGGCATCGTCGCGGGAACCGGCACAGGCAAGACGCTCAGCATCAAGCCCATTGCCCAGGTGATGCTCGCCACCAACGACCTGCGCGTGGGCGTGATCAACCGCGAACGCGAGGCGACGCCTGAAACGCCGACGTGGAACGTCATCATCGTCACCACGGGAATCGCGCGGCGCTGGTTCCAGGACGACGACATCCGGCCGCAGGACCTTGCGCTCGGCAAGCGCGTGGGGTGCCGCTACATCTGGCTGTCGGCCACCGTCGACCCGGCGTTCTACGCGCGCTATCTCGACGCCGCCGAGGTCATCGAGAGCAGCGCGTTCGATCCGGCGAAGGCTGCCGACGTGCAGGTGCTGCGCAAGAAGCCGCTGGAGTTCCTCGACGACAAGTTCCTGCAGCGCGTCACCAGGGAAAAGCGCGGGGTCGGCGTGTTCCTGCCGACGCGCGCCGGCGTGGAACAGGCGGCCGCGCTGGTGGAGAGCCGCTTCCCGCGCATGAACGTCGCCTTCTACCACGGCGGCGAGCCCATACGCGTCATCCGCCCATTCCTCGAGGCGCAGGAGCCCAAGCCGTTCCTGCTGACGATGACGGCGGCGGGGCAGAGCGCCCTCAACGTGCAGGGGCTCGACACGGTGGTCATCGACGACACGCGCTTCACCAACCTGGTGGAGGGCGGCAAGAACGTGCTCACGCGGCTGCACCTGGGGGCCAACGAGATCCTGCAGATGGCGGGGCGCGTGCACGGGCGCGTGGCCGGCGGGCGCGTGTTCATCCTGAGCGACCGCGACATCCAGTTTGCCGCGCTCCGGCCCACGGCGCCCGAGTTCCAGCTGGCGGGCGACAGCGAGCGCGTGGCGCTCACCTGTGCCGCGCTCGGCGTGCGTGCCGACGAACTGGAACTGCCGGTGCCGCTGGACAAGCTGAGCTACCGGCGCGCGCTGGAGTTCCTGGAGTCGCGCGGCATCGTGGTGCAGGGCAAGCTCACGGCGTACGGGCGCAAGGTGGAGGCGATGCCGGTGGACCGGCCGTGGGCCGAGATGCTGGTGCACTGCGACGACGAGCTGCTGCCGTACGTGGCGGTGGTGGCGAGCATCGAGAGCCTGCACCGCATGACGCGCGAGGACCGCGACCTCAGCGGCCTCATCGTCCCCGGCAGCGACAACCTGACGGCGTACAACGTGTACGCCGAGGCGTTCACGCGCTGCGGGTTCCTGGGCGAAGTCTACGGCCTGCCGCGGCGACAGCGTGGGAACGTGGGCGGAACGGCGCGGCGTGCTGGTGAAGGCGCTGGAGGATGCGGCCCTGGCGATGGCGAGCATCTATCGCGCCACCGGGTTGCCCCTGCCGACGGAAATGCCCCGGGTGACGCCGGCCGTGGAGCGTCGCTTCGTCGAGTTGCTGGCGACCATCATGCCGTTCGACCTGGTGATCGACGAGCAGACCGCGTCGGGTGACGAGGCGCGCGTGTCGAAGACCAGCGTGTGCGGAAGCTGGGGCGCCATTGCGGGCACGCTGCGCTACTTCGCCGACCGCTGGGGGGTGCCGCGCGCCGCGATCGAAGGGACGCAGATTCCCAAGGACCTCGTGCGCCAGAATGCCACGGCGCACGCGCCGACGCTGACGTTCGACGCGCGGCACAAGCAGTCGCCGCTGGCGCTGGAGCGGCGCGTCACGTTCTTCGGGTTCGAGCTGTCGCGCGAGCGCGAACCGGTGATGGCGTTCCCGCCGGGGCAGGAGGTGGAGGCGCGACGCGTGCTGGCCGAGGCAATGGCGCGCGGCGAGGCACATCACCAGGCTGTGGCCAGGAACAAGCAGACGGTTGAGGAACTGCGCGAAGTCTGGCGGCGCAGCGGCGGTACGACGCCGCGCCTGGGGCTGGCCGACCTGACGACGTGGTACGAGCGGGCGATTGCCGACGTGCGCGACATCAAAGAATGGCGCTCGGCGCGTGCGCTGATTGACGCCGACGAGTTCGTGCCGCGCGCGCAGCGCCTGCAACTGATGGCGCTGCCCGGCGCGGCCGAAGTGCGGGGGCGCACCGTGCCGATCGATTATGACGTGGAGGAGACCCCGAACGGGGTGCTGGGGGTGGCGCGCCTGCGGCTGCCCGAGAAGATCGCGCGCAACCTGGTGGACGAGGAGCTGCCGGAGCTCGACCGTCCGGTGCGTTTCACGGTGATTCGTGGCGCGCGTGGGGCCGTGAAGGCGGCGACGTTGACGGAGCTGCAGCATCGGCTGGATGAGCCGTTCACGGACGACGAGCGAAACGGAATTCGGATGGCGGAACGGAATTCGAAATCGGAATTCGAAGCGGAACGCGGAAGGCGCGGTGGCAAGGGTCGCGGCGGGCCGGGCGGTTTTGGCGGGCGGGGCGGGGATGCGCGGGGTGGTGGCGCTCGAGGTCGCGATGAGCGTGGCGGCGGTCGTGATGGGCGCGGTGGTGGCGACGTCACGGGTGCCAGCCGCAATCGCCCCGGTTCTCCAGCAGGGCGTGGAAAGCGCCGAAAAAAATAGACTTATCATCGTGTTGAAAACATATGTCTGTGCGGACTGCCGGCTGAATACCAGGAACTTCTGACCTCAGCGTGCCGGAGGATTTGGCTGGCTGCGCTTCGCAACGTTGCGGTGCCGGGCGGCCTTGGCCCGGTTGCCGCAGCTCTTCATGTCGCACCAGCGCCGGCGCCCGTTGCGGCTGGTATCGAGGAAGACCCGCGGGCACGGCGGCTCGGCCGCGCAGCGGCGCACGCGTGAGAGTTCGCCGCGAACGAGCGCATCGGCCGCACTCTCCACCACGGGAATGACGAGCGCGGCGAACGCATCGCCCGACGACAGGAATGCGCGGCGAAAGGAGCCGTCGCGCGGATCGTGCTCCACGCGCTGCACACCGCTGGAGCGCCCCAGCACTCGGTTGATCTCGGCGATCGCCGCCTGCGTCACGTGCTCCGACGCGTTCACTCCCAGCTCGGCGAGTGGCCGCAGCGTGCCGCGGATGCGCCGGGCCTCGTGCAGCGCGGCCGTGGCGCCGGCCGGCTGTTCCAGTGCGCGGCGCTGCAGTGCGGCGCGCCGCCCGGCGTCGAGGAGGGCGGCCGACTCGAGCCAGGCCAGCCAGGAATCGAACGACTTGAGGGTGTCGACTTGCGCGTGGCGCGGCGCCTCCTCGGTGTTGACGAAGTCGAGCCACAGCCGGCCGGCAGCCAGGCGGGCCGCGGGGGCCGGGGGGACCGGGGGGACCGGGGGGACTTCGGGAACCACGGGAACTCTCGCGCGAGGCATCGTGCGCCTAAGTTACACGCAATGCCTCTTGCCAACATCCATCGCGTGGCGGTCGGTTCCACCAACCCGGTGAAGCTCGGTGCGGTGCGTGCCGTGATGCAGCAGCTCGCGCCGTCCATCCGCGTGGACGCCGTGTCGGTGAGCTCGGGCGTGCCGGACCAGCCGTTCGGGGACGCTGAGACAATTGCCGGCGCGTCCAATCGTGCGCACGCGGCGCGCGCGGCGCTCGACACCGACCTGGGCGTTGGCATCGAGGGTGGCGTGGTGGAGACACCGACGGGGATGCGCACCTGCGCCTGGGCCGTGGTGGCTACGCGCGACGGTGGCACTCACGTAGGCGGATCGCTGTCGATGCCGCTTCCCGAAGCCGTGGCGGCGCTGATTCGTGACGGTGTGGAGCTGGGACATGCCATCGACCGGCTGGCCGGAACAGAAAACATCAAGCACGGTGCCGGGGCGGTGGGCGTGCTTACCGATGGTCTGGTGAGCCGGCAACTGGCTTATGAGGTCATCCTCGCGTATGCGCTCGCCCCGGTGCTTGGCGAAGCGATGTTCTCCTCAGTCCTCTCCACCAAGCCCCCGCACTCCGCACCCACACCCCCGTCCTCAACGCAAACATGACCCCGTTTTCCGTTATCGAACGCGTCCGGTGGTCCGATTGCGACCCGATGGGCATCATCCAGTACGGCACGTACCTGCGGTTCTTCGAGATTGCGGAGCACGAGATGTACCGCGCCTGCGGGTTGCCGTATGAAGTGCTGCGCGTCGCGGGTGACGTGTGGCTGCCGCGCAAGGCGCTGCAGTGCGAGTTCCACTCGCCGGCGCACATGGACGAGGAACTGGTCATCGAGACCTGGTTCGCACGGGTGGGGCGGACGTCGCTCACCCTGCAGTTCGAGGTGTACCGCGCGAGCGACCGCGTGCACCGGGCGAGTGGCACCCTGACGGTGGTCTGCGTGCACCGGGCCACGCTGGCGCCGTATCCGCTGCCGGAGAACGTGCGCAGCGCCATCGCGAAATACGTCGCGGAATAGTTGGTCGTTGGTGGTTGGTGGTTGGTAGTCACCACCTACCACCTACCACCTACCACCTACCACCTACTGATTGGTCCTGAGCCCGCCCGACATCCTCATGCGCTTCTGGATTCGCTGCAGCCCGTCGTACGCGGCGTACTTGTAGGCGTCGCCGAGCGTCGGGTAGTTGAAGGCGGCCTGGATGAAGTAGTCGATGGTGCCCTGGAAGGCGAGCACCACGCCCGCCACGTGGATGAGCTCGCACGCTCCTTCGCCCACCACCGTGGCACCGAGCAGGCGCTGGTCCTCCGGATTGAATACGAGCTTCACGAAGCCGGCCGTGTCGCCGATGATCTGGCCGCGCACGTTCTCGCGGAAGCTCGCCTTGCCAATCTCGTAGGACAGGTCGCGGGCGCGGGCGTCGTGTTCGGACATTCCAACGGAGGCCACCTCGGGAATGGTCCAGACACCGTAAGGCAGGATTCCCGACACCGCCTGCTTGTACCTGAAGTCGAAGGCGTGGCAGACGGCCACGCGGGCCTGCTCCATGGACGAGGATGCCATGGCGGGGAAGCCAATGACGTCGCCCGCCGCGTAGATGTGCGTGGTGCTGGTGCGGAACTTTTCGTCCACCTGGATGAAGCCACGCGCGTTGGTGGCCACGCCGGCATTGTCCAGCCCGAGCCCGGAGGTGCTGCCCTCGTGGCCGGCGCAGTACAGCACGCATTCGGCCACCAGCATGGTACCGTCGGCGATGGTGACGTGTCCCAGGCCGTCGTGCACCTCGATGCTGCTGATGTCGGCGCCAAGGTGGGTATGGATGCCGAGGCGGCGCGTGAACTCCTGGCGCAGTGCGTCGCTGACGTCGTGGTCGAATTGGGTGAGCAGGCGCTCGCCGGCATTGATGATCGTCACCTGCACGCCAAGTGCGGCGAAGGTGCAGGCA
>Ga0334722_10006633_pt1 | contig 11391 bp, 11 predicted proteins | sample C3_bottom_MG_FD_207210 | JGI IMG/M metagenome (GOLD analysis project Ga0334722, IMG submission 207210) | Sediment microbial communities from Yellowstone Lake, YNP, Wyoming, USA - C3_bottom | ecosystem: Environmental > Aquatic > Freshwater > Lake > Sediment | place: USA: Wyoming | collected...
CCCGATCTGATCGTGCTCGACGAGCCGGTCTCTGCGCTCGACGTGTCGATCCAGGCGCAGGTCCTGAACCTGCTGGCGCAGCTCCAGGAGCGGCTGTCGCTCGCGTTCCTGTTCATCGCGCACGACCTCTCGGTGGTGCGCCACATCTCCGACCGTGTCGCGGTGATGTACCTCGGCAAGATCGTCGAGATCGGCCCGTCGGCCGACATCTACGCGAGCGCGGGCCACCCGTACACGCAGGCGCTGCTCTCGGCAGTCCCCGAGCCCGACCCCGCGAACGAACGCGCGCGCCGGCGCATCGTGCTCGAGGGAGATCTACCGTCACCGATCGAGCCACCGAGCGGCTGTCGCTTCCGGACGCGCTGCTGGAAGGCGCAGGACATCTGCGCAGCCGAGGAGCCCGCGCTGATCGATCGCGGCCAAGGCCATCCCGTCGCGTGCCACTTCGCTGGGGACGGCTGACTCGCGGCCGCGTGCTACGCCGCGTTCGTTTCTCGGTGTTCGTACGGCGCTCGAAGGCGGTAGGTGCCGTCGCCGTTCGGTTCGAGTGTGTATCCGTGGTAATGGATCAGGTCGTGACACCAGCCGCACGTACCGACGCAGTTCTTGGTGGAGTGTTCACCACCGTCGGCGCGTTGCTCCCGGTGGTGGATCTCGGTGGTCGGCGCCGAGCAGATGTCGACGACGCACTCCGGATCACGGGCGAGCACGGCCCGGCGTACGGCGGCCGGCATGGTTTTGGTGCCGTCGTGGGCGATGGTGGTCACGTCGACACCCCGCTTCACGAGGATCGTGAGGAGCGCGTCGCCCACGAGCGCTCGCGCGGTGGCGACGGGGACGGGGCCGACACCCTTGATCTCGCACCGGGCTCCGGGGGTGGTGTCGTCGCCGACGAGGCGCTCGGCGTCGACGCTGACGAAGAGGTGCGCACGGGCCCGCCTGCGTTCCCCTGGGGATGTCGTCTCGGCGATGCGGACGAGGCCGTCGAAGCGGTACGCCTCCGTCGAGTCGCGCCCGCCGGCCTTGCGGGCGTCGCGAAAGACCTGTTCGGTCTCGGCGTTGAGCCGGGCCATGATGCGAGCGCCGTCGCTCGGCGAGCCCGAGGCATGGAGCTGCCAGACCCCTTCCCCGTCGGTCCACGATCGGAGGGCCCGGGCCGCATGGGCGCGGCGGTGCCGCTCGAGCTCGTCGACGCCTGCCGCCTTGACCCGCCGGCAGGTGTCCTGGAGGCCGGCGAAGGGTTGGTCGGCGGCGCTGGCGAGCAGCTGCCGCTCGGCTGCGGGTAGCTCGACGGCCGCGGCGGCGACCTCGCGCGCCTGAGCAGGCGAGAGGCGCCCCGTGGCGAACTCGGACGCGGTGGCGGGGAGCTCCTGGAGGCGCTCGGCCGTGCGGACGACCGCGCTGGCCTCGCCGACGCTCGTGCCAGTGACCTTGGCGATCAGGTGTGCCGCGCTGCGGTACCCCTCGGACCGCCAGACATTCGACTCGTCGACCCGCCGCGCGACGCGTGCCTTGGCGGCGGCGCAGACGTGCTCCATGCGGGCGAGCTCGCGCAGCACCCGGAGCGCCGCGCGGCCGTCAAGCGTCCCCGGCTCGACGTCGGCGAGGAGCGCCTCGAGCGCCTCGCGCTGGGATCGGATCGGTTGGAACATGCCCGGAGTATGCCGATGGGGTGTGACACTCAAACCACGAATCGGCTCGATCGCGACCAAGTCTCCGGGAAAATTTCCGGAGACGCCTTCGCTACAATCTTCCGTCCACGTCGGAGTGGCGGAATTGGCAGACGCGCTAGCTTGAGGGGCTAGTGCCCGAAAGGGTGTGGGGGTTCGAGTCCCCCCTCCGACACGTCCATACTCCCACGCGCGGTTTCGCTTCGACCGCAACGGTTTCGTCGCCGGGCCGGTAGGTGAGCGTGAGCCCGAGCTCCGCGTAGAGGCGGGTCTTGTCTTCGGGGTCCGCGGTGGCGAGCACTCGGGTCATCTCGCCGAGTTCTTCGACCATCGTCCGGATTTCGAGTGCTGTCGGGGCACGACGCGGCGCGTGCTCGGCGACGATGCGCTCTGCGCTGAGGCGTTCGCTTTGAAGCTCGGCGAGCCAGGTGGCGATGACGCTTGGTTCCGTGCCTTCATCGAGCAGAGCTCGGTACCGGGCGAGGCGTCGGTCGCAGTCGGCGAGTGTGCGCCGCGCTCCGTCGAGCGCGGCGGCATGGTGATCGGGCGGTCGGGCTGCGGCGGCGAGCTGTGCGCACGTGTCGTCGAGCTGACTCGAATCGAAGAGATGGACGAGCCACGCGTCGAGCGGCGGGACCACGCGGTCCTGGCGGACATAGATATTGCGAGGGTGCTCGACGGTGTTGGCGAGCGCATATTCGGAGGGGTAGCGGCAGCGATAGTGCAGCTCGTCGTGGTTGACCTGGCCCTGCATGCGCCGCCCGCAAACGCCGCAGTGCAGGAGCCCGCGCAAGAGGTACGGCAGTCGCGTGCGGCGGGGCTTGCGAGTGGCCGGCCGGTTGCGACCCGCGGCGAGGTGACTCGACACCTCGGTGAAGGTGTCGGTCGTGATCAGCGCCTCGTGGGTGGGCTGGGCGGACCACACCCAATCGGTGGGCTCGTTCCAGCGCATCTGACTGACATGGCCGGCGGCGACGTTGCGCACGTCCTTGAGGATTTCGACGCGCCGCTGGCGATTCCAGACCTGGTAGCCCGTGTAGCGAGGGTTCGCGAGGATCGCCCGCACCGCCGACTTCGACCATGCCCCACCCGTGCGGTGCCGGTTGCGAGCACGGTCTTGCATCGAAGGCGAGGGCACGCCGTCGCGCGTCAGCCCTTCAGCGATCGCGTAGAGGCCCGTGCCGGCGAGATACTCGGTGAAGATCCGCTGCACCATTGGCGTGGTGGCGGGGTCGGGTTCCAGCGCGCGGAGATGCTTGCCGTCGGCTGCTTTGGCCGGGTTGGGGTGGACGCCAGCGTCGACGAGGCGATACCCATATGGCGGTCGGCCTCCAAGGAAACGGCCTTCGCGTGCGGCCTGGTCAGCCATCGCGGCGCGCACGCGAACTTTGATGCGTTGCCGCTCGCTCTTGGACATCCCACCGAAGAGGACCATTTGGAGTTCGTGGGCCTCGGAGTCGGGATCGACGCGGCCACCGACCTCGGGCACCCACAGGTCGATTCCGTAGTGCACAAACAGCGGGAATGTGAGCGAGAACTGATTGCCGTAGAAGGCACGTGCGGGCTCGCCGATGACCACCGCGTCGAATCCACGCGCCGGATCGGGTAGCAGCGCGAGCAGTCGTGCGGCCTCGGGTCGGCCGTCCCACGGGATCGCACGGGACAAGCCAGCATCGAAGAACTCGACCGCGATCTCACCGCCGTGGACCTCAATCAGTTGGCGGGCCCGGCGCAGTTGCCAGCCCCGGCTCGCGTTCGGGTCCTGCTGATCCTCGGTGCTGACTCGGCCGTAGAACGCGGCCCGGAAGGACTGGCTCACTATGAATCCTCTCGACGCCCGCGATCATGACGCACGGAATGGGCGGCTTGGATGATGCGTACCAGGAGTTCGGCCGCGGCGGGGCTCAACTCGGGCAGCTCGCGCGGGAGCTCGACCAGCAGTATCTCGTCGTCTCGACCGGAAGACGACGCGGCTTCGAGCGAATCCCTCACGGCCATCGAGTGCGGATCGCGTTCATGCCGATCGGCGTGGTCGACGTCACGTCATAGCTCCAGCGCGACGTCGACGTCGCGTTCAGCAGAGTTCGCCCGCCGACTCCCACCATCACTTCGAGAACACCGCCTGCAGGCTCATCAGCAGATCAGCGTCGGTCTTCTCCACGAGCTTCGTCATGACTCGGATGGTCTCAGGCGTGTGTCATCAAAGGCGTCATCGCGACCGTCATCGCGACCGTCATCGCGCAGGTCATCCCGAGAAGATGCTGTCATCGTCGCCGGTCAGGCAAGGTGCGGACGCGCGTCGACACGTCGATGGAACCCGCGTTGATGGGGCCTCGACTGGCTCGCTTGTCGATGTGTGCCATCGCGTCAGCCTCTTGTCACGCTCAGCAGGCTCTGAGCGCTGCTGTGCGCACGTCGGAGTTCGTCGCGTCGGACCTGCTGCACTCTGGACCGGCGTCATTCACGACACGCCTTCCCGGTGCTTGTGAAGCGTCTGGCCGCGCGCACGTTGGACTCGCGCGCGCTGATGACTTCGCGTTCGTGCGCAACCGTTCGCGTTGGTTGCTGTGATGTCGCGCGCGCTATCTGAAGTTCACGATGCAATGTGTCGAGCTGCGCGTCCGCGCGGCGCCCGTGCCGGCGGCGACGCGACGAATGCGATCTCTGTGGGTGACTTCACGCGCGACGCGCGTGTCCTTCACGATCAGCAAGCACATGCCCGTCGCGTCGAATCCGTCACCTCCGTCGGCAGCGTCGGTCAGCCCAAGCATCAGCGCGTACTCGAGCAGCTACTCGGCCGACGATCGAAGGAGCGTCAGACAGTTGCATCGTCGATGCGGGAGTCCCGCGCGCACGTCATGTGAGGTCCCTCGGTGTTGAGTATCGGGCGGATGGGTGCGTCGGCGTGGGAGTACTACGCGCGCGAGGTGGGCAGCGGGCTGGACGACTACTACGCCGGGACGGGAGAGGCGCCGGGTGTCTGGTCGGGACGCGGCGCGCACGCGGCCGCGATCGCCGGGGAGGCCGACGCGGACGGGTTGCGGCTCGCGTTCGGAGAGGCACGTCACCCGGTGAGCGGCCAGCCGCTGGGTCTGGAGTGGCGCCGGCCGGACGGGGTGGCGGGGTTCGACGCGACGTTCTCGGTGCCGAAGTCGGTGTCGGTCCTCTTCGCGCTCGGCGATCCCGAGGTGCGCGCGACGGTGAAGGCGGCGCATATCGCGGCGGTCGAGGATGCGGGCCTGGCCTATCTCGAGGATCATGCGGCGTTGACTCGGCGGGGTCGGAACGGGTCGATGGTGCTCGACACCGAGGGGCTGGTGGTGGCCCGGTTCGAGCATCGGACCAGCCGGGCGCTGGATCCCCAGCTGCATTCGCATTGCTTGATTCTGAACAAGGTGCGTGACCCGCGGGATGGGTCGTGGCGGGCGTTGGACGGTCGGGCGCTGTACGCGGAGGCGAAGACCGCCGGGGTGCTGTATCAGGCGGCGTTGCGGGCCGAGCTGACCGGGCGGCTCGGCGTGGCGTGGGGACCGGTCAGTGAGCACGGTCAAAGCGAACTGGTGGGCATGCCCGAGGACGTGCTGGCACGGTTCAGCACCAGGACGGCCCAGGTCGACGCGGCGGCGCAGGCCAAGGTCCGCGAGCTGGAAACGGCCTTGGGCCGGTCGTTGGAGCCCGACGAGCGCCGTCGGGTGTCTCGCCTCGCAGTGCTCGCCACCCGGGCCGCCAAGACGCACGACGCGCAGCCCGATCATGCGTTGCACGCGCGCTGGGCCGAGGAAACCCGCGCGTTGGGATACGAGCCCGCGGCGCTCACGACCCAGGCTCTGCGCCCGGTGGCGCGGCAGTGGCCCCCGCAGCCAGGGAGGGTGTTGGACGAAGTCACCGCGCAGCGGGCGACCTTCGCGCGCCGCGACGTCGTCCAGGCCCTCGCGCGGCGCCTCGACATGTCACCCAGGACGACCGCGGCGCAGGTGCGCATCGAGGTGGAGGCACTCGCGGACGCGGTCTTGGCGCGACGCGAAGTCGTCTGTCTGCAGGCACCCGAGCGGGCCGAGGCGCCACCAACCATGATGCGCCGGGATGGCTGGAGTGTCTGGGACCGGCCTCAGCAGGTCCGCTACACGACCCGGGAGATGCTCGGGGTCGAGGCCCGGATCCTCCATGCCGCCGAGGTCGGACGTGTCGCGGGGGTGGGGGTGGTCGAGCCCGGGCTGCTCGGACGTGTCCTGGCCGGCGAGCCCCGCGTCTTGGGTGCGGATCAGCTCGAGGCGCTGGTCGAGCTCACCAGTCGAGGCCGAGGGGTCGATGTGGTCGTCGGGCCGGCCGGCGCGGGCAAGACCAGCATGCTGCGGATCGCAGCCCGCGCCTGGCACGGATCCGGTCATCACGTCATCGGGGTGACCCATACCGCGGTGGCTGCAGATGTGTTGCGCCGCGAGGCGAGCATCGGCGCCGAGACCGTGGCCAAGTTCTTGGACTGGCACGACCACGACGCGATCCCGGCCGGCTGGGCGCTTTCGGCGCGTCACGTCGTCATTGTCGACGAGGCCGGCATGGTCGGCACCCGCCACCTCGATCGCCTCGTCGCTTTCGCTCAGGCCAAGGGCGCCAAGGTGGTCCTGGTGGGCGATGACCGCCAGCTCGGCGCGATCCGTAGCCCCGGCGGCATGTTCGCCGCGCTCGCCGAAGGGCTCGGCGCGCTCGAGCTCCACCAGACGCACCGGTTCACCCACCCGTGGGAAGGCACGGCGCTGGGCCAGCTCCGCCGCGGCGAAGCCGGCTGGTTGTCCGCCTTCGGGGCGCACGGACGCATCCATGGCGGGTCCGAGGCTGTGGCGAGCCGTGAGCTGTTCGAGCGGTGGTGGGACGCCCACCGGTCCGGGGTGGACACGATCATGCTCGCGCCTGACCATCGCCACGCGAGCGCTTTGGCGGGACGGGCTCGCGCCGCGCGCGTCGCCGCCGGCCAGGTCACTCCCGGCGGGGTGCGCGTGGCAACCGAGACCGGCACCCAGACCATCGGGGTCGGTGATCAGATCGAGACCCGCCGCAACCACCGCGGCCTGCGCTACGGACCCGACGCGGGTGACCATGTGCGCAACCACGACCGCTGGCACGTCATCGCCGTCGACGAAGCCGCCGGCACCCTGACCGTCGAGCATCAACGCCACCAGGCTCGCCTCACGCTTCCGGGCGACTATGTCGCCACGCAGGTACGGCTCGCGTACGCGACGACCATCGCCGCCGCCCAGGGCCTCACTGTCGATCAGACCCACGTGCTCGTGACCCCCGCCACCTACAAGAACGAGCTCTACGTCGCGCTCAGCCGCGGCCGCCACGCCAACCACGCGTACGCGATCAGTGAGCCCGACGCCGACCGCGACCACCCCCAGCGCGAACCCGGCGGGACGCAGACCCCGAGTGAGGTGCTGGCCCGAGTCGCCCAGCACGAGCGACCCGACTGGGCCGCCCACAGCGTGCTGCGCCGCAACCTCACCCACCCCGAACACCCCGATGTCGTTCACGCTCGCACCCAAGACGTCACCCGGCTCCTCGACACCACACCACCCGGCAGCGAACACGACGCGCTCGACGCCTACCGAGACCGCCTCACCGACCTCGCCCGCGACCCCGAGCTGCCCCCACCCGAAGTGCCAACCGTCCCAGCGCTGCCGCCGCCACTCGCGCTGCGCCCCGCCGCGCCCGATCTCGATCTCGACCTGGGACTCGACCTCGGACTCTGAGCCTCACCGCCTGCAGACCACACGACTCGCATATGGCGAGCAGACACGCTGCCGCGGACCGACCCCAGGAGCGCGCCGATTTCGAAGAATCTCGACCTTCGGTGTTCGTTTTCGGCGCGGAAATGCGCATTGGGTCAGCACGCGAGCAGCCCGGCTCGCTACCGGCCGGCCCGAAGGAGACGCCCATGGGTCCAAGCATCATCGCGATCGTCAACGGCAAGGGGGGTTGTGGCAAGACGTCGTGTGTCAGCAATCTGGTCGTCATCTGGTCCACCCAAGGGCACCGCGTGCTCGCCGTTGACCTCGACGCGCAGGGCAATCTGGCCGTCGACCTCGGCGTCGAAGACACCGACGCCGGCCTCGCGCTCAGCCTCGCCATCCAAGGCGGCGCACCAGCAGCACCAATCCCCGACGTCCGCCCGGGCCTCGATCTCGTCCCTGCAGGCGCACGCACCGATCAGCTCGCCGCGGCGCTCGCCGCTCGATCGCACCGCGAGCCTGCCGCGGCGATACGCGACGTCGTCGAAACGCTGCGCAACCTGGCTGGCAGCTACGGACTGACCGTGATCGACACCGCGCCCGCGGGCGGGCTCCTCGAAGACGCCGCCCTCGTGACCGCCGACTGGATCCTGGTGCCGACCAAGCCCGACGACAAGAGCCTCCTCGGGCTCAGCCGCGTCTCGGAGCGCCTCACCGCGCTCCAGCACCAGGGTCTACCGACGGGTGCGCTCGTCGGCGTGGTCCTCTTCGCCATCTCCAGCTCGGCGACGCGCATCCGCGAACAATCCCGCCAGGAACTACTCAGAGCGTTCGCCGATCAACCGGTCGTGTTCGACACCATCATCCGGGCCTCCGAACGCGGCGCGATCGATCAGTCCCGCCACGGCGTCGTCGCGCTCGAGTATGCCCACGCCGCCCGCGACACGCGACGCTTCGCCGCTGGTGCGCACACGCTTGCCGCTGACTACCTCGCGCTCGCCGACGAGATCCTCCAACGCATCAAGCACTCGACGGCGTCGAGCCCGACCGGGTGAGCATGGCCCGGCTCAGCCAATCCCAACTCGCAGGGTTTCGCGTCGGCACCAACGCGCCCGAGGCACCGCCACGACACGAGTCGCACCTCAAAGCCTCGCCGCGCAACACGCCGAAGGCCCCGAAGCCGACCACGCCACCCGTGCCTAGCGGCGCGTCCAGGCCCGACCCCGCCGCGGCGCTCAGTCCCCTCGGTCCCCTACCGTCCGCGCCGACCCGAACCGAGGTTCGCCACAAGATCGGCCTCACCCTCCCCCTCGAGCTCGCGGAACAGGTCCGCGCCCTCACCAGGCAGGGCTACGCGCTCGCCGATCTCGTCATGGTCGCCTACCAGAACCAACGCGACCGACTCCTCGAAGAACACCAAACCGTCCGCCCGCGTCGCCTGGTGCGACACCCACAAGGACGCAGCCCACTCACGATTGCGCTCTCCCATGCCGAACGCACCGCGCTCGACACCCTCGCGGGACGCCTCGGCTCGACCCGCAGCCAAACCGTGACCGTCCTCCTGGACCGCCACCTCCGCGCTGGTCCTCTACCCCAATGACCCCGAAGACGACCCCGAAGGAAGCGTGGCGCGAGCCCGACGAAGCAATGCTCAGCGTCGTCGAGCTCGCCGCCTTTCTCGGCGTTCCCGTCGCGACGATCTACCGATGGCGCTACCAGCACCAAGGTCCCGTCGGCTACCGGATCGGACGCCACGTGCGCTACCGCGCCCGAGACATCGAGCACTGGCTCGAAACCCAGCGCGACACCTGACCCTCGCGGGAGCGGTTAGCCGACCCCGCCAGCGGGCTGGACTCCAGGTCATGCATACCGTTGATCTGACAGACCGTCGCGATGATCACAAGACATCGGCGACCTCGTGCCCGACTATGTCCGGCACGTCGAAGACTTCCGTGACGAGGGGTTTGAGTCCTGTCAGCTCCGCTCACCGTTCCCGCGCGGCTTCTCGATCCGCATCTGCAGTCGCCTCGTGTTCAGACGTGGGAGGTTGCGGGGTGCGCTCGACGTTGCGAGTCAGCGTTCGGTAGGTCGCGACGGCGAGCACGAGTCCGGCGACGACGATGATGAGTCGTAGCCAGTTGTGATCGAGCCAGTTGGCGATGTCGAAGGACAGGTTCTCGACGAAGCGGGCGGGGCCGGCGCCGGCACGGGTGCCGGGTGTCGTGCTGAGGTTGAAGGTCCAGTAGTAGACGAGGTACCCGCCGGTGATGATCAAGAGGATGCCGGCGGCGCGCTCGACGTGGCGCATGCCGCTCTTGAGCACTCCTACGAGCGAGTCCTTGGCGAGTGCGAGCGCGAGCGTGAGGGTGACAACGACTGTGGTCATGCCGAGCCCGTAGGCGAGGAAGGCCGCCACGCCGGAGAGGAAGTTGGTGCGGATCACGGTGCCGGCTACGACGGTGAGGAAGATGGGGAGCGTGCAGGACAGCGACGCGATCGCGTAGGAGACGCCGAACACGAACCATGCGGTTGGCGTGTTGTCACGCCGCGATCGCTCCGGGCGCGGCAAGGAGACGCGGGGCCGATAGCCGGCGAGCATGCCGATGCCGAGGGCGACGAGGCCAGCTCCGATCACGATGCCCGCCCAGGGCAGGTAGCGCAGGAAGAACCGCACCCCCGCGTTGACCAGTAAGCCGGTAATGGCGAAGACGAGCAGGAAGCCGGCTGCCATCACCGCGCTGACGATGAGCGCCCGATGGACGCTCCGACGTCGGGGAGCGTCTGGTCGCGATTGCTCGTGGCCGAGGAAGAACGACAGGTAGGCGGGCAGCATGACGAACCCGCAGGGGTTGACGGTCGCCAGCAACCCGGCCGAGAACGCGAACGCGATAGGGACGTCGATCACGCCAGCAGCTTGTGGCGGATCGCCGCGTCGAGTTCGTCACCGGAGATCTCGCCGTTGAAGAACGCCACGATGTGACCGCGCCCGTCAACCAGGATGGTGGTCGGCATCCCGATGCCACCGAGCGCTTCGAACAGCGTCCCGTCGGGGTCGGCCGCGACGTCGTAGGTGATGCCGGTCTCGTCGATGATCCGCTGCGCGTCGGACTTCGCGTCCTGCAGGTTGAGTCCCAAGAAGCGCACCTGGTCTTGGAAGTGCTGGTGCACGCGCTCGAATTCGGGGAGCTCGCTCAGACAAGGTGTGCACCACGAAGCGAAAAAGTTGATCACCAGCGGCGCGCCGCGGTACTCAGCGAACGAGACCGACGTGCCGCTGAACAGCTGCAAGGTCGCATCGGGCAGCCGCCGGGCCGGGTGTGCCTCCAGACCCCTCGGGCCCGAGGCCTGATCGGTTGACGAGCTTCGCGTCGAGTCGCCGACGGTGAGTGCGACGACGACTGCGGTGACCGCCACGCCTGCGGCCGCGCTCAGCGCCAACGCTCGGGTGCGGTTCAGCCGACGCATGGAGGGCGGCTCCGTTCTTTTGATATCCGGAGAACCTGTTATATAGTACTCGGGTGATCGCAGCCGTCCAGTCCCCCCCGGAGCTCGCGACGGCCAGCGCCCGGTTCTTCCGCGTGCTGGGGCACCCCACCCGCTTGAGGATCCTCGAGCGCTTGCTGGAAAGACCCCACAGCGTGTCGGAGCTGGTCGAGGCGCTTGACGCGTCTCAGAGTCGAGTGTCGAACCACCTCGCGTGCCTGCGCTGGTGCGGCTTCGTCGAGACCGAACGTCACGGCCGCCAGATCATCTACCACCTCTGCGATCCCCGAATCCGCGACGTGCTCGACGCCGCCCGGGGGCTGGCCGCGGATCACTGCGAGCACCTCGCGTCGTGCACGCGCATCGGGCCGGACTGGATCTAGCTACCTGGCGATGAACGACTACGACCTGGCGATCATCGGTTCCGGCGGTGGCGCCTTCGCGGCGGCCATCCACGGCGCGAACCAGGGCGCTCGGGTCGCGCTGATCGAGCGCGACGTCATCGGCGGGAC
>Ga0334722_10006634_pt1 | contig 11389 bp, 17 predicted proteins | sample C3_bottom_MG_FD_207210 | JGI IMG/M metagenome (GOLD analysis project Ga0334722, IMG submission 207210) | Sediment microbial communities from Yellowstone Lake, YNP, Wyoming, USA - C3_bottom | ecosystem: Environmental > Aquatic > Freshwater > Lake > Sediment | place: USA: Wyoming | collected...
TGAGTCAACCCGGAAATATTCGGAGTGAATTTACCGAGTCCCGCGCCAGTGTTGTGTGCCCAACCAGCAACCTTCTGCTGTAGTGCTACGGCGGCAGAATGATCGGATGCGCCTTTGGAGGACTGCTCCGTCACCTGCACCTTCGCACGATACCGCTCGGGGATATTCTCGAAGTTGTCGGTCAAGACCGGAGTACCTCGGTCATCAACATAGGAATACATGGTCGTGGCAGAAGCGATCTCCGGCAACAGGAGGCTACTGATCCAGAGCAGCAGGATTCCAAAAATGGCAGCCGCACTGCCATTGAGCTGGAAACGACCTTGTTGATCGCTGGGAATCATCTTATTGCTGAATGGGTACATCACCATAAGTATACCGACTAAACCGACCGACCACATCTCATTGATTAGATTGAGATAAACAGTCTCGCTTCGCTTGACTCTCTCCAATTCACGTTGCTACGATGTGCCGCATCATGCATCAGACCACCGCGGCTACCCATGAATCGATGAACGCCTCTCCAACTGATCTGGAAGAACCGACCCCCTTTATCCGCCGCCGCCCGGTTCGTCTCATCATCTACGCAGGACTTGGCCTTTTTGTTCTCCTCATGGTGATCTGGCCGCTCATCGCACAATTCAAAGACCCGGATTTTCAAAAACATATCGTGGAACATCGGGTCATGGTCGGCATGTCGAAAGAACAGGTGTTACAGGCGTGGGGAGGGCCACAAACAATCAACACGACGTTTACCAAAATAGGCATCCGTCGTGAAGAATGGGTTTTTGAAGATTGGGAAAGCGCCGCAGTGGTGAAACACCGCTATCTGTACTTTGAAGAAGGCACCCTCATCGGCGGATGGTTCCAAGGCTCAGGTGAACGGCTCCCCATTCAGTCCCCGTCGAACCCGCACAGCCCAAAACCGCAAAGCTAGCGTGCGCTTACGGCTGCGACGAAATATCACGCACCGCCAACCGCAGTCGGCTCAGCAGCACTTCCGCACGGAGCTGATCGCGCTCATCGACCATAACATTCGAGTTGAGAATGGGGAGTCCTGGATACAAACTACTCACATGCTCGTTCTGAACCATGTAGGCGATACCACTGCCCTCCAGCAGACTCGTGATCATTGCCAGCTCGCCCATGCTCTGTGGCTCAGTGAGACGGATCATCGGCATGTGACACACTCCCCGCTTAAACCGGCCACAGGTGGTTGAACCCCGTCAGTTCGTTGCTTTTTTTCCGCATCCCTCATACACTCATTCTCGGGCTAGGGGGTTTCTGTAATTTGTGCGCGGCGCAGTTTTCCTGGGCCGCCCGAGATGGTCAACACCCGTTTCCACTCCCGGATCTGATAGACCGCCCAGGCAGGAGATTGGCCTTTAAAGTAGGCATCAGGGTCTTCCCCGCTGGCATTGAGAAAGATCGGCTCAGTGAAGCCTTCTTCCAACACATAGTCCAGGAGGCAGTCGGTCACGAAACCGGACCCTCGAAGGGACACCTCGGCCAGCATCGACAGAATGTCTTCTGGATTTTGGATCGTCACATGATTCACTGAAGGGCCTCCACGCCATCGAATTGTAACGAGCCGCTCATCACGAAGGCAACAGACATGACACGCCCCATGACGAAAAGCCGATTCCAAGAAGAGCTCTTGCGTATTATGGACCGTAAGCATCATTGGGCCTGGCCGGCATTCGCCGACGGAACGGTCACCGTCGATCAACTCACACGCCACTTTCAGCAAGAATACGGCGTGTACGTGCGTGACTTTCCTGTGTTCCTGGCTCACATTTACGGACAGAATCCCCCGGCCCCGGTCCGCAGGATGCTCGCCGAGAATATTTACGAAGAAGACACCGGTGGGCTCTCGTTGGGAAAGTCGCACCCGGAACTGTTCCTGACCATGATGGCGGGCCTTGGATTGCCGGCGCGTGACTTTGACCGGGTGCGCCTCTTACCGGCCAGTCGCCGCTACCGCGCCTGGCTGGACCGTGTCTCGAATAACCGAGACTGGGTCATTGGAGCAGCGGCCCTGACTGTCTTCGTAGAGGGCAGCGTGAAGGATCGCGCCGAAATTGCCGACCCCTCCAAGCCCAAGACCGCCGAAGACATCGAAGCGATCGTCCAACACCACCCACTGGTGAAATACCATGGCCTGCCCCCCGATTCTATGGATCTGATTCGCGCGCACCAAATGGTCGAAGCCGGCCACCGCCATGATGCCTATGCCATGGTGGTGAACTACACCACGACACACACCCAACAACAGGCCGTACTGAGCTGCCTCAAGAAATGCCTGACGCTCTGGCAGGCTTATCGCGATGCAGTCGCCAAAACCTGTGGATTGAAAAAGACCTAAATTGTACCCTTGTGATCTATCTCACATTGTTGTTTCTTATTCTGACCATCAGCCATCCGCCATTGGCCACTAGCTCCCTTCCTTCCGACGGCATGGCGCTGGTTCCTGCCGGAGAATTCCTGATGGGAAATCCGGTCGGCAGCGATGGTCTTCCCGATGAACAGCCACAACGCCTCGTCTACATCGCAACATTCTGGATCGACCTCAACGAAGTCAGGAACGATGCCTATGCACGATTTGTCCAGGCGACCGGGCATCGCGCGCCGGCAAACTCTAATCCTGCTTCCACATTGTGGGAGAACAGTGCACCGATCTCCGACATCGGCACCCATCCCGTGGTAAATGTCAGTTGGGAGGACGCCGTGGCCTACTGCGCCTGGATGGGCAATCGTCTGCCGACTGAGGCGGAATGGGAAAAGGCCGCACGCGGCATCGATGGCCGCCGGTATCCCTGGGGAAACGAGTGGGACTTCATGAAGGCCAACAGCGCCAGCTATTGGGCGGGACGAACCATTGATTTTCAGAGCGGAGCGGACTGGGATGCGTTTTGGATCAAGGGTGAGGGAGCGAAGATTTCAAATGAGAAGGGCATTCGGGGAGACGTGCTCACCATGCCGGTCGCTAGCTTTCCAAAAAGTGCGAGTCCCTATGGGCTGCATGACATGGCAGGCAACGTCGCTGAATGGGTGCAGGATTGGTACGATCCGAACTATTACCAATCAGGCCCGCTTGCTAACCCAGCAGGACCCGAGCGCGGCGCCATTAAAGCCATGCGTGGCGGCTCCTGGTTGAAACCGGCTATCAGTCTTCGCACGAGCGACCGCGACTGGGGCACGATGGACAGCCGCCCAAGCGGCACCGGCTTTCGCTGCGCGAAAGATGCGTTCTAACAGGATGTGGGATCTCACCGGGCCAGCAGATACTCAACCCGTTCGATCCTCACCACCGGCATGATGATGCCCAAGCCTTCTTCATCATGGGAGAAGTCATAGACAAGGGACTCATCGGGGATGAGCCGTCCCACCATCGCGATCTCAATGTCGACCTTCTGGCCAGCATCAAGCTGTCGGCGGAGGATGTCGCGGGTGCTGGGATCAGGAATCACGACGAGATTACTCGGAACCTCTTCTGGTTTGAATCGGACAACACCCCATCTCGTCGGCGTGAAGATCGGCCCAATGGCCAGGTTGAATCCGCCTGTCGTTGAATCGTAGCGCGAGAGTTCCGCTGACCACAGAAAGGCCAACGTCCACTGAAGCGCCTTCTTCCCTGCGCGCTTCGTATCGCGCTCCCGGTTCAACGTGAACAACCGCCCATCGAGGTCGGGATCATGATGGCCATGGCCGTAGACCAGGCCCCAGTCCGGCGGAGTCCCATCCAGTGAGTCAAGAAACTTCTCAATGGAATGAGGATCGATCAGGATATGGCAGTCCGGCGGCAGGACGCTATGGAGATCCTTGCGCGCAATCGTCAGGAGAGATCTTGTACCGATGGAGTCTTCGCTCCATCCTTCTCCGGCCGATCCTACGGTCAGGAACAGAACGGCTATGACCCAGAGAGCCCTCATGGGGTGAGACTACTCCATAGCGGCGGCAACGGCCCGGTCAAAACTCCTGCGGAGAGCAGCGACTGCCGGCTGCTCACTCGTCAGCATTCCACATTCGATCAGCTCTGCTAGACGAGGCTGTGGATCGATGCGGCGCAAGGCCTGGCTGGTGAGTCCACCGGTCTCAATAATTTTCCTGTAGGTGCCCAACCACGAGTCGGTCACTGCGCGCAGTCCTGCATCGGTGGGCTTCATCCGGCCAAGCTTGACTTGTTCAAGCAGTTTGGTAAGCGGGTCGGATTGGGAGACGGTGGCAATCGCGCGCTGCAGAGCCTGGTCGCCGGACTCCACGATCAATTTGTGGAGCAGGAACCGGGGCCGCGCGGGTCACCGCAACTTCCGCAGACGCCTCCACCATTACCTGACAGCACCCAGCCATCCGTGCCGCCAACTCCGAACGAAGAGATTTGTTTCTCCAGCTTCGTGGCCCGACACTTTGGACAGGCGGCTTCTGTTGAGCCGTACACCAATAGCTCGAATCGATGATTGCATTCCCCGCAGACATATTCGAAGATAGGCATGGATTGTACTCCTTATTCTGAGGGGTATTATAAGATCAGGCTGTTCACTTCGCAATCAGGTAGGAGCCTAGCCGACATTGCCTTCGTAACGAGGCGAGTGAGGCGCGGCCAGATGCTAGGCCGCAGGCCAGGAAAAACCGGAGGCGTATTCGCTGGAATACGTTGAGGATTTTTTCTGGTCGAGAACGACGCAGATGGTCGTGGGTCGTTCGCCGCAGTAGAACGGTCAATGTCGGACAGGCTCCTGAGGAGCTGTATGTACCAAGAAGAAAAAACCTTTACCCTTCGATTCAGCCTGGAGGCCTCGTTTCCAAACGACTATGAGGGAGATGAGGAGCACCAGGTCTGGGTGCGAGAGTGGGAAGCGAGAATCAAACCGGATCTGCTCAAGGCGCTCTTCGAATCGTTGCGACAGCACCGGTCCTGGCAGACACACGTACGCAATCGCGGGAAATCCCCTGCCGATGAAATTGAAATCGTCCTCGCACGGGACTTTTCCAAACCTCAAGGATTCAGCCTGTCGTCATGACCCACCCTCCCCTCGGTTTATACCTCCACATCCCCTTCTGCCGGCAGCGATGCGACTTTTGCGCCTTCTATCTTGAGATCCATCGCGAGGGACGCGCGGAGACCTTTGTCCGATCCCTCATTCATGAGATCGGACTGTCGGCGCAGCAACACGTCTCCGCAGGCCGTCCCATCCAATCTGTCTATTTCGGGGGCGGCACACCAACAGTGCTCGCCGCGACTCAGCTTATCGCGATCCTGTCCGAGATTCGCAGGCATCTCACCTTCGCCTCCGACTGTGAAATCACCGTTGAAGCGCACCCTTCCACGATCTCCGAGCAGGATCTCGTTCAACTGCGTCAGGCCGGCGTCACCCGCATGAGTTTTGGTGCGGAATCGATGGAGGATGGCGACCTGGCTCGGGTCGGACGGCCCGGCACTGTCCATGAGACCGTTATGGTAGTGACTCAGGCCAGAGCCGCCGGATTCACTAACATCAATCTCGATGTGATGTATGGGCTCCCCGGCCAAAGCCTGGAGAGCTGGCAATGGACGCTGGCCCACTGTCTTACGCTGGCGCCCACGCATCTTTCCTGCTATGCCCTCACGGTCGAAGAGGACACGAGGCTTGCTTCCAACATCCAGCGCCGACGGAGTCCCGCTCCAGATGAAGGTCTTCAGATTGAAATGGACGAGACTGCGCAACGGATGCTCGGCGACGCCGGCTATGAGCGGTATGAAGTGTCGAACTATGCCAAACCGGAATATGCCTGCCGGCACAATCTGCTCTATTGGACCAATGGCGAATACCTTGGATTGGGCCCGAGCGCACAGTCCTATCTGGACGGGACCAGATTCGGCAACGTCGCCGACCTCGCGGCCTACGACACATCGCTCGCGGCAAACCGCCTCCCTATTGAAGATCTCACTAGGATCTCGGGGGAAGAGCAGCTCCGCGACGCCGTGATTTTCGGCTTGAGACTTATTCAAGGGATTCCCACAGACCGTCTCCATCAGCATGCCGCGAACTATGGGCATGCGGCCATCACCGCACAGTTACTCGCGCAACAGTTGATCGAAGAAGACGGTGAGCGCAGCAAACTATCGGCACGCGGTCTTCTCCAGGCCGACACGATCGCCGGGCAGTTGTACTAACCAAGCTCTGGTTTGTTTTGTTTATCTGGTTGATTTGGTTCATCTGGTTAGTTTCATTCAACCAAAAAACCACACAAACAAGACAAACCAAATAAACCAAATAATGGTCTTCTTAGGCTGGCGGACTTTTTCAGCATCCTGCTGCTCCATTGACTTTGTCCTTTGGTCGGGTGGAAACTGAACGCAGATCACAGCGGAGCTGCCATGCCCGTTAATATGGATCCTGCCAAGAAGCGAAGAAGGCAGCCGTCGCCACAAGAGGCAGATTCGTCTCCGTCCGAGATGAAAACGGCTGTGCCGACACAAGCGGCTCAGTTCGGCGAAGAGACGGAAGAGGATCGGGTGAAGGCGCTGGCGGATGCGGAGCAGAAGAATCTATGGGAGGCCACGGAAGTCATCGACATGGATAAAGTCTGACGCGAATTGCCGCACGAGATTGGCGGGACGGGCTAGGGTTCGAGGTCCCAAGTTCGAGGTGTTCGGAACTTCCAACCCCGAACTTCGAACATCGAATCGCGCCGTTCGCGCATGTCTCGCGCATCACGCCGCATGGCCGCTGGCGGACAGGCTCCTAGGCGGGCAGAAAGAAAAAGGCTATCGCCAACATTAGGTAGACCCCGACCAACATCACACCTTCCATCCAGTTTGATTCTCCGTCCATCGCCACGAATCCTACAATCAGGACCGAGATCGTCACCGCGGTCACCTCGAAGGGTGTGAAGATCAGATCCAACGGCGTCCCGAAGAAATAACTGGCAAAGACGAGCACTGGTGCAACGAGCAACGCAATCTGCAGGCTAGACCCCACGGCGATTCCAAAGGCCAAGTCCATTTTGTTCTTCACCGCCACCATCACCGCCGTGGAATGTTCGGCCGCATTGCCCACAAGCGCTACAAGAATGACGCCGACGAAGACTTGCGTGAGCCCAAGTTGCTGCGCAGCTGGCTGCAGCGCACCGACTAACATCTCGCTCATCAGGGCCACGAGACAGGTCACTACGGTGAGTACCGTGATCGAGGCGCCACGGGTCCAGGGTTGTTCGCCAAGGTCCGAGGCGTCATGAGTTTCTCCGGCAAACAGATGGCGATGAGTCTTCAAGGTAAACAAGAGGCTTGCGATATAAATGATGAATAATACAATTGATATTGTGAGGCTCAACCCTCGTTCAATCACGACACCACGATCGGCGGAGGTAAAATGGAAGAGAGCGGGAATGATGAGCCCCACAGCAGCCAGGAGCAGGAGACTGGCGCCCATTCCGGCAGCGGTCTGATTGAACTTCTGCCGCTCGTACTTCATCCCGCCGGCAAACAAGGAGACCCCGAGTACGAGCAAGATGTTGCCAATGATCGAGCCGGTGAGAGAGGCTTTGACGACATCGTGAAGGCCCTCGCGCAGAGCCACAAGTGCGATAATCAACTCCGCGGCATTGCCAAGCGAGGCATTGAGCAGCGCACCGATGCCGGCACCAACATGGGTCGTCAAATGCTCGGTGGCTCGTCCCAGCAGGCCCGCCAGCGGAATAATGGCAAGTCCAGCCGACACAAACACCAGCAGTGGATCGGCTCGAAGGACTTCGAGCGCGAGAGTCGCTGGGACAAAGATGAGCAGGAAATCAAGCCACGACGTGAAGAGATATCGCACGCGCAAACCCTAGCATGACCGTGGAACTTTGTCGATGAATCGACTCCGATCACCTCACGCGCTGTTCTATCCTTTTCATCTATGCCACCCGGAGACCTTGGCACGGCTTCTGACTCGGTTCGCCACCGTCCATTTTCGCGACTTCATGGCGCTGCAATTAACCCCCATGTTCGGGATGACGGCGTTCCAAGACCGGATGGGCATGAGCTTCCCAGACCTCATCGAGTCCGGACGCCTCGTGCAGGGTCATGACGTGAGTGGACCGCTTCCACTTACAGTGGCAGCCGCCATTGATCGCGACCTTCACGATACCCTGTGGCGGGCACGCTTTCACACCGCGTTTCGTCTGGACCGTCGTCTCCAACGTGGACTATTCGAACCGTCCCATAGTGTTCGTATCGGCGACAGTCTCGTGCCGGGCCCTGCCGCACTCCTACACCTCATGGACAATTCGTTTAGACAGCAAGCCTATGATCTCGGTCGGGTGAGAGCACTATCGAAGAGTTGCGTCACCCTTGAAGAGGGGTATCACTTTGAATATGGGCTCGCCCTCGTAAAAACATCCGCCTCACTCGTCTATACGCAGACCCTGGCGCTGGCACGCCAGCTCCAACCAGTTACAGACTCCCCCGCTCATTTCGCACTCTATGCGCAATCCTGCGCCCGAGAGAATTGGCCGAGAACCAACCTCCTGCTTATTCGGGCGGGCTATTAGCAGGATGCTGAAAAAGTCCGCCAGCGTAAGAAGATCGTTATTTGGTTTCTTTGGTTTCTCTCGTTTATTTTGTTAAACGAAACTAACCAGATGAACCAAATCAACTAAATCAACAAAACAAACCAGTTTGAGCATCCTTCGCGACATTCTCCTGTTGCTCCAGATGTGCAGATTACTGACGGTTTAGCGCAAACACATAGTTTTTCCCGGAGCCTGTTAAAAGTTACAACCAAGTCTGCTAGAATTCGCCCCCATGGCAGGAACGAAAACCCCCTTCGCACCTCCAATCCCGATAGAGACCACCAGCATCAACGTAGGTGCCAGGATCGACGCGCGTGTGATCGTGTTCAACTGTGAGTGTCACACCTATGAGCAAGTCATTGCGCTCTTTTGCCAATACATTCCGGGCATGACCAGCCCGAAAGCCTTCGAACTGGCATGGAAGATCGACCATGATGGCGAGGCCATCGTGTTTGCTGGTACGCTGGCACAAGCGGAAGAGGTTGCAGCAAAACTGGCGGGAGGGGGGCTACGAGTGGCCGTGCAATAATCGCAGCCTGGCTATTTCTTGCGTTTCTTTGCTGCTGCTTTGGCTGGTCGAGATTTTGATTTTGCCTTTGACTTAGCTTTTGACTTCGAGATGGCAGGACGCGATTTGGCTTTTGCAGGTCCGAGTTTCGCAGCCGACTTCGCATGTCTGTGCTTCGCGGGCGCGGGTTTCACCGGCACAGTCTTCTTGCCGTGACTCCCCGACCCCCCCTTCACGGGTTTCCCTTCAGCGAGCTGAGCCTGAAGTTTGTGTGTCGCGGATGTTTTGTTCAGTTTCGTCACCATATCGCCACTGTAGATCCGCACTTGATAGAGTTCTAAGAGCTTGCCGATGGCCTTCTGATCGCCTTTCTTTGCGGCATTCAGCAACCGGCGCCGATGGTTCATCTCTTCTTCTTCGGTATGGGAAGCAGCCCGTCGTTCCATGTCCGTCCTTTCTATACCAGGAGCCTGTCCGACATTGACTGATCTACTGCGGCACACGATCTACGACCATCTGCGTCGTGCTCGGCCCGAAAAATCCTCAACGTATTCCAGCGAATACGCCTCCGGTTTATCCAAGCCTGCGGCCTCGCATTTGGCCGCACCTCCTTCGCCTCGTCACGAACGGCAACGTCGGACCGGCTCCCAGGTACAGCAACGCGCCGCGCAGTATAGCGGAATTTGCGCAAATGCACCAGATGAAGCCTCACAAGGAGGGGCAGATGGCCAGAGAGGACAGGGTCATCATGAGTGTGAAGGAACTCAGGCGAGTGCATGTGCTTTGCCAGACAATGGAGAAGAAGCTGACGCAGGTGAAGGCGGGCATCCTACTGGGGCTGACGCCACGCCACATCCGTCGCCTCCTCGCGCGGGTGGCACAGGCGGGCGACCAAGGGCTCGCGCATCGGGGACGGGGGAAGCCCTCGAAGCGGCAGATCCAGGAAAAGGTCCAGACCAAGGCGCTGAAGCTCTATGCGCAGTGCTATGGAGATTTTGGGCCGACGTTGGCGGCGGAGAAGCTGGCCGAGCGCCACGGGGTCCCGATCAGTGATGAGACCCTGCGGCGGTGGCTGCGAGAGCGCGGGATCGATCATTTCATACGGCGGACGCGCCCGCATCGGGCCTGGCGGGAACGGAAGGCGCAGGCCCCGCTGCGTGTGCTCATGGCGTACATCGACGATGCGAGCAGTCGAGTGTATGCCCGGTTCTACGAGTATGAAGGGACGATCCCGGCGATGGATAGCTTCACGCGTTACGTGACACGGTATGGGATTCCGCTGGCCCTCTATGCGGACAAGCCTACGACCTATCAATCGCCGGCTCCGCCCACCGTGGACGAGCAGTTGGCCGGGGTGAAGCCCACGAGTCAGTTTGGGCGGGCGCTGGGCGAGCTGGGGGTCGAGCTGATCCCGGCCCACTCCCCGCAGGCGAAGGGACGGGTGGAGCGGCTGTTCAAGACGGTGCAGGATCGCCTGGTGAAAGAGCTGCGCCTGGCTGGCATCGCCACGATCGAGGCCGCGAATCGGTTCGTGGAGGAGTGGCTGCCGATCTACAATCGGCGCTTCGCGGTCCAGCCAGCCCAGGCCGCCGATCTGCATCGACCGAGGCCGGCAGGCCGAGCGCTGGACCGCATGCTCTGCATCAAGACGACCCGGTGCCTGCGCAAGGAATTCACCATCGCGCATCAGGGGAGGCTCTATCAGATCCACGACACCCTCCGGGCCCCCCACGTGCTGGTGGAAGAGCACGTGGACGGGATGATGCGGATCACGCACCAGGGCCGGACGCTCGGCTTTCAGGCGATCACGTCTCGGCCCATGAAGGCGGCTGAGGCCAAGACGGTTCACCGACTACGGTGCCCGGTCACGCCGAGGCCGGACCATCCGTGGCGCAAGCGCCTGCTGCCAGAACGAACAAGCCATGCGGCGGCGGCCGGAACATAAAACCGGACATTTCTACTTTGGGAGGAAGAGGACATTTCTATTTGGGCTTGACAGGGGACGGCGGTGGTCTTGCAAACTGACCGCCACCATGCTAGCGTGCCAAGGTTGTAGCGCTCAGGAAACCGTCTCCTTCTCGTACAATCTCGTGCGTGGAGGAACAGTCTCAAATTCATATCGACGTCACGGACGTCGCTCGACTTGAGAATAAGGGGGCCAGCCCCCCTCGCCTGCGCTAAGTAGGTGATCTGCAAGTCTTGAGGGGAGGTGAAGGCATGGCAGTGGTTTCGATCAAGGAATTGTTAGAAGCGGGTGTCCATTTCGGGCACCAGACGAATCGGTGGAACCCGAAGATGAAGAAGTTCCTCTTTGGAGAACGCAACGGCGTCTACATCATCGACCTTCAG
>Ga0334722_10006635_pt1 | contig 11388 bp, 10 predicted proteins | sample C3_bottom_MG_FD_207210 | JGI IMG/M metagenome (GOLD analysis project Ga0334722, IMG submission 207210) | Sediment microbial communities from Yellowstone Lake, YNP, Wyoming, USA - C3_bottom | ecosystem: Environmental > Aquatic > Freshwater > Lake > Sediment | place: USA: Wyoming | collected...
TCCCCATCCCGGTTCCGGGCCACCTGAACGCCCCAGTCCAGCGCGGCGCCCATGTTCGTCACCCAGGTCTCGAGATGAAGCTCGGCCCCGTAGGAATATCCCGCGGCCCGGCCATCCGGGGTGACTGCATCAACAAACAATCCCCCGGTAAGGTCCTCAAAATAAAGGGTGGGGTTCCATATCCCCTTCCCCACCTTCAGGACCGGGCGGGTTAGGTCGGCCTTGATTACCGCCCCTGATGTGGCAAAGATATCCGACCCATAACCGCGGATCGGGGAAATCGTGGTCCCGACATCACCTGAATTCCGAAAGGCCATCGAGAACAGCGAAATCTGGCTTCCCGGCAGGTGTTGAACCATCCTGGTCAGCAGATAAACCGAGGAGCCGCTGGCTGAGCCGCCCCACTCCTGCCGTTCCTGAGGAAAAATGGCCGAGACGGCCAGCCGGGTTTCCGGGAAGGCCAGGGAAATGCTCTCGAACGGGGCAACCTGCCTCCTCGAAAAGTCGTCAAAATCATCAAAGGAGGCTCCCACCGACACCCCGGTCAGCCCCGGCGACAGCGCTTTCACCAGGGGATATTCAAACGAAAAACCCAACTCCCGGCCGTCAAGGCCCCCCCCCGCGGCTTCCAGCATCAAGGGTGAAAAGAACAGGCTTGAAAGATTTCCGCTCCCGATCACGCGCCGGTCCAGATTGTCATATCCGACAATCACTCCATAGGAGGGAAAATCGCCGACCGTATCCATGCCCTGGAGCGATATCCCGTATTGCTCGCGGGTTGTCACTTTATCCGTTGCCACGACATCGATGAAAGGCGTACGGATTGCGGGCAATAGCCGGGCCAGGTTGTCGCCATATCCGCCCTTTCCAACCTGGCCTGGGTCAAACGCCGAGGGCGGGCGGACAAACGGCTGGTCGGTGGGCAGGCTGAATTCCCGCGGTTCATACTTCCTCCTGTAAAGGTCAAACCCCCAGGAGTTGAGGCCGACAAAATACAGCCACTCACCGGCCCTAACCGGGTAGGCGCTAAACCCGCCCCCGGTCAGTTTTTCCACCCGGCCGGAGGCAATTTCAACCGAATATGCCGAATATACCCGGTCATAATTGGCTGTAAATAAGACCCGGTCCCCGGCAATCGTGGGAGTCCCCTCCTGGAACGGCGTCCGCACCAGGGGCACTAAAACCCGCTTCTCCAAGTCCAGAAGGAAGATGCTGAGGTTCTCTCTGTTGGCCCGGGCCGATACCACTACCCGGGTCCCATCCGAGACCATTTCATCCACCAGGAGATCCGGAGAAAACAGGACCTCCTTCTTCCTGGAAACCGGGTCATACATCACGATTTCCGACCCGGACCCGCCCCAAGGGGGCGAGGTCTCGCCGAAGGCGGACCGGCGATCCCGGGAAAAAAGGACGCGCCCGCCAGGCAGGACGGTGAACGCCCTGGCCCGGTCCCGGACAACCACACGGTCATGTCCCGTTGCCGGGTCCCATTCATGGATGAGCGTTTCGTACCCGAACGAACGAAAGAAAGTATTGGAATATCCGCGCCCCAACTCCTGGGTCGCAAACCAGATCTTCCCGCCGGCCAGCTGCATCCGGGACATCCCCACCGGGAGCCCCCGCCGGAGCACCTTTTCCAGCCCGGTGGCCAGGTCACGCTCCACGATTTCGTCAAACTGGAATCCGGTGAATGCGCCGGTTTTCTCCGAAAAACTGCGCCGGTACAGGAGCCGGCCGCCGTCCACCACCAGGTCGGAGACATACCAGCCCCGCTCCGTTACCCGCTCGCCATCGATGTAAAAAGAAGCCGACCGGGCCGTGACATCCGATTTCCATTCATCCCAGAAGTCCGGGAATCCCCGGCCCCACACCTTGCGGGCGCTCGCATCCACCCCGGCCCACGGCAATACAGGGGAAACGAATGCCATCAGCCGGCTCCCGTTTTCCTGGACAAACACCGGAAACCGGCCGCCACTGGGCGTGCGGGACAGCCACTGCAGGAATTCGCTTCCGTAAAGGTAAGGGGCCATGCCTCCGGGAAACTCCATCAACCCGAGAGAGGCCTGTTCCAATTGGGGCAGGCGGCCATCCCGGGCCCGGGCCAGGAGATAGGCGTCAAAGAACCCGTCATTAAGCCGGCCCTGGTAAGGGGATATGGAGGACTCCACATTGGTCGCCAGCCCCTCGGTCAGCCAGGTCGGGGAAAAGATGTTGGGGGAACCCACCCGGCCAATAACGGCGGCGAAAAAGGCGGTGTTCCCCCGCACCGCCGTCATGTGGGACATGTGGGTGTATTCATGCACCGCCACCAGCTCCCACCAGTCCTCGACGGCAAACAAAGTCTTGATGGCCGGGGGGCTGGAAAAAAGATGCAGGCGAAAATATACGGGGTCGGCAAAACCATTGGCATAAAGGCCGGCATCTTCGATCGTTACCGGCACCCCCAGCGCCAGGGAGCCGGTCCAGGGGGTTACATAGGCCCTGGCGTCCTCCATGGCCCGCAGGACGGACACCGCCTCGGCGCCATGTCCCGGCCCGTAAAAAACGGTGAAGTCGCCGTTCTTGACGGTCTTCCAGCCGGAATCCCCGGATGCCCGTCCCGCCAGCACCGCGGCCAGGATGATGACGGCGGCCAGCCTGGCCAGGCCCGCCCGTCCCAGGCCAAAATTTATCCCCATAGTGGGGATTTTCTCATGGCTCCGGGAAGTTGTGTTACACTCGCCTTGGTGAGCATTTTCCGCCTGTTCGGCCCCCTGATATTTGCCGCCTGCCTGGCACCAGCTCCTGCTCCGGCATCCGGAAGGTGGGACCCCTGGAAGGAGGCGTCCACTCCCGCCCCCGACCGTTACTCGCCGCAGATGCTCAACACCAGGCTGGTCGATGAAACCAATCCCGCCAGGATCATCGGCCTCGGATCCATCCGTATTTACCAGTTATTCATCGGGCCGGGCCTCGCCGCCCGGTGCCAGTTTCACCCCTCCTGCTCCCGCTACACTTTCACCGCCATCCAGGAAAAAGGCCTGGTTAATGGCACCTTCATGGGCGCGGAACGGCTCCTGCGGTGCAACGGCCACGTCGGTTCCGGCGGCTATCCTGAATGGGGGAATTCCGGGCTCCTGGAAGATCCCGTGGATGGAAAGGAGGCGCCACTGCCATGGCTTTCCAGACTGGGATTCTAGCCGCCCTGTTCATCGCCTCAACGGCGCTGGGGAATTCGAACCAGCCGGGGGACGGGGCCGAAAACATCCGCGCTTTTGCCGACGAGCTCTTCGCGCAGGAGGAGTATTTCCGCGCCTCCACCGAATACATGCGCCTGCTTTCATACCAGCCCGGCCGGGCTGACGCCGACCAGGTCCGGTTCCGCATCGCCCAATGCCCGTACCGGGCCGGCCGCTATTCCGAGGCCGCCCAGGAATTCCTGCGCCTGGCGGTCTCGACCACATCCACGGACATGCTGGACCGGTGCCGCCTGGTAATGGCCGCCTGCCGCTACCGGCAGGATGACTTCCCGGCGGCCGCGGCGGACTGCGCACGGGCCGTATCGGCCTCCCCGAAATCAGCCCTGCTTGACCGGTTCATCTACCTCAATGGAATGAGTCTCGCGCATTCCGGCAACTGGACCGGCGCCTTCAGGGTGTTCACGCTGGTCCCGGGCGGATCCGCCCTGGCCCCCTCGTCCCGGGAACTGGGAAGCCTTTGCGCCCGGACATCGATGGAAAAGCGGTACAGTTCCCTGGCAACCGGCGCCATGTCGCTCGTTGCACCCGGACTGGGCCAGGCCGTCTGCGGCTACGGATGGGACGGCTTCACGGCCTTTATCATGTCGGCGGGTACGCTGGCCATCGGGCTGACCGGCCTGGAACGGGGAAACCGCGGCATGACCACCGCCGGGTTTGCCCTCTTTTCCATCTGGCATCCGGCCAATATTATTGGCGGAGCAAACGCCGCCCGGCGCGCCAACCGCCGGTCCGAAGAGCGCGCCGCCTCCAGGCTGGACGCGTTTTCCACGCTATCGCTTGACTGAGGGGAATTTAAAGCGGGTCCTCGTTTTGGGATCGGGTGGGGCCGGAAAATCCACCCTTGCTGCCGAACTCAGCCGCCTGCTCGATCTTCCCCTGATCCACCTTGATGTTGAACAGTGGAATCCGGGGTGGATTGAAACACCAACGGAAAAGTGGCGTCCCAGGGTTGCCGAACTCTGCAAGCGGGATTCCTGGGTAATGGACGGCAATTACAAGGGGTCGTTGGACATACGGATTCCGGCCGCAGACACCATAATATTCATGGACTTTCCGCGCCTAGTCTGTCTTTTCAACCTAATCAGGCGCATCATCCACTGGCATGGGCGGACCCGCCCCGATGTTCATCCGGGGTGTCCGGAGAGGTTCGATATGGAGATGTTCCGCTGGGTTTGGACTTTCCCCCGGAATGCCCGTCCCGAGATTATGGAGAAATTGCAGGATTTCGGTGCGGGCAAGCGGGTTATCCTGCTGCACTCCCGGCGGGAAACCAGCCGGTTCCTCGCCTCCCTTAAGCCCCGCCAGACTCCTTCTTTCATATAAAATAGCGCCGTGTTTGCCAGGCTAGCCGTAACCGCCATCCTGTTCATCACGCCCCTGGCGTGGAGCATGCGCAACGAAAATGCGGCCCTGGTAAAAAGCCTCGCCTTCGGCGTCCTCGCCGCCGGCCTGCTGCTGTCCTCCTGGCCCCACCAGCGCCGCGATGCCGGGCGGTTCCTCCCCATGCATGTCCTCCTCCTGCTGGCGGGTGTTTCCAGCCTGGCGAGTCCATCGCCCTCATTCGCGTTCATGTCCCTGCTCCCGCTCGCCACCCTGTGGATCATCGCCGGGGCATCTGCCCGCCTTCCGGATTCGGCATGGCGTCCGGCCATCATGCTTTCAGTCGTCGTGCCGGTGCTGCTGGGGACGCTGGAAACCGCCGGACTGGACCCCACCGGATGGCAGGCCGTGGTCCACGATTCATTCCACGACCGCGTATGTTCCACGCTCGGCAATCCCAACTTCTATTCCGCGTTCCTGGCCGGGACCCTGCCCTTCATCCTTTGGACCTCCCTTACCGCGGCCGGCGCCCTGGCCCGGATAATTTCCGCCGCCCTCGCCTCACTGGCTCTTTTCTCGATCCTGCATGCCGGCTCCAAGGGGGGATTGCTGGGAGCCGCCATGTCCATGGCCGCCATGGGACTGGGCGCCTGGAAGTCGGGCCTTCTGATTGCCCTGCCCCGCCGCCGCCTGGCCATGGCCGCCGGAACGGCCCTGGTAGTCGCCATCCTGGGTCTGGCCACTGCTTCCCCGGTGGTCCGGGAAAGACTCCTTTTCAAGGCCGCGCCCCAGGATGCCACTTCGGATTCACCGGGGGGGCCGGTATTGGCGCGCAACGAATCGGTGCGTTTCCGCATACTCACCTGGAAGCAGTCGCTCCTGATGCTGCGCGACGGACCCCTGGCCGGCCGCGGACTCGGACGCTTCCAGGTGGTCTATCCGGAATATCGTCTCCCGGAAATCATCCGCATGTTCGGTCAGCACAGCTATATGACCGACCACCCGGAAAACATCTCCCTGGAACTGGCGGTTGAACTGGGAATCATCGGGCTCGGCCTGCTGGCCTGGATGCTGGCGTCAATTGCCCGCGCCCTGGCGGCCCGCCTCGCCTCCCCATCCCCGTATTCCCGCTGGCTGGCCGTGTCGACTTTTTCCGGATTGGCCGGGATGCTGGCGACCAACACTTTCGGCGTGGACATCCATTATGGGGCCACTGCCGTTCTATCCGCCTGCCTCATCGGGGCCGCCCTTTCCACCCGCCTCCCGGCGGACCCGGTTCCCGGCAGGGCGAAGTGGGCCAATATCATCGCCTCCATCCTGCTGGCGCTGGCCTGGACGCGCGTATACGCCTCCGACTGCTCGCTCGCGCGTGGAATCGCCTATTCCCAGTCGTCCAGCTGGGATACGGCCGTCGGCTGGTACGGGAATTCCATCGCCCTGAACCCCTTCAACATAATTTCCAGGTATTTCGGCGGCGCGGCCCTGCTTGACCGGAACGGGGCAGGTGACCTGGACCGCGCTAAAACCCTTTTTGAATCGGTAAGAAGGGAAGCGCCAAATTATGTGTTAATCAACTATAAAATGTCCCTTCTCTATAGTAGAATCGGGAACGCTCGTGAAGCCGGTGAATTCCTCTCCCGCCAGGCGAAGCTCGACCCGGTTGCGGCGGTCTTCTTCCTCGACCGCGGCCGTATGGCCATGCAGGCCGGCAAGCCGGACGAAGCTCTCGCCGATTTCCGCAGGGCGGCTGAAACTGAGCCCGACAACCCCACCGGATACCAGTTCTGGGGCAACATACTGGTCCTGCAAAAACGCTACAAAGAGGCCCTGGCCGTGTATGAAAGGGGCCTTACCCGGAAGCCGGATGCCGCGGAACTGCTCTACAACTCGGCTGTGGCCGCCTACCAGTGGGGCAATCCGGCTCTCGCCCGCCGGTACGCCGAAAGCCTGCTTCGCATCGACCCTGGCCACCAGGGCGCCCGCCTCATTTTGGGGAAGCTGAAATGACCGGCATCGGGGTACTCGCCTCCGGCCGCGGCTCAAACTTCCAGGCGCTCCTGGAAGCCCAAAAACGCGGCGAATTCACGGGGCGGTTGGTGGTCCTTATTTCGGACAAGCCGGATGCGGGCGCGCTCTCCATAGCGAAGGAAAACGGTGTCAAGGCCGTCGCCATTTCACCCAGGGATTTCCCCTCCCGGGAAGCCCATGAAGAGGCCGTCGTCCGGGCCCTCGAGGAAAACGGCGCCGGGCTGGTCTGCCTCGCCGGGTACATGCGCATAGTATCCGCCCCCCTCCTGAAAAAATACCGGGGGAAAATCCTCAACATTCATCCCGCCCTTTTACCGTCATTCCCCGGACTGCACGGACAGAGGCAGGCGCTTCTCGCCGGGGTCAAGGTTTCCGGGGCCACGGTCCATTTCGTGGACGAGGGCTGCGACACAGGCCCGATAATCGTGCAGGCCGCGGTCCCGGTGGAGGAAAGCGACACCGAGGAAACATTGTCGGCAAGGATTCTTAGAGAGGAACACCGCATCTATCCGCTGGCGGTCCGGCTGTATTGCGAGGGACGGCTGCGGGTGGAGGGAAACCGGGTAAAAATCCTGCCCCCGGGGCAGAAAAAAGGAGAAAATTAATGAGCAATAAAAAGAATGTCCAGCGTGCTCTTCTTTCCGTTTCCGACAAGGCCGGCCTGGTTGAACTCGGCCAGGGACTCAGTGCCATGGGGGTCCAGCTGCTGGCCACCGGCGGAACCGCCAACGCCCTGGAGGAAGCCGGACTCAAGATAACCCGCACTGACGCCCTGACCGGGTTCACTGAACTGCTGGACGGGCGCGTCAAGACCCTGCATCCCGCCATCCACGCCGGACTGCTGGCACGGCGGGACCTGCCCCAGCACATGGAACAGCTCCGGGGCGCCGGCTTCTTCCCCATCGACCTTCTCGTCGTCAACCTTTACCCGTTCGAAAAGACCGTATCCAAGGAAGGCGTCTCCCTGGAGGAAGCCATCGAGAACATCGACATCGGCGGCGTAGCCCTCATCCGCTCGGCGGGGAAAAACCACGCGGATGTCGCGGTCCTGACCGACCCGGGCGATTACCAGTCCATCCTGGATGAAATGAAGGGGAACAGCGGGGCCCTGTCCCTGGAAACCCGCAAAATGCTCGCCCTTAAGGCATTCCGCCACACCTCCGCCTACGACACCGCCATATCCGGTTTCCTGGGGAGCCGGTTTGACGCGGGAAAAGAGGGGATATTCCCCGACCGGCTCATCCTGGCCTACCGGAAGAAGAGCGGACTGCGCTACGGGGAAAACCCGCACCAGGCCGCCGCCGTTTACGAGGAAATGCCGCCCCGGCGCGGGACCCTCGCGAGTTCCCAGGCCATCCACGGCAAGGAGCTTTCGCACAACAACTACCTGGACTTCGAGAGCGCGCTTTCACTGGCACATGAATTCGACGAGCCGGCCTGCGCCGTCATCAAGCACCGCAATCCCTGCGGATGCTCCTCGGGCCCGTCGCTTTCCATCGCCATTGAAAAGGCGGTCATGGCCGACCCGCTTTCGGCGTTTGGCGGAATGGTCGCGATAAACCGGGTCATCGACCAGGCCGCGGCCTCCACCATCATGGAAGTCCTGAAGCAGGTCAGGAAGTTCGACGGCCTCGCGGCGGTGGATTTCACCCCGGAAGCGCTGGAACTGCTGAAGGCCAAGAAGGACACCACCCTGGTAAAAACCGGCGAGATGCCGCGGGAAGCCGTCCGGGTCGCCATGCGGGGGATTGGGGGCGGACTGCTCCTGCAGACGCCGGACATCCACCAGTTGGATCCCAAGGAATTGAAGGTGGTTACCAAAAGGGCGCCCACCGAGGCCGAAATGCGGGACCTGTTGTTCTCCTGGCGGGTGGTCAAGCATGTTGTTTCCAATGCCATTGTCTTCGGCCGGGATGGCGTGACCATCGGCATCGGCGCGGGCCAAGTGAACCGGGTGGGTTCGGTCGCCATTGCCGCCAAGATGGCCGGCGACAAGGCAAAGGGAGCCGCCATGGCTTCGGACGCCTTCTTCCCCTTCCCTGACGGAGTGGAGGCGGCCGCCAAGGCGGGAATAACCGCGGCCATCCAGCCGGGCGGCTCGCTCCGGGATGAGGAGACCATTGCCACCGCCGACAAGTACGGCATGGCCATGGTCCTCACCGGCATCAGGCACTTCAAGCACTGATGAAGACCGGATTCAAGAACATCAACATGCGCCAAAGGGTGCCGGCCCGGCGGGCCGGCCTCCCCGCGTTCCGCGCGCGGGCAATCGGCGCCAAACCTGCCGCTGTCCCGCCCCGTCCCCAGGGGGGAAAGCGGGGCAAATGAAGCTGCTGATCGTCGGAAGCGGCGGCAGGGAACACGCCCTCGCCTGGAAGCTCAAGATGAGCCGGCACCATACGCACATTTTTTGCGCGCCCGGAAACGCCGGAATCGCGAAAATTGCGACCTGCGTCCCGATCAAATCCGGCGACATCCGTGAACTGGCCAAATTCGCATCCGACATGAAAATAGACCTCACCATCGTGGGCCCCGAGGCCCCGCTGGCTGAAGGCATCGTGGATGAATTCCACCGGGAAGGGCTGCCGATTTTCGGGCCTTCCCGGGGGGCCGCCCAGCTGGAGGCCAGCAAGGCCTTCGCCAAGTCCATCATGCGCCGGAACAGGATCCCCACGGCGGAGGCCAAAAGATTCACCGACGCCGGCGAGGCGGTCAGGGGCCTCGATGAATTCAAGCCGCCCTGGGTGATCAAGGCCGACGGCCTGGCCGCCGGCAAGGGTGTAACGGTCACGGCCGACCGGCAGAAGGCCGAGGAGGCGATCCGGGATGCCCTGGAAAAACACGCCTTCGGTGAGGCGGGAAAGCTGGTCCTCCTGGAGGAGTACCTGGACGGCGAGGAACTTTCCGTCATGGCCATATCGGACAGCCGGAAGGTCCTCATCCTGGCTCCCGCCCAGGACCACAAGCGGGTTTTCGACAACGATGAGGGGCCCAACACCGGCGGAATGGGCGCCTACTCCCCCGTTCCCACGGCGACTCCGGAACTTCTAAAAGAGGTGCATGACCGCATTCTCCAGCCCTGTATCGAGGGAATGGCGGAGCAGGACTCCCCCTTCAGGGGAATCCTCTACGCCGGGCTCGCCCTGACCAGGGAAGGCCCCAAGGTCATCGAGTTCAACTGCCGGTTCGGCGACCCGGAAACCCAGGTCATCCTCCCCCGCATGAAGGACGACCTCCTGCTGGTCATGATGGAGTCGATCGGTTCGGGGCTCCACCGCGACAGGCTGGATTTCACCGGCGAAGCCGCGCTCAGCATAGTCGCCGCCTCGGGCGGGTATCCGGGTGATTACCGGACCGGTATCCCGATCACCGGGCTTGACGAGGCGGAGAAGGCGGGAGCCGTGGTGTTCCACGCCGGCACCCGGCCCGAAGGCGGCGCCGTCCTGACAGCCGGTGGACGCGTGCTAAACATCACCGCCACCGGCCCCACGCTCCCCGATGCGGCCCGGAAAGCGTATGAAGCGGCCGGCATGATAAAGTTTGAAGGCATGCATTACCGCCGGGACATAGGCGCCCGAACCCTTAAAAGGAGCTGACATGAACAAGGCAAGGAACTTTGTGTCCATCGTTATGGGGTCGGATTCCGACTCCGAAATAATGAAGGAAACATCCGGAGTCCTGGCCAGGTTCGGCATTGCCCATGAATTGCGAGTGGCTTCGGCCCACCGCTCGCCGAAATTCCTGGAAAAATGCGTCCGGGATGCCGAAAAACGCGGGGCGTCGGTTTTCGTGGCCGGGGCCGGGGCCGCGGCCGCCCTGCCCGGAGCGATTGCCGCCCTGACCACCCGGCCCGTCCTGGGAGTTCCCATAGCCTCATCCGATTTGAAGGGTCTTGACGCACTGCTTTCCATTGCCCAGATGCCCGCCGGGGTCCCGGTGGGTGCGATGGCCATCGGGAAAGCGGGCGCCCGGAATGCCGGAATGCTCGCGGTCCAGATCCTGGCCCTCAATGATTCCAGGCTGGCCGCGAGCCTGATACAACACCGGGGCGAGCAGGAGAAGGGAGTCATGAAAAAAGACGCCCAGCTCCGCTCCGGTTCAATAAAATAAGGGGGAATACATGGCAGAACTGAAGGGCACTCTGACCGAGACCAACCTGATGGCGGCTTTCGCCGGGGAATCCCAGGCGCGGAACCGGTACACCTATTCGGCCAGTGTCGCGAAAAAAGAGGGGCTGGAACTGGCCTGCCGGACCTTCCTTGAGATAGCCGACCAGGAAAAGGAGCATGCCAAGCGGCTTTTCTCATTCATGAAAGGGGGAGAAATCACCATTACCGGGACTTTCCCGGCCGGCCCCCTGGGCCCGACCCTCGACAACCTGAAATCTGCCGCGGGCGGGGAAAACCATGAGCACACCTCTATGTACCCCGGATTTGCGAAGACCGCCGATGAAGAGGGCTTACCGGCCATCGCCAGCCTGTTCCGTATGATCGCCAACGCCGAGGTAGAACATGAGAAGCGCTACCGCAAGCTGATCGGCCTGCTCGAAAAAGGCGAAATGTTCAAGCGCGACAAGCCGGTGAAGTGGCGCTGCCTGAACTGCGGATATACGCACGAGGGCCCCGAAGCCCCCGCCGCCTGCCCTACTTGTGCCCATCCCCGCGCCTACTTTGAATCGGTCTAATAAAGAATCTGACTGCTCTGCCCCATGTCCTTTGTTGAAGGTACTCTCCCCATCAGCCCATGGACGCCATATGACCGCGTGATCCTTTCCTCCTAGCGCATCCATCACAGCTGAAGT
>Ga0334722_10006636_pt1 | contig 11388 bp, 7 predicted proteins | sample C3_bottom_MG_FD_207210 | JGI IMG/M metagenome (GOLD analysis project Ga0334722, IMG submission 207210) | Sediment microbial communities from Yellowstone Lake, YNP, Wyoming, USA - C3_bottom | ecosystem: Environmental > Aquatic > Freshwater > Lake > Sediment | place: USA: Wyoming | collected...
GTTTGTGGACGGGCACACCCTGTCTCGCTATGAGGCGGATCCTCTTTGGTGCCGGTTCTTCCTTAAGCATACACGGTTCAAGGTAGAGGAACGCGATCTGGCGGATTACCTCCTCAAATTGGGCAAGCTGGGGCACAAGCTCCCCACCTGCGTCTGGCCGTCGGGCGTGAAATCGCCCTTCGTACAGGGGGTGCGTCCAGTTCCTGTGCTGGAACTGACCCCGCCTTATCTGAGCACGGTCATGTGGATGGGGAAAGTGACGTTCCTGTACGGTAAATTGAGTGTTTCATCGGAACTGGAGGCGGTGTCCTACAGTCCTTCGGGAGGAGTTCTTGTCGCCCGGGATCCCGATGCCGAGGCCCTATGTCTGCAACAGCTCGCGGATGCGGGGTTTGAATCCTGGACCGACATGCAGCAGCTTCACTGGGGGATGGATTCGGAAAAGGTTGGCTCCGCGGTGCCGGAATTGAGCCAGCAGGGGTGGCGGGTGCAGGTGGCAGGGAAACAGGGGGGTACAGTCCAGATCAGGCATGAGTCTGACTGGACGCTTCAGGCCGCGTACGGAGTGGACTGGTTCGACTTGAATGGGGTCCAGTGGGGGGTGGGGCTGGGATTGAGATCGGTCAGTGCCGCCGACCTTGTTGCCGCCATCAGTGAGAACAGGGGTTTTGTCATTATTCCCGGCTCTGGCGAGGCCTTCGTGATCCCCGGTGAACTCAAACGCCTGATCATGACACTTCTCGCCTGGGGGAAACAGGCGGGGGGCACCATCAAAGTCCCCAAAAACAAGGCTCAACTCATTGGCATCCTGATGGCGGAGGCGGGCGCTGGCGGAACCGGTGCCGCGTTCGGGGTCAGCCCGGGGAAGATTAACGCGTTTGACAGCATCAAGCCTTGTGATCCCCCTCCCACATTCAGCCGTAAGTTCACGCTGCGTCAGTATCAGAAGGAAGGGCTGGGGTGGCTTCATTTCCTCCGTGACTTCGGGTTCGGCGGGTGTCTGGCCGATGACATGGGGCTGGGCAAAACCGTGCAGGTGATCGCGTTGCTTGAAGGGCGGCGGGTTGAACGGGAGAAAGACAGGACGATTCCACCGTCGCTGGTGATTGTTCCCCGCTCTCTGGTGTTCAACTGGGTGGCCGAAATCGGACGGTTCGCGCCGGGTATGAGGGTCCATGCCCATGCCGGCTCCGGGCGGTTTGCAGGCACCGCCCTGTTCAATGCCCATGATGTCATCATCACCACCTATGGCACCGTCCGCAGTGACCTGGGGCTGCTCAAGACCATGGACTTTGATTATGTGGTGTTGGACGAGGCCCATGAGATCAGGAACGCGGAGGCGCTCTGCTCGCGGGCGGTCAAGGTGCTCAAGGCCAGACACCGCCTCGCCGTCACCGGCACGCCCGTGATGAATTACCTGGGGGACTTGAAGAGCATCTTTGAGTTCCTCAACCCCGGAATTTTCACTGTGCTAGGGAAGCTGCAGGATCCAAAAAAGAAGGGGCAGGGGAAGGGTTTTGATTTCACCCTGTCCGGATCCATCCTCCGGCCGTTTATTCTCCGCCGCGAGAAGAGCAAAGTGGCCAAGGATCTCCCTTTGAAAACGGAACAGACCCTCCAGTGCGACTTGAGCGACGAGGAGCGGTTGGAATACGACACGCTCAGGGACCTCTACCGGCAGACCTTGCTCAAGCAGGTGGATGCCGAGGGGATGGCCGTGATGCAGATGCACGTGCTGGCGGCTTTGACGAAGCTGCGGCAACTCGCCTGTCACCGGGGACTGCTCGACTCCAGCAAGATCGGTGACGGCAGCTCCAAGCTCGACATGCTGATGGACCGCGTCAAGCAGGTGGTGCAGGAGGGGCATAAGGTTCTGGTCTTTTCGCAGTTCACATCGTTGTTGGCGATTGTGAGGCCGCTGTTTGATGCGGCCGGCCTCACGCACGCCTATCTGGACGGGAAGACCCCTCCTACGAAGCGGGCTGAAGAGATCAACCGGTTCCAGACGGACAAGGATGTCAGCTGCTTCCTGCTGAGCCTGAAGGCGGGAGGGTTGGGGCTGAACCTGACTGCTGCCGACTACGTGTTCATTATCGATCCCTGGTGGAATCCCGCCATTGAGCAGCAGGCCATGGACCGGGCCCACCGGATCGGGCAGAAGCGGCCGGTCTTCGCCTACCGCATCATCATGCGGGACACGGTCGAGGAGAAGATGATGGAGCTGCATGCGCGGAAGCGGGCGCTGGTCGAAGGACTGCTCACGGAAGACAATGCCAGGATTACCAGCCTGACCCGTGATGACCTTGCGCTGTTGCTGTCTTAAGCCGGTTGACTGAATTGCCATTGGTTATTGAAGGAGCGCCCTCATGATTCTCGTTGTTGGCCTATCTTCCGTCTGGCAACGGACCCTATTCTATCAGAACTTTCAGCCCGGCCGGGTCAACCGGGCGGCGCGCGTGATTGAAACCGCCTCAGGGAAAGGCGTCAATGTGGCCCGGGTGGCCACCACGCTGGGCGAGCGGGTTCTTGTGCTGACCACGGCGGGCGGACACCGGGGCCGCCTCTTCCGGGCCGCCCTGCGTGCCTCTGCGCTGCCTGCCCGGGTCGTTCCTGTGGCCGGTGAAACCCGTCTCTGCCAGACCCTGATCGGCCCCGGGAGCGTGACGGAGTTGGTCGAGGAAACGCCAGCCCTTAGCCTCAGGGAGATCTCTGCCGTATTGTCTGCCTATACCCGGGCCTTGCCCAAGGCCTCCATGGTGGTTCTGAGCGGGACAGTCCCAAAGGGGGGCGGGGACGATTTCTATGCCAAGCTGGCGCGGCTGGCGAAGGCGCGCGGGATCCCTGTCTTTGTTGACACCCAGAAGGCGCAATTGCTCCATGTCGTCCGGGAGCAGCCTGCTGTGGTCAAGATCAATGCGGCCGAGCTGGCGGAAGCCACGGGAACACGTTCTCTGGTGAAAGGGATCCGTGAGCTGAGCCGGCGCGGTGCCAGGAAAATTGTGATTTCACGGGGCGCAGACCCGGCCATCGCCTTTGACGGCAAGAGCTCTTGGCAGGTCAAGCCACCCTGTATCGAGGTGGTTAACCCCATTGGTTCTGGAGATGCCATGATGGCCGGACTTGCCGTTGGCTTGGTCCGGGGCAAGTCCCTTCTGGAGGCCTTGCGCCTCGGCATCGCCTGCGGCGCCGCCAACGCCCTGACTGATACCTCAGGTGTCATCCGTCCCGGCGATGTTAAGAAACTGATTTAACAAGACATTCGTGGCTTGGCCAGGCAGGTGAAGCCTAGTTGTTTGTGACGGGGTTTACGGTTATAGTTCCGGCGGTGAAAGGAGGCTTAGTACCATGGAAATTGGGCTCGGATTAGGTTCCAATCTGGATCATCGCCTCGATAACTTGCGCGAGGCGACAAAACGTATCACCGCACTCCCGGGGACCCGCCTCCTCGCCAAGGCGCCCATCTATGAAACGGAACCGGTGGATGTCAAACCGGAATACAAGCCCCTCCAATACCTGAATTCCGTGATCATTGTTGAAAGTGCGATGGAACTCATGGCCTTTTCGGACGCGATCCATAAGATCGAGGACGAGATGGGGCGGATTCGCACCGAGGACCGCAATGCGCCACGGACGATTGATATCGATATCCTTTACGCGGGGCAAATCACGCGCGCTGACGGCACGCTCGATCTCCCTCATCCCCGTTTGGGGCATCGGCGGTATGTACTCCAGCCCCTGGCGGATGTCCGGCCTTTTCTGCGGCTTCCGGGCGAGGCCCGGCTGGTTCCGGATATCCTCAAAGCGCTTCCGCCTTCGAACGTGAAGCTGTTCCGATCCAATCAGCAGTGGTAAGCGGGTCGGCGTGTAATCGCTGGGCTTTGCTGCCGTACAGCGTACTGCCACTCAAGCCCTTTGTTTACGGGGGTTAAAGTGGTAGAAGTGCAGGGACTCGAACCCTGGACCCGATGATTAAGAGTCATCTGCTCTACCAACTGAGCTACACTTCCACAATAACCGAACCGGGCGGGGCCCGAAAATGGAGCGAGCGAAGGGATTCGAACCCTCGACAATCACCTTGGCAAGGTGACACTCTACCAACTGAGTTACGCTCGCGTAGGAAAACGGGCCGTAATCTACCAGTTCCCACCGGGGTTTCAACATATTTTTCACGGTGATTTGACGGCTCCCTTTTGAACCGTTAGCATCCCCGTCATGTTTCAAGACGAAATCGATTTCAAAGGAGGCCGCTCGCGTCCCGCCAAGGCGTCCATCGCGCCCGGGGACCCTCCCGAAATCCTTGCCGGGGTGGTAAATCGCGTCGTCTATCTTTCTGATGAAACCGGCTATTGCGTGTGTGGCGTCGTCCCCCGGGGGAAGCGTGACACGGATGAAGTCACCGTGGTGGGAACCTGTCCGGGGCTCTGCGTGGGCGAGACCTTCGAGGCGGAGGGACGCTGGGCGAGTCACGCAAAGCATGGCCGCCAATTCCAGGCGACGAAAATAGAATGCCGCCCCCCCGTCACACTTGAAGGCATCAAGCGCTATCTTGCCAGTGGCATGATCAAGGGCATCCGGGGGGTCATGGCGGAACGCCTCGTGGCGGCGTTCGGTGACCGGACGCTTCAAATTATTGATAAGGAATCGGCGCGATTGGAGGAAGTTGATGGAATTGGTGCCGGCCGCCGGGAGATGATCAAGGAATCCTGGCGGGCGCAAAAGGCAGTCCGTGACATCATGGTTTTCCTGCACTCGCATGAGGTGGGGACGGCCTGCGCGATGCGGATCTACAAGCAATACGGGGATCAGGCGGTCACCGTTGTGCGAGAGAATCCCTACCGGTTGTGCCATGAGGTGTGGGGCATCGGGTTCAAGACGGCGGATGGGATCGCCCTCAGCCTTGGCGTTCCACCGCATTCGGAGAGTCGTGCCCGTGCCGGTGTCCTCTATCTCCTGGACAGCATGGCCAGCGAAGGGCACTGCTTCTGCCCGAAAGAGGATCTCATTGAAGCGGCGGAGCAGATGCTCGAGATTCCCGGCGATATCCTCAAGGCGGCCGTGGCCCACGGTGTTGAAACCCGGACGTTGGTTGAAGAGCGCGGCAATGTGTTTCTTGAGCCGTTGTTCCGGGCCGAGTCCGGAACGGCGGCGGCGCTGGAGCGGTTGATGCATACCCCCGCACCGCGTGAGTCAATCCGGATCGAAAAGGCTGTGACGTGGGCGGAGGGCCGGATGGGAATCGGGTTCGCGCCGGCCCAGCGGGCGGCCCTCGAAATGGCGCTGTCGAAAAAGGTGTCGATCATCACGGGCGGACCGGGTGTCGGCAAAACCACGATTGTGCGTGCTTTGACGGATATCTTCTCGGCCCGCAAGCTTGAGATATGCCTGGCGGCACCCACGGGCCGGGCGGCCAAGCGGATGGAGGAGGCGACTGGCTTGCCCGCGAAAACTTTGCACCGCCTGCTGAAGTACGTGCCCGGCACCAACCACTTCGAGCATGGGCCGAACAACACCATCGAGGGGGATGTATTCATCCTCGATGAGGTCTCCATGATCGATATCCAGCTGATGCACTCGTTCCTAGGGGCGCTACCGGCTTCCGCCATCCTCGTCCTTGTCGGCGACGCGGATCAGCTGCCGAGCGTGGGGGCGGGGAATGTCCTGCGCGACCTGATCGAATCGGGTGTGGTCCCCCTGACGATGCTCGAGACGATCTTCCGGCAGGAGTCCCAAAGCTGGATCGTGCGCAACGCCCACCGGGTCAACCGCGGTGAACCCTTCGAACTGCCGGAAGACGGGCGGGCGGGTGACTTCTTCTTCATTGAGTCGGACACTCCCGAGGATGTGATCGCGAAGATGGTGGAACTGGTATCGTCGCGGATCCCGAAGAAGTTCGGTTTCGACCCGATGACCGAGGTGCAGGTGCTGACGCCGATGCGGCGCAACCAACTGGGGTGCGAGGCCCTGAACACGGTGCTGCAGGAGGCCCTCAATCCCGGTGGGCCGGCGGTCAAGCGGTTTGGGCGGCAGTACAAGGCGGGCGACCGGGTGCTGCAGGTGCGTAACAATTACGACAAGGACGTGTTCAATGGCGACATCGGCCAGGTGGACCGGATCGACGCTGATATTGGCGAGGTGATCGTCAATTACGACGGGCGCCGGGTGGCCTATGCGTCGGAAGAGCTGGATGAAATCGATCTGGCCTATGCCTGTTCGGTGCATAAGTCGCAGGGGAGTGAGTATCCGGCGGTGGTGCTGCTGATGACCACGCATCACTTCAAGCTCTTGCAGCGCAACCTGCTGTATACGGCCATGACACGCGGCCGGAAGCTGGTGTGCCTGATCGGGTCCCGCAAGGCGGTGGCCATGGCGATCCGGAACAACCATGTGTCATTCCGCAGGACAACTCTGCGTGACCGGCTGAAGGGCCTGCTGTAGGCAAAAAAAAGCCCTCCCCCCGGGGCTGCCGGGGAGAGGGTCAGGACGACCGGTCGGCTTAGCGCCGTCCGCGCCGCGCGCCGTTGCCACCGCCACCGCCGCCACGGCGCGAGCGCGCCTCGCTGACGACGATCTTGAGGCCGCCGATGTCGCGCCCGTTCAGGCCGGTCATAGCGGCCTGAGCGGACTCGATGCTTCCCATGGTGATGAACGAGAAGGTCTTGGTTTCGCCATTGCGGGGCGGAACCATACGGACCTCCTTGACGTCACCGAACTTGCCGAACTGCCGCTGCAGTTCCTCGCCCGTGACCGACTCATCCAGGTTGCCGATATACAGGTCGGGGGACCGCACAGGCCCATTGGAGCGGCTCCCGCCACCACTGCCCGAGCTTCCGCGCCGTCCGCCACCCACCTTCATCCCCGCGAGCATTCCCGCGAGGAAGAGGGCTATGGAGCCAGCTGAGCACACTACGATCTTTTGCCACACTGCCAGATTACAACAGATACCACACATACTACTTATTCTCTTTCTTTTGTCTCACACCGGGGGGGTCACGCCGAGAGGTGCGGCGTCCTGCTCCGGTCACTTCATCTCGATGAACCCTTCCAGTTTCCGGATCCGCGTCGGATGACGCAGCTTCCGGAGCGCCTTGGCTTCGATCTGGCGGATTCGCTCACGAGTGACGTTGAACTGCTTGCCTACCTCTTCGAGGGTGCGCGAATACCCGTCCGCCAGCCCGAACCGCAGGTTGAGTACCTGCTGTTCCCGCTCGGTCAGCGTGCCGAGGACGTCTTTGAGACGATCCTTTAGCAAGCTGTAAGCGGTCATTTCGGACGGATTTTCCGCGCCCTTGTCCTCGATAAAGTCTCCAAAATGCGCATCGTCGCCATCGCCCACCGGGCTTTGGAGGGAAATGGGCTGCTGGGCCATCTTGTAGACGGCACGGACCCGTTCCACGGGCAGGCTCATTTCCTCCGCCACTTCCTCGGGCGTGGGTTCGCGGCCCAGTTCCTGGACCAGCTTCTTCTGGACGCGCATCAATTTGTTGATGGTCTCGATCATATGCACCGGGATGCGGATGGTCCGGGCCTGATCCGCGATGGCGCGGGTGGCGGCCTGACGGATCCACCAGGTGGCATAGGTGCTGAATTTGTAACCGCGACGGTACTCGAACTTCTCGACGGCCTTCATCAGGCCGGTATTGCCTTCTTGGATCAAGTCCAGGAAGGAGAGGCCGCGGTTCATGTACTTTTTGACGATGCTGATGACGAGCCGGAGGTTGGCCTCGACCATCTCGGTGCGGGCGATCATCCCCTTGCGCATCGCATCCTTGAGATTCTTGTACTTGGTGACGAATTCCTCCGCCGTCAGGCACATCCGGTCTTCCAACTTCCGCTGCTTGCGTTGCTCGGCGACCAGGGCGTCCGCCTGCTTCTTGCTTTTGCGGGTCTTGGACAGGATGTCGACTTGGGCGAGGCAGCCGGTCATTTCCCGGTAGTCATCCTCGACCTTGGCGGCCAGGGATTCAACGATCTTCTGCTTGAAGTAGAGGTTCTCGTACAGTTCCCCCAGGCGTTTGCGGGCACGTTCGATTTCTTTTTGGGCCACCGTCCGCTGGGCTGCCGTCACCTTGCTCTTGCGCAAGTCGGAGGAGGCCTTCAGGAACTTGTCCCGGTTCTTGAGGATTTCCCGCTTCAGGTGGGGCATCTTCTTGAGATAGGTGTCGCGGCTGTCGACAAACTTGTCCTCGATCACGCGGTCGAAACGGTCCCGGCCGGTTTCAAGGCGCTCGGCGGTCGCGAGGTAGAGGTCCGGGGCGATGCCCAGTTCATCGAACAGCACCCGTACGGTAACCTCGGCAGCCTCGATTCGCTTGCAGATTTCCACTTCCTGCTCGCGGGTGAGCAGGGGGACCTGACCCATCTGGTGCAGGTACATGCGGATCGGGTCGTCGAAAATATCGAGCCGCTCGGCACGGGCCACGGACGTGGTCTGTTTGGCTGGTTCCTTGCGGAACTTCTCGGCATCAGAGGCCTCAATGATCTCGATATCCATACTGCGCAGGAGCTCGAGATAGCCTTCCAATTCCTCGGGATTGATCACCGAATTCGGGATCATTTCGTTAATATCGTCGAAGGTGAGGAAGCCCTGGTCCTCGGCCAGCTTGACCAAGTCCTTGATCCGCTGACTGCGTTCTTCCCAACTCAGTCCGCCACCGGGCGCGGCGGTGCCGGTCTCGTCGCCTTCGGCTTCCGGTTTCGCCTCGATATCGGGTTGGTCGGAGGACTCTTCGATCAGTCGTCCGTGGGAACCGCCTGACGCCTTGGAGCCCAGACCGCCCTTGGCTTTTCCCGACTTGGGTGCGGCTGTGGCTGCCTTGACCGCGCCGAGCGCCGTCTTGGCGGCTTCCCCGGGCTTCTTCGCCGCTGCTTTGACCGCGCCGGGCGCCGTCTTAACGGCTTCCACGGGCTTCTTCGCCGCGGGTGTGACCGGTTCAGGCGCCGGTTTCGCCGCTGCGGGCTTGGTCTTTACTTGGGGGGTCGGCTTCGATTCTGTTTTGGAGGGTTTCGGGGAGGGCTTTCCAGCCTTGGATTCCTTCGGGACCGCCTTGGATGCTGCGGGTGCTTTGCTCTTCGCCATAGTTTTCCTCTGATAACAGTCGAATACACTAACCAAAAAAGGGCACAATACAACGTCGAACGGTCAATAATGTCATGCGATTGCCTGCGTGGCAATAGGAAAAACAGAAGGAGGCAAAAGAATTCAGGAGTCAGAATCCCGAGTGGGGGGCAATCGCCAACAAGGACCAGCGAAACTTACGCCGGGCCCATGAATCCGTAGTGGATCAGGATCCGGAAGGCGATGTGGTTCAGGGCGAGTGCGTAGAGGGAGGAGATCACATCGTCCACGGTGATGCCCCAGCCGCCCGGCAGGCGTTGCAGCCGGTAGGCGGGAAACGGTTTGATGATGTCGCAGACCCGGTGGGTGACGAAGGCCACGGCCACCATGAGCGGGGAAAAGGGAAGCCCGATCATGACGATCGGGAAGGTGAGATATTCGTCCGCCACCACGCAGTGGGGATCCTTGTAGCCGGTCGCCTTTTCCCCCGCATCGCAGATGGGGACGGAGAGCAGGCTCAGGATCGCGGCGGCGGTGATGTGGAATGGGATCTCGCAGCCCAGATACCGGCCCGCCGCCTGCACGGCCCCCGCCAGTGCAATGCCCGGCAGGGTTCCGACCGTCCCGGGAATGACGCGACTGTATCCCAGACCGAACCCGGTGGAGAGAAGGACCGCGAGTTTCCGGATGATGGTCATGGGTGCACTCAATCCTTGAAGATGACGTGTTTCCGGAGGAAGAAGTTGATCAGCAGTGAGACCACGATGTTGGCGAGGAAGGCGGAGGTGGTCGTCATGCCAAACCGGTGGATGAGTACGCCCATGATGCTGCTGCCGATTACGATACTGACGCCCGATACCCCGTAGAAAAATAGAAATTCCAGCACCGGGTGGTGGCGGCCCCGCTCAAAGACCCAGGCGATGTTGATGATGTAGGCCGTGAGGTTTGAGAACAGGAAGGCCACGGTGTTGTCGATCATGGCGTTGCGGGCCCGGATTCCCTGTGACACCACGGGGACCGTCAGGTGAAAGAGCGACGCGATGGTGTCGTGCTGGTTCAAGGCGGGAAACAGCTGGAGGGCCATCCAGTAGAAAAGGGTGATGTGGACGGTCGTCGCTATCACGCCCGCGATCCCGTACTTGATGAACTGGATCAGCGGCGTGTGATTGTCGTTGCCTTTGAATTGGATCAGGACGTGTTGCATTACTTGTCAATCTGGACGCGGCGACGGAGGAAGGTGGGGACGTCCAGGTCTTCACCTCCGACTAACGTGGGCTCAATGTCCTTAAAGATGCCTTTGCTGATTTCCTCCAGTCCCAGTTGGGTCTGGATGGCGTCCGATTTCTTCCTCTTCTTCTTGCCCTCGGGGGAGTCGGGGTCCGTGACGATGGTGGGTTCGCCGTCCTGGGCGTCCGACTCGTCCTCACCCCGCCAGAATCGAGAGGCCACGATGGTGACGGATACGGTGTCCTGCCAGGCGTCATCGATGGCGGTTCCCATGTGAATGTGGGCGTCCTTGCGCGTGGCGCCCTCGATGGCGGTCATGATCGACTGCACATCGCGGACGGTCAGGTCCTGGCCCCCGAGGATGCTGACCAGAATCGACTCGGCGTCGGCCAGTGTCTGGCCATCTTCCAGGAGGGGGCTGTGGAGGGCGCCCTGGGCGGCCTCGGTGGCGCGGTTGGCACCCTTACCTTCGCCGTAGCTGAAGATGCCGCCACCGCCGCTGCAACGGGCCACCATGCGGAGGGTGGCGAAGTCGAGATTGATAATGCCGCGTTGGGTGAGCAGCTTCCAGATGGCAAAAGCGCCCATGCTGAGGTAATAGTCGGCCTGCTCGAATGCCTCCTCGGCTGTGGCCGTGGGGCCCGCCGCCGCGAAGAGCGACTGGTTGGGTATGACGATGACAACGTCGGACTGGTCCTGGAGTTCGATCTGGCCTTGACGGGCCTGGGACATCCGCCTGTCACCTTCGAAGGCAAAGGGGAGGGTGGCGAAGGTGATGACCATGGCGCCGGTTTCGCGGGCGGCGCGGGCGACCACGGGTGCGGCGCCGGTGCCGGTCCCGCCCCCGAGGGTGGTCACCACGAACACCAAGTCCATTCCCCGGAAGACGTCCTGGAGCCTGTCGAAATCGTCCTCGGCCGCTAGTTTACCAACCTTGGCATCGCCGCCGGTTCCCATACTGCGGGTGATTCGCTCCCCGATCTGGATGCGGTTGGCGACCCGACCGGATCGCAAGGCTTGACCATCGGTATTGATGGCGATCAGCGCGGGGCCGCCTTCCCAATGCCGGGCCATGCTGTCCAAGGCATTGCAGCCACCGCCGCCGA
>Ga0334722_10006637_pt1 | contig 11388 bp, 8 predicted proteins | sample C3_bottom_MG_FD_207210 | JGI IMG/M metagenome (GOLD analysis project Ga0334722, IMG submission 207210) | Sediment microbial communities from Yellowstone Lake, YNP, Wyoming, USA - C3_bottom | ecosystem: Environmental > Aquatic > Freshwater > Lake > Sediment | place: USA: Wyoming | collected...
AAAAATAACCCTCTTGATTTTCCATCAATAGCAAGCATTTTTGAAGAAAATGGATTTAAAACTGGCGCTATTGCTACAACTTATTTAAATGATTCTCAAAACTTTAGAAGGGGTTTTGGAACATTCATTTCTCCTTCCTCAACCCCACTTCCCTTGGACTCTTCTTCTCAAAATAAGCCTATTAATTTTTCAAGTCGATATTTAAGAGCTAACAATGTCACCCAGCAAACCTTAAATTTTATTCGGGAAAACAAAGATTCAAAATTTTTTTTATGGGTTTATTATTATGATTTAGCTTATTATTTTGATTCTAATTATGAACCTGAATTTAGTAAATCTTTTTTGAAGGAAGGGCAGAAAATGAAACCAATTAAAGAGTTAAGATATTTAAATCAAAACGAACTTACCCCAAATCAAATTGAATATTTAAAAGCAAAATATGATGATACATTGTTGGCTATTGATAAAGAAATTGGCCGGGTGATTGAAGAATTGAGTTTTTTAAAAATTTATGATGAAACTACCATTATTATAACTGCAGATCATGGCACCTCTTTTTCTCATAGCCCTTTCCATGGCGATAATTTATATGAAGAGTCAATAAGAATTCCAATGGTTATAAAATTACCTTCCGATAAAAAATATCTTATAAAAAACCATATCGAAGAAAATACTCCAATTCTTCTTACAGATATTCCCCAAACCCTTAAAGATATTTATAATCTTAATTCGTCTCCATTACCATCTACTAGTCAAAATATGTTTCAGTCAGACCCAGAACGTTTAATTTTTGTAGTTGTTGTGGAAGTAAAATTCCAGCCACCCGATAGTAGTTCTGCGATACCAAGAGAAAGAATGGATGTTAATATAAAAGAACCGGAAGGAATAAAAAAGAAAATGATTAAAGGGGTAATAAAAGGAAATTATAAACTTATTATTAAACAAAATAGCAAGTGGTTTTTTGACTTATCTAACGATCCTTCAGAAGAAATTAATCAGATTAATAAGAATCAATTTAGGCAAATTATATTTTTACTTGAAGATAGAATAAAAGAATTTTTTAAAGAATTTATTTAATTATTATTTTTTAAAAAATTCAGGATCAATAACCAAAGGAATTGAATATTCTCGAGCTGTGATAGCTAAATGAGAAAGCTCGTTACCTTCTTTTAAAATAATACCTTTGAGACGAGGTATTATAGGAATCCATTTATTAGAAAGAAAAGTAGCCGCAATAGTTTTACCGATAAATTTTTGGGGGAAGTCTTTATCTTCGACAATAATGGCTTTTTCATAGTCAATAAATCCAGGGACAATAATAATCTTTTTTGATTTGACTTCTTTTTTTGAATAAGGAAATATCGAACCCGAAATATATCGATAAGATTCATTAATTTTTGGCTCTTTATAAAATTTTTCTCTTAATTTAGCTAAATCTTTTTTTGTAAGTATTTTTTTGTTTTGTAATATTTTATTGCTTCCGTTAAATTTTTTTATAATTTTGAGTCTATTTTGATAAATTTTTTTCAAAAATATTTCTCTCCATAAAACTTTTTCTTCCAACCATTTTACTATTTGTTTATTTAAATATTTATTATTTTTTTTATTTTGATTTTTTTGAGGAAAATAATAAAAATTAAAAACTTCTTTTTTGTCCATATCGGCTATTCGGGGAGTCAATATTTCATATGGTTGAGGGGACCAATAATAGTAATTTTTAACAAATAAATCGTAATCTTCTTTTTTATAAAAATGAGGTTCACCGGCTTTTACTAATTTTTCTGTGTTTGATAACCTTTCATTAAATTCCGAATTTGGATACTTCTTTTTTTCAAATATAAGAAAATATTGTAAATATAGTCCACTTAAAAAAAGCCAAGCAAAAGTCTCTTCAATAGTAATATTTGAATTTTTTCTTTGTTTTTGAGATTGACTTAAAAGTGAATTTTCGGCAAGCAAAATTTTTAATGGTTGAATAATTTTTGAAATAAAAGAAGAGGGTGTTTTGTAATGGTCATTGAAAGCGGTTGAATTCCAATAAACTTGACCTCCAATTATTTCTAAAATTTTACTAGAGCAATCATCAGTGGAGATGTTTTCAAAAAAGCCTGATTTTTTTAATAATTTTTTTAAAATTTGAGAGGTCAATAAATCATTATAAAAGTTAATAGAAATTTCAGAAAGATGACCCAAGGCATCGGTAAAATTATTTCTTTCCCATTCCTGAAATATAAATTTCTTTCTATATAATTTTTGAAGTCTTTCTTTTTCTTTCAATAAAATTTTTTCTTCTTCAGAACGAGTGATAGGGCGAACCTGAAGAATATAGACTGAGTCTTTTTTAATTCCTAATTCTACATCAGCTCCTTGAGGAAAAATTTGATCCCACTTTTTGATAATATCTTCTAATTTTTTAAATATCGATGAAGAGATTTTATTTTTGTCTCCAACCCATTTTTTACTTTCTTTATTATAACTTAATCTTACTTCGGGAGTTTTTCCTTCAGTAATGGCAAAACTTTTCCAAGATAAATTTAGTCGACTTTTTTGAGGATTGTGGGGTTCTTGGGTGAACAAAACTCCTGAAAGGTCAAAATCTATGAATTTTTGAAAAAAAAGATCAACACGACTGCAGTGGAATTTCCGAGCTATTTTTCGGTTTTTCTTCCAAATATTCAAAACCTTTTCGGCATTTAAAGACGATAAATCCAGAGGAGGGGAGCTTTCAAAAATTCCTGCCAAGCTGCGGCTTTCGTTGTCTTCTGTTTTTGCCGCACTTCTGATGATAATTTTAATATTTTTATTATTGCAAAGGGCTTTCTTGATATTTTTTATTTCAGATTCTAATAATTTTTTATTTTTAATTATTTCTTCTTGCAAAATAAAAAAATCTGGAACTTTAAATCCTAGTTTTTTTGCTTTATTTAGATTAGCAATTTTTGGGGGAAGAGAATTTTTTTTCATTGAATATCCGGATACCCAAATTCAATTTTTAAATCTTTGTCTTTAGCTAAGTTTTCAAATTGGTTAAAGAGAATATGGAATTGATTAATGTTAAATCCGTGTTGTTCTGTTAAGCGTTTTATTAATAAATGTACATAAAAAAGCTCAGTATAGCGGTTGGCTATAATTAAAATTTCTTTATCTTTATTTTTAAGAATTAAATTGAGGCGTTTTTGATATTCTGGGGTTGGCATAGTATTGAAAAGGAAATGCAAGCTTCCTTTAAGATGGCCATTGGCGAAATCCGATCCCTTACGGAAATCAACTACAAAACATTCATTTGAATCTAGTATTTGTTTAAATTTTTCTTTATCGATAAGGTATTTAAATTGATATTTTGAACCAAAAAGTATTGAATCAGCAAATTGAGAACCTTCTATTTCTACTTCCTTTTTATCTAAATTTTCAAATCCTCCAATAAGATATTTTATTTGCTGAGGTTTGTTAAGCGTTTTTGCAGTATAGAAGGCTCGATCGCCATTATGGCAATAAAGAATAATTAAAGCATGCTTATATTCATCATCACCAAGATTCAAAAGAGATTTTAGGGTATTTTCATTTAGAATATCAGCATGTCTTATATGTTTTGCTCCTTTAATATGGCCAACCAAAAATTCTTCTGGTTCTCGAACATCAACATAATAAATTTTATACCATTTGCTAAATTCTTTAATATCAGTCATATTTAAGCCAAATTCTTTGTCTTGAATGATATCATTTTTATCTCTTAAAAGCTCGTTTATTACCACATAATTGTTATTTAATTTTCGAGGATCGAAGTATTCTATGGAACGGTCATAAATTTTTTTGTCATTGAAAATGGGAGATTTTTTATATTTTGGTAGATAAAAAAAGAAATAAAAGATTAAAGAGGCTACTATTGCTAGTACTAAATTTATAAAAAATATTAACACTAAAGTTTTCTTATTGATTTTAGTTTTAAAAATTGAAATTAATCTTAATATTCCAATTAAAGGTAAGCTAATGAAAATAATAACTGAGCCTATAATAGATGAAAGTGAAGAGATGCTTTGAGTAATTAAATCTGGAGGTAAAAAGGCCTTAGCTTTTGGAGGCGTCAATAATAAAATATAAAAAAGACAAATATAAAAGAAATAATTATATTTTTTGGATAAATTTTGAAAATTCATCGATGATTTCTTGGCTATAATTAATTATTTGAATAGAAAAATTAATTTGACGATTGTACTCTTCTTCGTTTATATCAAAAGATTTATCTTTAATTTTTTGTTTATTCCCATTCTTATTATAATATTGTATATCTAAATTGTGTATTGATAAAGTCTCTATTGGTTTTTCAGCTTTAATCCAGATTTCTTTTAAAAATACTTTGTTTACAAAATTAGATAAAAATTCTTTTTTTTCACTAGGAATTAAAAATTGAATTTCTTCAAAATTGTTTGTTTTTTTGATCGGAACCAATTTAAATAAATTTTTAAGATCTTCGTGAATAAACATAGCATCAAATACATAATATTTGCCATATTTTTTATATAAGGATTCCAAAAGTTTTACTGCATCCTCTCCATTATTAATAGTGTAGTAACCATAATAATCTTTTTGTTTTTCATCAAGCAAAGAGAATATATGTTTTGCTTTTTCAAAATCATTTTGGTTCATAAATAAAGGAATAACATCTGAAATAACTATACCTTTTGGTGTATCAATCAACCCTTCTTTTCCAACAACATTGCCTCCATTTCGGATCAAAATACCCACGGGGGTATTTTCAATTTTATTTTCCAAAAGTATTGCCTTTGATCTTTCCGAGATCATTATTCCGGCTTCTTTTGTTTTTGAAATGATATTTCCTTTAATATAAGCTTCAGTTTGGTTATCTATATCTATTCCTTGATCATAAGAGTGGTTGATATGATTATCTATAATTACTGCCAATGATTTATCATAAGCAATTGCATCATCAGCAATACCATCAAAATAATTATTAAAAACAATACCTACTCCTGCTTTACTATAAATACCGTCTGGCCATGTTTGCCTTTCATAACGTTGAGGAATGATTTTATTAAAAGCAATAATATGAACACTTTCTATTAAATGGAAATATTTCATACCCATTTTAGCATCAAAAGTATTTCCCCAGGCCAAAAGATAACTCTTTTCTGCTTGAATACTACCTATGTGAATAATATTAGAAAATTTTGAATGAATAACTGTTAGAGAAGTATTTTTAACTTCTAGTGCTGCTTTTAATCTATTTTCTTTATTTTTTTTCCCATCGCTAGTTAGATCTTGGAAAATACAATACTCAAAAACATTGCCATTGACAAATTGAGATTTTAAAAAATTTTTAGGAAGATTCTTTTCTTTAAAAACTTTTTTATAAAATTCAATATCTGGAGAAGGTTGACTTCCAACGATTTGTATTCCTCGCCATTGTGAGTTATCCTTTCCTTCAAAAATAATTGGTTTTTCTTTGGTCCCTTTGGCATAAATTTTTCCTCTTATAATCATTTGGGTCTTTTCGCCAAAAATTAAATGAGCTCCCGGTTTGATTATAAGTTCTTCGTCCGATTTAATAGTTAATCCATCAGGAAAGTAATAATTACCTTCTTTAAGGATAATTTTTTTCCCTTTAAAATAGAGTGTAAATGTGAAAATACCTAAAAAAATTATAAAGATTAGAAAAATTATTTTTAAAAAAGATTTTTTCATAACAAATTAATTTTTGAAATAAATTTTTCTATTTCTTTCTTTAAATCGTTTTTGAAATTACCTTTGTTTTTTAAAAAACAAATAAAATCATTGGTTTCATTGCATGGATAATTTTCAATTTCTGAAATAATGTTTTTTCTTTGATTTGCTTCATTAATAGTTAAAGTATTGACTTTGTTTTCTACAAAATTAAGATTTTGTCCATAAATGCGGTTATAAGCAGTAAAGCAAGAATTTGTTGTTTTTTCTTTAAAATATTCTTTATTTTGGCTCCAAGAGAAAAAATCTACTACTTGGAATAAATATTCAACTTTTTTGTCAAAGATATCACCAAGATATTGATAGTAATTATTTTGTTTTTGATAATTCTTCTCAAGTACCTCCAACAAATCTGCTTTGTTTTTTATGCCTTCAATAAAGCTTTTTTCAATTAATTTATTAGAAAGTTGATTAATTTTTGAAATTACTTCTTTGTGTTCAGTGTCAGTAAGAACACAGGGAATACTAGTAAAGGAAAATAAGCCTTTTTTATTTTGAGCAATTTTCGAGTTAATAATAAATAGCGTGGAATTGTTCCTTGTAACAATACCTGATTTAGAATTTTCAATAGAATTATCTGCAGCATAAACTTTGGAATTTTTAGAAATCAAAAAACCGCCTTTTGAAGTATTTTTAATTTGGTTTCCGATTAATATTCCTTTTCCAAACATATCTAATTCAATCCCAGAATCGAAAGCCCCATTAATTTCATTTTCTAAAGCCAAGATATAAGAGCGAGTCGTATCAATAGCATCATCTCCTAAATTGGAAAGTTGGTTTTTATAAATAATAGCTCCGCTATCTACCAGCCAAATACCATCGGCGCAAGGTTGCGGATTATTTCGTTGGTCAGTAATTTTATTATTTGCTATCACCGCAATTGAATTTTTAGTAAGGTTAATTTGTTTATGAATTTGAGGTCCAGAAAATTCATTATTAATAATTACTGCATAACTGTTTTGAGCAAGCACACCTCCCAAATGTTTTATATTTTTAAAAAAAGAATTTTTAATAATAAAATTGGCATTATAAATTTCGATTGCTCCCATAAACTTACTTTCATAAGTTAATTTGTTATCTTCTCTTGAAATATTATCAAATTCACAAAATGAAAATTTATTTTTTTTGTTCAGTCCTGAGAGGAAGGTTTTTTCATAATTGGAATTTTCACCATATGTCCATTTCCAAAATTGATCTAATGAAGATGTTTTTTCGTGGTTTTCAATTAAAATACCTCTCCAAAGACTTTTTTCATCAATAGAAGTAAAAACAATATGTTCGTTTTCCGTACCTTCGGCAATAATTTTGCCATAAACTTTTAATCTTTTGTTTGGTCCAAATTTTAAAATGGCCCCAGGTTTTATTAATAAAATTTCGTTTTCCTTAATTGTTAAATCTTCAGAAAATATATGTTCTCCTTTTGCAATAAGGATTTTTTTGGGTTTCTTGTATGAATACCAAAATAGGATTAATATGGTAATTATTCCAAAAATTAAAAATAAAATATATAAAAATTTATTGCTTTTAGTTACCATTTAAAATACCTTCTTTTTTTAATAATTGATAAAGTTCATTATCTTGGCCGAAAACAATTTTTAAATTTTCAATTTTAAAACCGTTATTTTGAACTAATCGATAAAAGATTAATTTGGCATAAAATAAATCAGGATAGACATTTCCTATAAATATAATATCTTTTCCTTTTTGCTCTAAGATTTTTTGAAGCTTAGTATCATATTCTTCGCTAGTAAGTTGACCAATTCTAAAATTATAAGCATTGGGAAATTGAATATTTTTTTCATAAAGTCTTCCGTCTACCAAAAAGCCGCCGTTTTTTATTAATTTTACTGCTTGGCTGGGGTCCACAGTAAAATCTTTATTTTGAATGTAATCTGGGAAAGGAGAAATGTTAAAATCTCCTTCAATTTCAAAATCGCTATTTTTAAATTTTCTGTTTTTAAAAGAACCTATCCCATCAATTAAAAACTTAAAATTTTCTTGATTGATTCTCTTAACTGCCTCAATACTGCGGGTGCCGTCATGACAATAAATAACAAAAAAAGAGCGATTTATTTCATTTTTATTTAACCCAATTTTTTTAGAAACTTCCTCGGTATCTTTAATATCGGGAATTCTGAGGTGAAAAGCTCCTTTAATGTGAGCTGCTTGAAATTCTTCTATTTCTCTGCCATCAATAAAATATACCTTGATGTTTTTGCTTTTTTGAATTACTTCATCCAGAGTTATGCCATAAATTTTTTTATCTTCGTCAGAAATTTTTTCTTTCAGATTAACTGAATAATTTTTAGGAAAAATTTCTTTATTTTTTATAAGTGGTAAATAAAAAACAAGATATAAAAAAACTATAACGCCTAGTAACACTATAATTGAATAGGTGAAAGCTAATATTAAAAAACTTTTTCTTTCTTTTAATATTTTTGAATTATTTTCTTTGTTTTTCATAGAAATTTTTTGCAGCAAGTCTTATTAAATTATACTACAAAGAAAACCAAAGTTGAAAATAGCTTTTATTTATAAAGCCAAAGCAGTGCCTGTTTTTATGTTATTTTTTTTGGTATACTGCAGTATAGAGATTAGTTAAAAAAAGGAGGAGAGAATGATTAAAGTTGCTATTAATGGTTTTGGCAGAACAGGAAGGCAAGCTTTCAAGTCAACCTTCGAACGCCATAAAGATAAAATTCAGTTTGTTGCTATTAATGATTTAGGAAAACCTGAGCACCTGGCACATCTTTTAAAGTATGATTCTACCTATGGAGTTTGGAACAAAGAAATTGATTTTGAAGGACAAAATTTGATTATTGATGGTCAAAAAATTCCTGTTTTTTCAGAAAGAGATGCTGAAAAATTACCTTGGGAAGACTTAGATGTAGATATTGTTATTGATTGTACTGGTTTTTACACTAAAAGAGAAATGGCCGAAAAACATCTTCGTTCTGGTGCTAAAAAAGTAATTATTTCAGCTCCTGCAGAAAATCCAGATATTACTATTGTTTTGGGAGTTAATGAAGAAAAATATGACCCTGAAAAACACCAAATAATTTCCAATGCCTCATGCACCACAAATTGTTTGGCGCCAGTAGTAAAAGTGATTAATGAAAAATTTGGTGTTAGGAAAGGCTTTATGAGTACAGTTCATTCTTATACTATGGATCAAAGAATTCAGGACAATGACCACGAAGATCTTCGAAGGGCTCGGGGAGCTGCTGTAAATATTATTCCTACTAAAACCGGAGCAGCTAAAGCCATTTTTGAGGTTATTGAAGGGATGGAAGGAAAATTAGATGGTTTGGCTTGGCGAGTACCTACTTCTACTGTTTCTGTAATTGATTGCACTTTTTTATTGGACAAGGAGACGACAGCAGAACAAATCAATGAAGCTTTTCAGGAAGCAAAAGAAGGAAGAATGAAGGGAATTTTAGATATTGTTTTTACTCCAGTTGTTTCTTCCGATTTTAGAGGTTCTCCATTTTCTTCTATTGTTGATGGACTTTTAACTAAAGTTTTAGATAAAAATTTAGCCCATATTGTTTCTTGGTATGATAATGAGTGGGGTTATTCTACTCGATTAGGCGATTTGGCAGTTTATATTGGCAATCAAATTAAATAATGCTTGAAAGGGAAATTATAACCAAAGGATGGAAAGAAAAAGAATCAATTTCCCTACAAGATTATCTGGACCAGGGGGGTTTTTTAGGATTAAAAAAAGCTTTATCATTATCTCCTAAAACGATTATTAAAAAAATTAAAAATTCTAATTTAAAAGGCAGATCTGGTTCGGCTTTTCCAACTGGTATTAAATGGGAGGCAGTTTTCAAATCTCGCAAAGAAAGTGATTCTTCTTTTATTATTGCCAATGGCCACGAAGGGGAGCCTTTTACTTTTAAAGATTGGTATATTTTGAAAAAAAATCCTTACTTGGTTATCGAAGGAATGTTGATTGCTGCCTATACTTTGAAAGTTGAAAAAGGTTTTTTGACATTGAATCATCGCTATTTTGATTTGGAGAGAAAATTAAAAAATATAATCAAAGAACTTGAAGAGAAAAATTTTTTAGGAAAAAATATCTTGGGGAAAAATTTTAATTTTGAAATTGAAATTACAAGGGTATTGCCATATTATATTTGCGGTGAGGAAACAGCTTTGGTAAATTATCTTGAAAATAAACGACCCGAGCCCCGAAGAAAACCTCCTTATCTTTCCCAAATAGGTTATTTGGAAAAACCTACTTTGGTAAATAATATTGAAACTTTTGCTAATATTCCCCTTATTTTAAGAGAAAGTGAAAAATGGTTTTCTTCTTTGGGTGACAGGAATGCTCCGGGAACCAAGTTAATTTGTTTTGAAGGAGATGTGGTTTCCCCCGGAATTTATGAGGTTTTAACAGGGAGTTTTTTGGATGATGTAATTTATAAAATAGGAGGCGGAGTTGTGGGAAATAGTTTTTTGGCTTTTGTTGGAGGTTTAGCAAGCGGAACAATAGTAACTTCTGATAAATTTAAACAACCGCTAACAATAGGATGTGGTAATTTTCTTAATTTGGGAATTGGGACGATAATAGTTTTTAATAAAAATCGTGATGTTTTTGATATCGCAGAAAATTTAGCCAGATTTTTAAAAGAAAATTCTTGCGGTCATTGTGCTTCTTGTCGCGAGGGCATGTTTTTTATTTATGAAATTATAAAAGATAAAAAAACGATTTCTCCGGGTTTATATCAAGAAATTTTAGATATTTTAGAAACAATTGAAGCAAGTGGTTTTTGTAATTTCGCCAAAATTACGAGCTCTTCTTTAGGCAATTTTTTAAAAATTTTTAAAAATAATTTTGTAAAATGAAATTAATTAAGGTAAAAATTAATAATAAAGAATATAAATTTTTGCCAAAAACTTCAATTTTAGAGGCTCTGGGCGAAGCTGATATAGAAATACCCTCTTTATGTTATTTAAAAGATTTTTTGCCGCAAAGCACTTGTGGTTTATGTATTGTTGAAGTTAGGGGTAGGGGAATCATCAGATCTTGTGATAATTTTATAGGCGAAGATATGGAAATATTAACCCATACGCCTGTTTTGGAGAAAATGCGCTATGAAATTTTGAAATTATTATACAGTCAGGGCCACGTAGGGAAATGTGGTAGTTGTCCCAAGAGAGAAGATTGCAAACTTTTAAAGCTTGTTTTGAAATACAAAGCCTATCCTTTATCTAATTTTTTGGCAGGAAAGAACACTCTCAGCGAATTTAAAATCGGTAATATTAGCTTTTTTCCAGAAAAGTGTATTAAGTGTCGTTTATGCATTGAGGCTTGCCAAAAGTATGGTTCTGGAGTAATAAAAATTAGAGGTTTTGGCAGTAATATTAAAATTATTCCACCTGGGCCAGGCTGTGTTGGGTGTGGTAGGTGTGTTCAAGTTTGTCCTGTTGGGGCGATTGTTTGGAATAAAAAGTAAAACTTGTTATATTAAAAATAATGAAAATAAGAAAAATTCAAAAAGCCGCGATTAAAAATAAAAAAATTCTTTTAAGAGCTGATTTAGATGTTCCTTTAAAAGAAACCAAAAAAGGGGAACTGATTGTAGCTGATGATACCCGTATTCGGTCTTGCCTTTCAACCATTAATTACTTAATAAAAAA
>Ga0334722_10006638_pt1 | contig 11383 bp, 9 predicted proteins | sample C3_bottom_MG_FD_207210 | JGI IMG/M metagenome (GOLD analysis project Ga0334722, IMG submission 207210) | Sediment microbial communities from Yellowstone Lake, YNP, Wyoming, USA - C3_bottom | ecosystem: Environmental > Aquatic > Freshwater > Lake > Sediment | place: USA: Wyoming | collected...
GTCTACAGCGAACCGGGCAAAGGAACGACGTTCACGATTTATCTGCCCCGGTACGTGGGTGAGGTCGAGCAGGCGCGGACGGAAACTGCGGCGGAACCGATCCTGCGCAGCCATGGGACCATCCTGCTGGTGGAGGATGAGTCGGCCATTCTGGAAATGACCAGGAGGATGCTCGAAATGCAGGGCTACGCCGTGCTGGCGGCAAACACCCCAGACGAGGCCCTCCGCCTAGCTAAGGAGCATGCCAACGAAATCCATCTGCTCATCACCGATGTGATTATGCCCGAGATGAATGGCCGGGACCTGGCTGAAAAACTGCAATCCCTTTATCCGAGGCTCAAATATCTGTTTATGTCGGGATATACGGCTGACGTCATCGCCCATCACGGCGTATTGGATGAAGGGGTCGCTTTCATCCAGAAGCCGTTTTCCAGGCAAGAGTTGGCCGCTAAGGTGCGGAAAGTGTTGGATAGCGAATAGGTTCGGGGCTTGATGCCGAGGTCGGTTCGGTCTTAGCTTAGGAATCGATAAATTCCCGGATGGAGGTGGCCAGCTCACGGAACAAGAGCGGCTTCATGATGATCTTGCCGATCCCCACGGCTTTGGCTCTTTCCGGGGTCAGTTTTTCGTTGAAGCCGGTGCACATGAGGATCGGGATGTCCGGGCGCAACTGCCTGATTTTGTGGGCCAGGATATCGCCGGGTATGCCCGGCATGGCCATGTCTGTGAGGAGCAGATCGAATTCCTGCGGTCGACTGGCAAACTCCGCCAGTGCCTCTTGGCTGCTCGGCAGGGCAGTCACCTGATACCCCAACCGCTCTAGCATGCTCGCATGCATGGCGAGCACCGTTGGTTCGTCATCCACCACCAGTACCCGCTCGTTGCCGCCTGGCAGTTGTTGGGCAATGATCCGTTCGACTCCAGGTGCCTCGCGCGCCGCCTGCGGCAGATAGACTCGGAACGTTGTCCCGTGCCCGAGCGTACTTTCCGCTCTGATCTCGCCCCCGTATTGCGTCACAATACCATGCACCATGGCCAGCCCCAGGCCGGTGCCCTCGCCTTGCGGCTTGGTGGTAAAATAGGGGTCAAAAATCCTCTCCATGATTGCCGGGGTCATGCCGCAACCGGTGTCGCTGACCGCGAGCTCCAGATATTTCCCGGGCCGCAGCAGTCCGTTGGCCTCTGCCTCACAGATCTCCACCGGTCGCAGGGCAACCCCCAGCACCCCGGAGTCGTTGGTGCGCATGGCGTGGTAGGCGTTGGTGCACAGGTTCATGATCATCTGATGGATCTGGGTGGGGTCGGCGAGCACCGCCCCGCTCTTCTCGTCGATGGCAAGCTGGAAAGCGATGGTCGTCGGAATGGAGGCCCGCAACAGTTTTAAGGCCTCCTTGAGCACCAGGTACACCTCGAGGGGCTGCCGTTCCTGCTCCGCCTGTCGGCTGAAGGCAAGAATCTGTTTGACCAACTCCTTGGCGCGCAGCCCCGCCTGGAGCACATTGTCGAGGTCGTGGCGCAGGTCGCTGCCTTCGGGCAATTTGTATTTGGCCAGATCGGTAAACCCCAGGATGGCGGCCAGGATATTATTGAAGTCGTGGGCAATGCCCCCGGCCAGGGTGCCGATGGATTCCATCTTCTGGGCCTGAGTCAGCTGCTTTTGCAGCTGTTGTTGCGCCTCATCTGCCTGCGTGCGTTCGGTGATGTCCTCGACGATGCCATGCCACAAAATGTCTCCACTCTCTTGCAATTCGGGTTGCGACTGGATACGCAGCCATTTTGTCGCACCATTCACGACCGCCCTGCCTTCCCATTCAAAGGGTTGGCGGGCTTCAATCCGTTCTTGATTCAGTCGGGTAAAAGCGGGCAAATCTGCGGGATGAATCGTCTGGAACGCGACTTGTGGATTCAGCACGATGTTTTCCGGTGACACGCCGAGTAATGCTCCCATCCTGGGGCTGACATACTCGAAGGCGAAGCCACCCATCGGCGTGGTGCGCAGGAGATAAACGCCAAGCGGAATATTAGCGGCCAATTGGTCATATTGCTGTTTGCTTTTCCGCAAGGTCTCTTCCGCCCGTTTCCGTTCGGTGATATCGGTGTGGGTGCCGACCATCCTTAAGGGGAGGCCTGCGGCATTGTATTCCACAACCTTGCCGAGGGAGAGGATCCATTTCCAGTCGTTTGTTTTGGTGCGTTGTCGGAATTCCACGCGATATTGGGGAATTTTGCCAGCGATATAGTCACGGTAGATGGCGGCGATGGGTTCGCGATCATCGGGATGCAACCGGTCGAGCCACCGGGCGTTGGTCTCGTGGAATTCCGCCGGATCGTATCCGAGCATGGTGGCGTACTCCGCACTGACTTTGCCTTCACCGGTCTGGACATTAAGATCGTAGAGGCCCTGGTTGGCGGCCATGAGAGCCAGCCGGAGTCGCTCTTCGTTGATTTGCAGGTGGGTATCGAAATTTTCCCGTCGCAGTCGATTGACCATGAGCATGCCCAGCAGGGTCGTGGCCAGGGGGTAGATCAGCAGAACCGGCAGGGTGATGTGAGCCAGCACCTGCATGGCCGTGGGCCACGGCAGAATAAGCATCAAGGCCAGCATGTCCAGGTGGATGAGGAGCCCGAAGAGGTAGAGTTCCCGCCAGGAAAGGTCTGCCAATGCTCTGCGGCGGTGGTGGCCCCAGGCAATGCCGATGGTGCCGGTGGTCAAGATTACCGCTACCCCGACCCAGGCGGCGGCGCCACCCTGGGAAAGACGAAAGGCAGCTGTCATCGTCATGGCCACGACGGTAGGCACCACGCCGAAAAAGAGGCCCGAGATGCCAAGCAGCACCGAACGGGTGTCGAAGACGATGCCCGGCACATAGCGCCAAGGAGAGAGCATGATAATGATGCCGAGGCCACCGAGCGCGAAGCCGACCGCGATCTGCACCAGCAGTGGCCACGGGCCGACTCGGTGGCGGCTGGTCAGCAGGTCGTAGATGAAGGCCATTGCCAGCAGCAGGGCGGCGTTTTGGATAAGGGCGGGGAAGATGGTGGTGTCACCCATGTGCGGACTCCTTTTATCGCGCCTATTCGGCGGCGGGCATCTTTTTGCGGTTGTGCTCGTAGCGCATCTGCAAGACCTCCACCAGAAGGGCAAAGCCCATGGGCAGGTAGATGTAGCCCTTGGGTACATGCTTGTGCAGGCCTTCCATGAAAATGGTCACCCCGATGGTGATCAAAAAGGAGAGGGCGAGGATCTTGATGGCCGGGTGCTGGAGGATGAACTCGCCGATGGGCCGGGCGAAAAAGAGGATGGCCACGAAGGAGACCACCACCGAGGCGATGATGATCCAGGCCTGGTCGGTGAGGCCGATGGCGGTGATCACCGAGTCGATGGAAAAGACGATATCCAGCAGGACGATCTGGCCGATGACCGAGGCAAAGCCGCCCATGACCATGTTGGGTCCGGCGCCTTCTTCCTTGGCCTCCACCGTGTGGTGGATCTCCTTTACCGCCTTGAAGAGCAGGAACAGGCCGCCGGAAATCAGGATCAGATCACGTACGGAAAAATCAAGGAGAACAGGGTTGGTGAGGTTGGCCAGGCTGAGCAGGGCCACCAGCATGGCGATCCGGGCGATCAGGGCAAAGGCGAGTCCTGCCAGCCGGGCGTTGTGGCGCCGCTCCGCAGGCAAGCGGCCGACAAAGATCGCGATGACCAGGATGTTGTCCACCCCGAGAACCAATTCCAGCCCGATCAGCAGGGCGAGTAGCGCCAGCGCGTCTCCCATGTGTACAACCTCGATGTGATGTGTTGGGTATGTAAAAAGCCGTCACACCGGTGAAAACCGGTGTCCAGCTCTTCCTGAACTATCCAAAAAATACTGGATTCCGGCCTTCGCCAAAATGACGGGATGTTGCTTATGTCAGAGCCTTAACCTTGGCCAAAGCCTTTTTGAACCCTTCGGCGGAGCGGCTGATCACCGCATCCTCCACGCAGAAGGCGAGGCGGAAGTAGCCCGGCATGCCAAAACCACGGCCCGGCACGCCTAAGATTTTCTCCTCGGCCAGCAGCCCGACAAACTGGGCGTCATCAGCGATGGGCGATTTGGGAAACATGTAGAAAGCGCCCTTGGGCGGAACAAACTCGTAGCCCGCCTCGCGCAGTACCTGGCAAAACAGCGCGCGGCGGCGGGCATAGACCCTGCAGTCCACCGTGACCCCCTGCAACTCCGCCACCACCCGCTGCATCAAGGCCGGGGCATTGACAAACCCCAGGATGCGGTTGGCCAGGGTCATGGCCCCGAGGAGCTGGGCCTTGCCTTCGATCTCCGGGTGTACGGCGATGTAGCCGATGCGTTCGCCCGGCAGGGAAAGATCCTTGGAATAGGAGGAAACGATGAGGCTGAAGCGGTAGGCGGCAAAGACGCTGGGCACTGTGTGGCCATCGTAGACGATTTTGCGGTAGGGCTCATCGCTGATAAGGTAGATGGTCTGCCCGGCCTTGGTCAGCATCTCCGCTAATCCGGCCAACTCCGCAGCCGAATAGATTTGGCCGGTGGGGTTGTTGGGGCTGTTGATGATGATCGCCTTGGTTTTCGGGGTGATGGCTGCCTCAATGGCTGCGAGATCCAGGCTGAAATCTTGCGCGGTGTTGACGATCTTCGTTACTCCGCCGTGGTTGTCCACATAGAAGGTGTACTCGACAAAGAAAGGGGCGAGGATGATCACCTCGTCGCCGGGATCGAGCAGGGATTTCATGGTCACGTTGATGGCCCCGGCTGCGCCGACGGTCATCAAAATATCGTCCTGGCTCAGGGCCAGGCCCTGTTCGGCTCCGATCTGTTTGGCCACCGCCTCCCGGACAAAGGCATAGCCGTTGTTGGCCATGTAGGCGTGACTGCCAGGGGGTTCCGCCGCGGTAATCTTGCGCACCGCCTCCTGATACTGGGCGGGCGGCGGCAGATCCGGGTTGCCGAGGCTGAAGTCGCAGACCTGGTTCGCGCCGTATTGGGCCTTGAGCCGGGCGCCTTCCTCGAACATCTTGCGGATCCAGGAGGAGCGTTCCGCAAAGGCGAGCATTTTTTGGGAGATGGCCATGGGGTTTCCTCTTGCTTACAGGGAGTGGACCTGGTCGTCGCTCAACAAGGGGCAGCCCGCCTTGCGGAAGACCTCCACCGCCGCGTCCTGATCGTCGAAACGAAACAAAAGCATGCCGGATTCGCCGCTTTTCTTGGAAAAGGCGTACAGGTATTCCACGTTGAGCCCGCCTTTGGCTGCCATCTGGAGGATGCAGTCCAGGGCCCCTGGTTTGTCCGGGACCTCCACGGCCAGCACCTCGGTGAGGGCCACGGTGAAGCCGTTTTCCGTGAGAACCTGCTGGGCCTTGGTGGTGTCGTTGACCACCAGGCGGAGGACGCCGGAATCCGCAGTGTCTGCCAGCGACAGAGCCCGGATGTTGATGGCGTTTTCCGCCAGGGTGCGGCTGATGTCGGCCAAGCGCCCCGACTTGTTTTCCAGGTAAATCTCAAGTTGTTTTACCTTCATGCCGCCCCTCGTTTCGATGTTACGGTTGTCGATGACACGTCTGTACCTCTTGTAAAAAAGGTGTTTCTAACACGGGGGAAAAGAATTTGTAAAGGGTGAAAAGGCATTTTACCCCTGCTGAAAGGTGAGCCAGCGGCTTTGGGCCGAGGAGCTCAAAACCCCCACTGGGTCGACATAATCGTAGACCCGCGCTTGCTTGTCGTGGGCCGGGCGCAACACCCTGCCCACCACCTGGAGGAGGCGGCCGGTGAACTTGATCGGCGTAGTGAGAAACAGGGTGGCCAGGTCTGGGCAGTCGAAGCCTTCGCCGATGAGCTGCACCGTGGAGATCAGCACCTTGACCTCGCCCTGACGGATGGAGTCCACCAAGGCGGTGCGCTGCTCGGCCGGGAGTTTGCCGGTGAGCACTGCGCTTGGGCAGTCGTGCTTTTCGAGCATGACAGCCAGGGCCTCGCAATGCTTGACCCGGTCGCTGACCACCAGGATGGTGCCCGGTGAGGTGGCGCGTTCTTTGAGAATATCGGCGACAATGAGCTGGTTTCTCGCCGCGTTACCGCAGAGCGCCTTCATCAGGGCCTGGTAGTTGCCCCGGTACACATAGCGGAATTCCGTGGGACGCTGGAGATATTCCGGCTTGAGGATGGCTCCGCTTTCGTGCAGATCAAAGGTTTCCACCTTGAAGGCCCGGTCGCCCAGCGACATGTAAATCAACTTGGTCAGGCCGTCGCGGCGGAAGGCCGTGGCGGAAAGGCCCAGCAGGTAGCGGCAGTCAAAGGCCGTGACCACCTCGGTGAACAGCGAGGCCGGAACCCGGTGGCACTCGTCCACGCAGAGCTGGCCGAAATGGGCGGGCAGTTCCTCCAGCCGGTTGCGGGCCGAGTTGACGATGGCGATGGTGATGGGGGCCAGGGAGAAATGGCCGTCGCCGATCAGGCCTGCTTCCTGGCCGAGAAAGGTTCTGGCCCGTTCCGCCCACTGGTAGAGCAGTTCCTTGGTGTGGACCAGCACCAGGGTGGGCTGGCGCCGTTTGGCGATCACCGCCAGGGCGATCACCGTCTTGCCCGAGCCGGTGCCAGCTTCGAGCACCCCGAAGTCATGGCGTATGATGGCATCAATGGCCTCTTCCTGGTAGGGGCGTAGTTCGCCGAGGAAGTTGAAATCGACAGGAGCAACGCTCTGCCGCTGGTCGATGATCTGTGGGTCCTGGCGCATGAATTTCCGGGCCAGGAGGATGGCGTGGTTGGCGTAGCCTCGGGGAAAGGTGATGGTGTCGTTGTGCTCCGCGAAAAAATAGAGGTGGGGCTTGAGCCTCTTGCCCATCCAGCGGCTGTATTTTTTGGCCTCGAGGTACTCGGGGTTGTCGATGGTCAGCTGCTGCTTGAGGGCCTCGACCAGGGTGGCTGAGGCGCCGCGCAGGCAGGCTTGCGAGCCCACGGTGAGGGTGAACAGGCTCATGGGCGGTCTGCGTCCCTGGGGGCAAGGGTTTCTGTCAGCAGGTGGGCCAGACGGGTGCATTCTTTTTCCACCGAGTCAAGCTGGGCCTGCTGGGAGATCAGGGCGCTGTTGAGCTCTTCCAAGGCGATTTCTTGGAAGGCCAGGCGGGTTTCCAGTTCGATGATCCGGTGTTCCATGGGGTGTCCTTGGTTGGTTATCCTGAGAAATAACGTGGCGTTATCGGTTTCCTGCCGGTGAGGCGTTGGTACGGTTCGGCCGGGTGGCCCAGGGTAATGACGGCATGGATGGCCTCGTCTTCGGGGATACCCAAAGCGTACTGGATATTTGGAGCCTTGGTCATGGCTGCCACGGCAAAGCCGATCAGGCAGGAGCCGAGTCCCATGGTGTGGGCAGCGAGCAGGATATTCTGGGTGGCCAGCAGGGCGTCTTCTGTCGGACAGCTTGCGCCGGGGCGTGAGCCGACGATGATGGCGGCGGGCGCTCCGTGGAAGAGCCGATCGCACCCTTGCTCCTTCCATTCCCGCACCCCTTGGGCAATGGTCTGATGGTAGCGTTGATAATAATTGGCCAGAGCCGGCCTGCCCACCAGGCGGAGAAGGGTGCGTAGCAAAGGGTTGGCCGCCAGCCGGTTAAGTCTGGCAAAGTATTCGGCAACCAGATTCCCCAGGCTCTCCACCGCCAGCCGGTGCGGCAGAATGGTAAAGGTCCAGGCTTGGCTGTTGGTGCCGGAGGGGGCGGTGGTGCCGATGCGGACCAGGTCTTCCAGCAGCTGCGGGTCCAAGGCGCGGTCTGTGTAGTTGCGGCAGGAACGCCGGGAGAGCATGATCCGGACCAGCTGGGCCGTGTCCCCTTGGCCGGTGGGCAGATAGCGGGTATCCGCACTGAAGGTTTGAAAAACAGGATCAAGCGCCAGAGCGGGCAGGGTGATGGCCTGGGTTGGGCAGACGGCGTGGCAATGTCCGCAGGCCAGGCAGCGATCCCCGCTGACCACTGCTTTGCCGCTTAGCAGCGACAGGGTCTGGTCCGGGCATACCGTTAGGCAGAGGCCGCAGCCGGTGCATTTTCCCTGGTCGATGATCGGGCCTTGCGGCCTGGGGTGTTGGTCTGTCATGATTGTCCATCATGCCCTGCTTTGCAAAAAAAGGAAAGGGGTCGCATATGTGGTTGACGAAAAGAGTGGAGGGGCATAGTTTCAACAGAAGTCGAGCCTCTTGCAAAATTACAAAAGGCTGCCCAAATTATTCCCCTCTCCCTAGCCCTCCCCCCGAGGTGGGAGGGGACTTTTGTTTTTTGACGAGACAATATCCCGGAGGAAACATGTATTTCTGGCAAGGACTTTTTCTGTATCTGGTGCCGGGAGGCCTGCTGCTGGCTGCGGCGCTGGCCTCCTTGCAGCACGATGGTCTGGCCCAATGGTTGTTTGGGATCACCTGGCTTTTGCCGCCCACCCTGGGGCTTGTTGCGGTTTTTCTCGGCTGGCGATTCAACCGTAGCCGGTTGCTCTTCGGAACCCTGGTGGTATTCCTGGCCGATTTGCTGGGGCGGCGGTATGGCGGGGTTGCCCAGATCGACCAGCTTCTGGCCAGGTATGTGTTCCATATGGTCCTGCTGGTGCTGCCGCTCAACCTGCTTCTCTTCTCTTTTTGGCGGGAACGTGGCATTGTCACCGGCCAGGGGTTGCGGCGGTTTGTTTTTATTCTTTTTCAGCCACTTCTGCTGATTGGGCTCTATGGGGTGCGGGGTCCGCTCATCGTCCGGCAGCTGGAGGCGATGACTGTTTCCCTGCCCCTGGTCGGCACCCTGTGCTCACCGGCCCTCGTGGTCTGCGCTCTGGCCGGATTGGGCCTTTCCTATCGTTTTTGGCGGTATCGCGACCTGCTGGACCATGGCTTCCTCTGGGCCATGGTCTGTTCGTTTTGCGCCATGTTGGCCGGTAATCCCGCCCGACAGACCTTTCTTTTCAGTGTGGCCGCGTTGATCCTCATTATTGCCGCGATTGAGGGTGCGCACCGGATGGCATTTCGGGATGAATTGACCGGCCTGCCTGGCCGCCGGGCCTTGAACGAGGCGTTGCTCAAGCTGGGCAACACCTATACCGTGGCCATGGTGGATATTGATTTCTTCAAGAAGTTTAATGATCGCTATGGCCATGATGTGGGGGACCAGGTGCTGGCCATGGTCGCCGCCCTGCTTGGCAAGGTTGGTGGGGGTGGCCGTCCTTTCCGGTATGGCGGTGAGGAGTTCACCGTTCTTTTTCCGGGCAAGGCACTGAAAGAGGCTCAGCCCCATTTGGAAAAACTGCGTCAGGAAGTGGCGGAGGCAGGGTTTAAGGTGAGGAGTGCGGGGCGGGCCGGGAAGAACCAGAGCAACAGGCAGAAGGGAGAGGACTCCGGAAAAAAGGTCTCGCTCACCATCAGTATCGGCATGGCCCAGTCCGATAAAGCCAGGAAAACCACCCCCCAGGCCGTGATCAAGGCGGCGGACAAGGCTTTGTATCGGGCCAAGGAAGGTGGCCGTAACCGGGTGTCTCTCTGATGGATTTTTTGATCTAACCCTTTCTTGTTACAGCATTTCTTTGTTTGACTTCGTAAAGATTCCGGCCCTATAATGGACTTACTTTTTCAGGGAGGAAGCTATGGGGCCGGAAACACAAGGGTTCGTTTCACCGCCAAGGCGCCATTATTGGAAGATGGCCCTGACGGCTTTGGGTGTAACCTGCGCCGTTGCCGTTGGGCTGTACCAGCTTGCCCATCTTTACGTGCTCAACGAGGCGGAAAGAGACATCGAGGCCGTGCTCCTCGCCCACAAAGGCATGCATCGTTATATCCAGGAAGTCATGCATCCCGCTTTTTACAAGCTGAAGGCGGAAGGCCTTATCGCCGAAAAGTTCTACGCCCCGGAAATTCTCTCCTCGTCGTTCATCGTTAGAAACCAGCACAAAGCATACAATGAAGAACGGAAGGCCGCCGGCCTGGAAGAGGTCTACTACAAGATGGCCGCTCTCAATCCGCGCAATCCGGTGAACAAGGCGGACGCTGCGGAAGAAAAACTCATCCGTATGTTCAATGAAAACAAGGAGCGTAAGAATTACCGGGAGATCGTCCAGATCGACGGCAAGGATTATCTCCATGTTGCCCTGCCTTTTCTGGTGAACCAGCAGAAGTGTCTGAAATGCCATGGAGACCGGGAGGATTCGCCCCCCGGTCTCCAGTTGCTCTACCCGGGGGAGGGAGGTTTTAACGAGAAGGTCGGCGATATCCGGGCGATTGAATCAATCCGCGCCCCCATGGAACACCAGTATTTTCTTCTCTACATTCTTTTTGCTTCTTCCTTTGCCGGGTTGCTGGTGCTGGCCGGGTTGCTGTTTTTCAATACCCGGCTCCGGGATATGGTGCGGGTTCGGACCCAGGCGCTTGCGCAGGAGGTGCTCGAACGGCGCAGGGCAGAGGAAGAGGTGCGCAAGGCCAACGAAGAACTCGAAAACAGGGTGGAAGAGCGCACCGCCCAGATCGCCGCAGCCAACAAGGAGCTCGACTCCTTCGCCTATTCGGTTTCCCACGATTTGCGGGCGCCCCTGCGCGGCATCGATGGTTTCAGTCTGGCCCTGCTGGAGGATTACGGCGAGGCCCTTGACGGGCCCGCCAAGGATTATCTCGGACGTATCCGGGCCGGTTGTGTGCGGATGGGCGATTTGATCGATGACATGTTGCAGCTTTCCCGTGTGTCCAGGGGCACGATTCACCGGGAGGCGGTCAATCTCAGCGCCATGGCCGGCGAGATTGCCGCAGACCTCCAGCGCGCAACACCGGAGCGGCAGGTGGTCTTTGAGATCGCTCCGGAAATAACGGTTTTTGGGGATGCCATTTTGCTGCGGGCGGTGCTGGATAATCTGCTGGGTAATGCCTGGAAGTTCACCTCGAAAACCGAAGGGGCACGGATTGTCTTTGGCCGACAGGAAGAGGGCGGCAAGGATGTGCTGTTCGTACGGGATAACGGGGCAGGCTTTGATATGGCCTATGCCGGCAAAATGTTTACTGCCTTCCAGCGGCTGCACACCCCCCAAGAATTTGAAGGGACCGGTATCGGCTTGGCCACGGTGCAGAGGATTATCCACCGGCATGGCGGCAGCATCCGGGCCGAGGGCGAGGTGGGGCAAGGGGCGACTTTTTATTTCTCGGTGTGAACATATGGAGCGCAAGGGGGCAACCGCATGAGGACAAATATGATTCTGTTGGTCGAGGACAACCCGGATGACGAGGCGCTGACCCTGCGCGCCTTACAAAAAAACAACATCATAAACGAGGTGGTTGTGGCCAGGGACGGCGTGGAGGCCCTGGATTTTCTCTTTGGTACGGGTGTGTATGCCGGGCGCGATCTGACCATCATGCCCGAGGTC
>Ga0334722_10006639_pt1 | contig 11383 bp, 14 predicted proteins | sample C3_bottom_MG_FD_207210 | JGI IMG/M metagenome (GOLD analysis project Ga0334722, IMG submission 207210) | Sediment microbial communities from Yellowstone Lake, YNP, Wyoming, USA - C3_bottom | ecosystem: Environmental > Aquatic > Freshwater > Lake > Sediment | place: USA: Wyoming | collected...
CACACTCTCAATCACATCGTGAAAACCGGACTTTCCCGACTGATACACATCCCTGGCCGCGCTCATAATGCTTTCGACTTTTTTCCAGTTTTCATCCATATCTTTGGAATTCGCTTCATCCGGTTTTTGGTTTTTGAAACCGATTTTCTTTTCTGTCTCCTGATTCGCATCCTGATTTTGGCCATTCCCATCTTGATTGACGACTTCATCGACAGTTCCCTTTTCATTTGTTGGTTTGTTTTCCATAATTGTTCGCTTGGATTAATTATTATTTTGTTTCGACTTTTTCGAGAGTGAATTTTAATTTGTGCCCCAGATCGATTTTGGAGGATTCTTCCTGCGAAAGATAAATCGTATGCACCCGACCCTGATCTTCCTGAAGCGACACAATGCAGTCACTGCCACTCAAGGTTTTACTTATGACGGTTGTTGCGGCGGTTTTGATTATAAGATTGGTTTTTGCCATATTTATTATTGATTGTTTATTTTCTGACCGAGAAAGGGAACGCGCGCAAGTATTCTTCGCATAAGACTCGGTTTCTGTTGCGGCGTCGGCAGCAAGGTTTGCGGTGGAGCTCCGGGTTGGATATTGGCGGAAATTTCCGGCTTTTGCTCCAGTTCTTTCTTAACCGGTTCATTCTTTTCTTCGCCGAGAAGCACCGCCCTGTATGCTTCTTTGTCCATTTCCTCAAGAATCATTTCTTGAATGACGCGCTTGCGTTTTTTCCATTGCGCGAATTCGTCGGCATTGGCCGGATCCGGTTTGTCCTGAGCCACCAATCTGTCGTAAAGAAGCAATGTCTGATTGAGTCTCATTTGCTGATCCGGCGGAACGGCCGGGTCGACCGCCACTACCGCATCCACTTTTATTTCCTTGTCCGCTGAGGTGAATTCTTTGAAACTCACTTCGTCACCGACTACGCGATAAAGCTTATCTTCTTCGATGAATTCTTGATTCATTTCAATGAGAATATTGGCCAACCGGGTAAGTGTTTCCGAAAGATTCTGGGCGAATGTACTGAGACGCAAATTGCTCTGGCCGATCAGCATTGCGACTTTGCCGACCGGTTCGCCGGCGGATTGCGGCACGCCTTGGACATATTCGGAAATAGCCAGTGTTTTTTCGATCTCGTCGTGCAGCATCCTTTCCTCATTAACCCCCATGAGAGAAATGTCTGGCAGGCGTTCCACGACCACGTCGTCCATCTTTCGCAGTTCCCATTTCGCGCCCGGTGCGAAGATGATGTCGTTCTTGGAAATGCCAGAATCTTTTCTTATCTTAATAACCGGATCAAGCATCAAAATGACATCGTCCATTCGTTGATTGCGCAGATCCGCGATTTCCACGATGGTCGTTTCGACCGGCTCGATGTGTCCGATAGCCCACATTTCCCAGTTCACTTCGTGATCGTAAAGATTCAGAAAAATGCGTCCATGATTCACTTTTTGATAGGGATTTTCGTCGTTGCGCATCAGAATTTCCCTGTTACCGATAGTCACCAATTTTCCTTCTTCGAAGTCGTAGCATTCCCACATCTCAACCAGTTTTTCCCGTTCGTATTTTTCGCCCGATACTTTGATTACGGAATCGCCTTGCAGTTTCGATTCGGAGCTTTGGATCTGTCCCATCTTCTTCGTGTTGATGTCATACCGCTCCTGTTTCCAATCCTCAATCTGCCTCGGCTGAAGAAAATTTACATTTTCGTAAAGAGCATCATCTCCCCGTCCCTTTTCTTCCAACTTTATTTTTTCTTTCTTTTTAACGATGCGGCGGATAAGCCAAGGACAGTCTTCCTCCAAATCTTCTGTTTCCGGAGCGGGCAAAATATCCCACAAATCGCATATCGTCAGAAAAGGATCGTCATAATCCACGCTCGCGTCGGTCATCCATGTCACCATGCCAATGCCGTTGCCGAAGGTAATCGCCGATTTTATCCATCGCGGAAGCTTCTTTTGGAGCTTCATAGCGTCAAAATCGTAATTCACCAAATCATCCCAGGCCTGGATCGATTTCGAATTCACATCTTTTTTTTCGCGGGGAAGCACCCTGGTTTTTCTCCTGGCAGTCACCATGCGGGAAACCACCGTTTCCACAATCTGAAAAGCGATCGGCGGCATAAGACGAGTCTGATAAGCGTAATTCACCTTTTCCTGGTAAGCGCGATACAACTTATACATCCGCAGCCATTTGGAGCGGTACGGCCGCAAATAATTTTCCGCCCGCGTGAATCTTTTTTTCCATTTTTCAATGAGCGCCGACTCGTCGGGTGTCGGAGAATATATTTCGTTGCTTGAAGTCCCTTCTTTTTCGGTTTGTGTATTTGAATCCGCCATAAGTGAAAAAATATAAAAGCCGAGCTCCTAGAAGGGGTTCGGCTCAATTATTTTCCAATCGCGTACCTGTCGTATCAATGCAAGGCCGAAGCCTAAGAGGATGCGGAACTTTTTCTTGGCGTCCGCAACCAAACAAAAAAACGAGACTACCACTTCTTGTCATCAAAATCAGACCAACTATGGTCATTGATAACAGAAGTCGTAGCCCCGTCTCGTTTAGTTCCGATAAATCGGAACGCCGTCAGGCAATCGCTTTCTGAATTTTTTGTATCTTTATTTTAACAAATGCAATAATGTTGTCAATACCTACTCATGTCGTGAAATTAATCCCAATCCTTTTATCTTTAAAATATAAATTTTTTGCAGCTAAATTTAATTTATCTCAGTTTTATCAGCCGATTGGTTATCAAACAACCAAAGTGCTTGGCGCGTACCATCGTAACTTGTAAATTCATGATATATATATTTTGCATAGAGAGTTTGAGCAGACGAATTATAATAAGTTACTACTTTGTACTCTATGGAGTTACCGTTGTTATCATGGCCTTTTAATATTTCACTGGTGTTCGTGGCTGTATATTTACTTGCTTGATAAGTAGGCATGTCCATACTATCGTTAACGCCTTTGACGCCAAGATAACTTTTTGATACCGGATGGTTTTTGCCTACGTTGTAGTAAACTGAACTCAAGATCTTATCGCCATCTATGGCGTTGTATGTTGTATTGTGTCCATTAACCTCAGCTACATAGGGATATGATTGGAGAGCCGATATTTGGTTCATAAATAAATTGTCGTTTACAATCTCTTGCCCGTTGTTATTCTTTGACACGGGAACGTACTCAACTTTATAGTCGTGGCTCTTTTCGCCCTCTTTGTACATTTTATCGTATGCCCCACTACTGACTGATTTGTCGACTAGGTATTGCGAATACAGTAGGCGCTCATCAAGTGGTAATTTCTCAAAATCGTCAACGCTCATCGCCTTATACTTTTCCATAGAATCAGCGTATTTATCAGTCGTATTCTCTGGAGTTGCTGGGGTTGTCTCGGCTGTTGTTTGTGGATTTTCGACAGGTGTTATTGGAGACTTTGTCGCTACTGACGAATTTTCATTAGTCATCTTATTAGCAGCGTAGCCACCAATTATCAAAAGAATTGCAATGCTAGAGAGTAGAGTTATAAGTTTTTCGTTTTTTGTGAATTCCTTCATATTATTTTAAAAATGAGTTAATTTTTTTTATTCTCAATCTTTTTATAGACACTAGGAGAGACTTCTTTTAATTTAGCCATCGTACATTCATCAAGATTCCCAGTTGATGGCATACCGTTCTTTGTTTGGAAAACCAAAAGAGCTTCTTTTGTCTTGCCCAAAAATTTTCCAGTTATTAAGTTTTTATTCATGCCAAGAGCAGTTTGTAGCTGTTTGACGTCCTTAACATTATTCAGAAGTACCTCCCTTGATGAATCGCACTCTCCAGATACATCTGATGCTGAACTACCAGACACCAAAACAGCATTCGTTTGCCCTTGATAACTATCCAGTAAACCAGAAAAGGGGGAATCCATCCTCATCCTAGGCAGGATCAAAAAAAACGACACTATAAAAATGATAGTAAGTGTCGATATGAACACTCTCGCAATAATACTTCCCTTCTCGTTATTACTGATATTAAAGCTATAGAAATTTAATGCAGAAAAAATGGTAACAACTAAAGATATTACACCGGAGGAGAATGATTCCATGAATTCCTTAACTATAATCCCTGCGAATGCCAATATAAAAACAATCGCCAATACACTCAACAACTTCTTGTTAATCCTTTTCTTATTAAGAGAAACTCCACCATCCACTGCAACAATTAAAAGCGATACTACCGAGATAATTCCAGAGATTACAGCATAGATAAACTCACCAGGATCCTTATTGCCAACATATTTATATCCAATATATGCACTGATCGGGGAACCGAATAACACCATAATTGCATTCGTCCATTTACCAATAAGATCGGCCGTATCAATTGCAATATGAATCAGTTTCTTAATGAGCCGTACTGTCCAATTAACGCATATTAGAACAACTTCTCTCGCAAACATAATCGCGCTTATAAAAGCATTGCCAATTAATCTCAGCAACTCATTTAGAATACGATTTATTTCTTCAATTAAACCCATAATATTTGATGGAATAAAAAATGATTAACAAGTATCTATATTTTAGCAAAATATCCGCATTCATCATATCCCCTTTTCTTTTCTCAATTTCTTCACTTTTTTATAGCCATCCTTCCCAAACAAGCGCTCTTCTTCCTTTTCCCAGTCAATAAGTTTTTCATACAGCTTTTCCCTTTCCGGATCATTCATCTTTTTCGCCACATGCAGAATGGAATACTTGATGCCGAACACCAAGCCTTCGGTCCATTTCCTTTTGAATTTATCCCTGCCTTTTGGCAACACATCAGAAAGATGTGCCAAAACAGCCAATTCATGCAAAATTTTATCGGCAATGGCTTTTTCTTGTTTTGTATTCAGTTTTAGGGATTTTAATTCCATGCGCTATTTTTCTTCTTGTTTAATTATAGAATTCCGAAATTCCGCCGTCAATATACACAAAATGTTCATTGGATTTTTATTCCCACGATCAAAACGCAGTTGCTCATCCTCTAGATCAAGGAATACTTGAGCATAATCAGTTTTATCCTGTTTGCCATAAACTTTTTCTCCGAAAAATATTATTGCAAATTTTTTCCCACCTTTTTCTCCAATTTTTGATTGAATCCAATAATTTTCATCCTCACATCCGGCAGCCACTTTTGTAGGTGGCAATTCCAATGAGTACACCGGCCAATCAAGTGTTTTATGTCCTTTCCAAAGTTGGTTGGCATTTTGAGCGTCAGCCTGAAAGTCATCTTTGCATACATAGGATTTTTCACATTTAATACACCACCATTTTCCACCTTGTTGTCTCAAGGGTGTATGACAAGAGTCGTTAGGGCATAGAGCTTGGCTTTCTAAGTGAGTCTTCCCTCTATCATTTGTGTGTGGTTTCCACAAAACACCAAAAGCTCTAAATAACTTTTCCTCTTGCATAGGTTCTGATTGAATATTTTTTATATCTATAAATCCAAACCTTTTATATATTTCACAAAAAGTATCACTTTTTTGGAATCTTCGGTATTAAATAGAAACTGTTCGACATCCCTGGCCAGCTCCTTGAAATTGACCCTTCCATCCAAGGTAAGCAGCTTGTCCTTCAACTCCTGGCCGTTTTTGATTTTTAGCTTCAATTGGAGATAGTCGTAATTCGGTCTGCATTTTGAAAGCAAGAATATCGTGTCATAAAAATCCCTGCCTTTCATCGCTTTGCGGTTAAAAATCGCAAATATTTTTTGCGACAAGATGATATCCAGCGGCGTGACATTGATTTCCGTAAACACGTCAAACTTGTTGAGAATCACCTTTTCCGGCTCATATTGGAATCCATGCGGCGCAGTATCCAGCTGAATCAAAATCTTCTCTTCTTCGTAGCCCGAAAGACCACTGTCAAAAAGCAGTCTGGGAATGCGAACATAACAGCGGTAAGCTCCTTTGAAAACATTGCGGATTTCCACTTCATAGCCCTCCAGCTCCAATTGCTTCTTGACCACCAACGATATTTCATTAAATTCTTTTTCATTTAGACCGAAATTGTCAAAATCCAAATCTTCGGAAAATCTGTTGTTATTATGGACGATGCGTAGAGCCGTTCCGCCCAGAAACGCTAGCTTGTTGGCATATTTGGAATTAAAAATGATCTGCAGAATTTTATACTGCAGATATTCGCGCAACAGATTCTTCTTGAACACTCGAACATTTTCGGGATAATATTTTTCTATTTCTTGTAAGCTAAGCATTGACGTATTTGATAAACTTATTAACTCTTTTTCCCAGCGCCTTATTGTTGAACTGCGCAAGATACTGCTTGAGCTTATCCATACTCACCTTCTCTTGAAATATGTCCTTATTTATTCGAAGCTCCTCAAATTCACCGTCTGTCTTGAGCTTGGAATTTATATGGAAATAATCAAGAAGCGCCTTTTCAATTTCCGCTATCTTGAAATTATGGTTTCTATAATTGACCAAATGATAACCAAACATCAGCTCGGGCTTAATCCGGCGATAGCTAAAATTACCGACCGAGGAGGCGAACTTATATGTTTTTCTAGAAGTAACCGAAGTGATACCATAAACACTTTCAGGAATCAGTCCATAATACGACAAGGCCATTTCCAGTGAAATATATGATGGATCAAAAATTTTGTTGGCAATAATAAACAAGACTGACTCATTGATTTCCAAATCAGCAAAAATATAGTAGCCCTTAGCAACCTTTTTGATATATCCCTTCCCTTGCCATTCGCTCAACCGTTGCTTATGAAAGTCTGGATCAACCTTCGAAATGTCATTGGCCGTAAAAACCGTAAAATCCTTTAAATTGTCCCTTATTTCCAAATAATGCATATTTAATCCATATTATTCCTAAAAAGCGGAACTATATGGATTATATTAGCATATCTTTTCAGTTTGTCAAATCCCGTCTATTTGCAGGCAAATACAGCCCATTCTCACAATTCTTGAAAATCGGGTGAGATAATAACAAAATACTGTTATTATCTCACCCAATTTTCTACTACTGGCATTCTTTTGGAACAGTGGATAACTGATTTGACTTTAATCTGCTGCTATCCTAACATCCTGACACTTCGGAGATAATGCAAGACGCGCCATTAAAAAATTAACCAAAACTGCACGGCGTCTTTACAGGAACTTTACTGGCATTATTTTATACTGAAGTCACTAATTCAAGATTTGCGCGTTTGATCCATACGGCTATTTGGATGCCAGCCTGCAACAGCCCGCGACTCGATTGAGCTCATCGAAGTTCGGCAAGCAGGTTTAAAAATCAGAGTCGCTTCAAAACAAAGCGACTAAAAAATAAACTGATATTGGCGTCTGAATATCTCGAATGGAAAAATGCGTAAGTCGCATAATAATTAAAGTATTGCTTATGAAAACACAACACTCAAAAAAGCAACTCCTGAAATTGGCGGGGTTCGGTTCCCTTGCGCTGATTTTGGGATTAGGTGTGACAGGCGCTTTAGCTTCCAATGGGGATGGCCAAAGCGTGCAGGAGAAAATCCAATCCCTGTTGAGCAAGTTGCAAGTTGCATCACAGCAGGAACAAAAGAACGGTCAGCTTGTCGATACCCCGCACGGCAAAGTATTTGTGGGAGAATCAGCTGCAAAAATGGAAAAAATGCACAATGACACACAGGCCGAAATAGATGCTTTGATCGCACGACCGGAAAGCGAACGACAGCAAGCTGTTTCTGAAATCAAGAAATTCGCGGACAAGCAGGACTTGGCCGTCAATTACAAAAACACCAGCAAATCATCCTACAATGCCAATGTTTCGGCAGAAATTTATACGACAGATTTTGACCAATACGAGGTAGACGCGAGAAATAACCAGATCATCCAATTCGGTCCGAAACCTCTTGAGGTCGGACAAGAATCCAAAAAATTTGATACTACCGCCCGTTATTCAAAAGCTGAACTGGAAACGATGGCTCGTCAGTTCATAGCCAAAAACGCGCCGGAAGTAAAAGTTGATGGTCTTACTCAAAAATTCGGTGACAAAGAAGGAGTAAATTATTTCTTCCGTTGGGAGGATACATCCCGGGAAATCGAGGATATGCATCCGTTCATCCAGGTCGGGTTTTCTCGTGGCGGCGACTTGCTGAGTTACACAAACTCTCTTGGACTTTAATTATTAATCTCAAAACAAAAATATGAGAAATCTAAAAACATCCAAGCGAGCAATGCTTTTCTCGATGATTGCGATGGTCGCAGTGCTCGCCGGAGGCGTCAAATCGGCGCATGCTCTTTCCGGAACATACAACTACGCTAGCAGCGGTTCCTATTATTATGAGTACGGTCCTTCTCAATATTGGCATACCACAACAAATGCTGGTTACTGCGGACACATAAGTGGAAGTTGTAGTCCAAATAGCATGAGATGGACATATAACAATGGATGTTCCGTGAGCAATCAGGCTGAGTGGATCAACATAACCTCGGCTCAAAACGGAACCGAAAAAGTTTTTATTCCAGGTAGCAATGCAACAACTACCCGAGCGCCATATACCATGACCTATAACGGCGCCAATACGCACACCTTTACAATAAATCAAAATGCGTATTATGATACTTGGATTTTGGCCGGAACATATTATGACATCCGAAACACTTGGCTTTCCGACGCAACCTGCGAAGGAAGCTCAACACAAGTGGGATTCGATGAAATTCGCATAATGTACTAGAAAATTTACTGACTATAAGACAAGTAAAAACAAAACGGGATTAATCCCGTTTTGTTTTTACTGAAGAATATTTTTGTTGATTTGCAATTTTTTCTACCCCCTTTTTCTACCCCTCTTTTCTGATCCCTTTTCTACCCCCTTCTTGAAGAGCTTCTCTATCGCCACAGGCGGTTTGTGGGGCCAAATTAGCCCCACACGCGCGCTGAGGAGCACAGCTATCGCCTAAAAAACGCAAAGAAAAGCGCCTCGGATTTATCGAGGCGCTTTTGCAAGTACTTTTATTCCCTTTGCATTGAATTTTTTCAAACCCGAAGCTCAGCATTAAACTGCGCTGCTGTTTGCCTATATAGTTCATCATGAATCTCGCTTACTTCATCATTGATTAGCGTTCGATTATTGCTCCTATAAACTACTCTGTATGTATAACTAACTTTGTCGCTTCCAAATTTTTTACAGTCTTCGTAAGTATCCAAAAGTTTTGCCTCTTCTACCATATCATCGCCAGTAACTTCACGAATAAGTTCATAATAGCGATTAGGATTAAAATCTTTTTTGCTTACAATAAAGGATATGTCCCTAATAATTGGCGGGTATTTACTGACAGGTTGATAAATATTGTTTATATTTTTCAATTGCCTTGTTACACGATCATCTTTTGACCACAGCAAACGAATATCAGGTATTTTCATTTTTAGCATTGCCAATCGATCTACGCCGAAACCGAAAGCCCATCCATTATAAATATTCGGATCCAGTCCTAGATTTCTGATAACCTGCGGATGCACTAATCCAGCACCGTTTATTTCTACCCACTTATCCCCCCATTTTATATTCATTTCAACGCTTGGATCGGTGTATGGAAAATGGTCGATAAGAAAATTTTTCTCGATTTCTTTACCCAAGAGAGAGGCAGTCACCTCAAAACAAATATTTTCCAAATCAGCTTGATTTATCTCTTTTATATCTTTTCTACAAATAAACAGCCCGTCAAATTGATGCAATACATTGGAATGTTGCCAATCGATTTCATCCTTGCGATAAACTTTACCATAACACAAGGCTCCCACAGCTCCGTTAGTGGCAAGCTTTTCTTTTATTTCTGGCATCTCTGTATAATATTTCCACATCAAGCTCGTATGAGGTCGCAAAATATGTTTTGAGTCGATATAATATGTATCGCTTTGACTTCTGGCAGGATGATCCTTTGGAAAATTAAACAAATCAAAAACTACTTGTGGAGAAATAATTTCCGGAGTGTCTATTATGTCGAAATTTTTTAGACTCGTCAGATTAATAACCGAATTTACGATTGATTCAAGGGGACTTCCATCGGTTCTTGTCAAATCTGGCATCGCGATGTAACGCTTAAGCCTGTTGCTTTCAGAATCCATCCTATCCATCAATTCATGCTTTAGCGCTATTTCTTCCTCTAAGGGAACTTGCAATTGTTGTCTTGTCGATTTTACTAATGTCATAGATTTATTGTTATATTAATTATACAGTATCTCATCCTTTTAAGTTAAAAAGCCTCGACGCTATTTCGCCGAGGTCATTTTTTTTGGTTCTTCACACAAAAATTGTCTCAGTGAAATAATGCCATCGAGTGGGTAAAGAAAAAGCTAAATTTTTTGGACAATTTTATCATATTAATAACTTATCAAAATTACATTCAAAAGTCAATGCAAGCCCATTTCTTGCGCCCAACTTTGCCCAACATGCGTTTTTTCAGGCTTATTCGGTAAATGGTGCCACAATATTTCACTCCCCGCTGAAACGCTCAAATTTTGCGAAATTCTGCCTGTTAATCAGTTTTCTGTGGAGCTAAACGAGCGCCGCAGACAAGAGAAGCCAGACTAGCGCCCCCATGTTACATATTAATATTCATCAAATTGCCTGACTCATATCGCTTCAATCCTCTATTAAAAATTGAAACAGCTATAATGAATGTTATCAGCCAAAATCCAATGACATACAATAGCTTTATCCAGCTGAATTCCTGAATTATTTGAGCTGGAAGAGCAAAAACAAAAAACGCCGGAAGTATAGTAAACATAATTACTTTTAAAAATCCTGAAAATACTGTTTGTGGATAAAATCCAAACCCAAGTAGCGCCCAAAAAAATTGATCAGCAGCGTCTTCAAAATTACCAACAAAAAATGCCATCGATTGAAAAATGACGGAGAAATTATAAAAAATCAAACCGGTTATTGCCGTAAACACCATAAAAAGCAAAAACTTTTCAATTGTGACTCCTCCGGAAAAAGAAAAGAGAAGTATCCCGAAAAACAAATCTCCGATAGCGGAAATAACCGTCTGACTTACTGACACTTGCCACAAGATATTTTTTGGAAAAGCGAAATAATAATCCAGCTCTCCGCGACTGACAATCCTAGATATTTCCGGAGCACCTCCCAAAAAAATCATCAGGAATCCGAAATTGGCGGAAGCCAGAGCAAACAAGGCAATCATGTCATGAAAGTTCCAACCATTAATAGTTGGGAATTTTTGAAAAAATATAAACCAGAGAACAATCCAGAAAGAATTGTTAATCATCATCATAATGACCTGCGACAAAAAATTGACCCTGTATTCCATAGCTGAAATAATGCCTATCTTCTTTATCTCCCAAGTGAGCGAGATATAATTTATAATTTTAGCCGCCGTTAATCGAAACATTTTTTATA
>Ga0334722_10006640_pt1 | contig 11383 bp, 8 predicted proteins | sample C3_bottom_MG_FD_207210 | JGI IMG/M metagenome (GOLD analysis project Ga0334722, IMG submission 207210) | Sediment microbial communities from Yellowstone Lake, YNP, Wyoming, USA - C3_bottom | ecosystem: Environmental > Aquatic > Freshwater > Lake > Sediment | place: USA: Wyoming | collected...
AGTCCAAAGTGGTTTTTGCGGATTGCGATCCCCTCGCTGCAGATCTCTTGCTCAGCCAAATCCCCCCACTCTGCGCTGAATGCATCCCTGTCGATCAGAGCAACGGTTCCCTGGGGCAGTTCCACAAAATGTTGCCTGCGGTTAAAGGCCCCTGCGAGATCTTTGAGGTCAACCAGATGTTCCCCATAGTGCACCTTGGCCTTGACCACGATCGTATTTTCTGTAATTTCAGCGTCGCACTCCCTTTTTCCCTGCCTGAGAACCTGGCGCCCCGCGGCATCCAGGACAGCCCAACCGATCTCCAGCAGAAAAGTCAAGCTTTTAGCCACCTTATCCAGGGGGCAATAGTAGTGGGAAGTACCGACGGTTTTTTTAATAAAGTCTGTCTCCAGAAGATCTTTTTCCCACCCCCTCTCAGAGGCGCGGTTTCTCCAGGAGGCAAGAAGGGGGTCATGCTCAGCAATTGTTCCATAGGCCCCATAATTGAACCAAAGATCGGCAAAACCTCCATGGCGGTCTGTGAGAACTAGGGTCGGCATCGGGTCTACAAGCGTCAGTGTCTCGCCACTTTTCCAGCGGATGGGGATGGACTCCTCTGCTTGATCAAGAAATTCTGTCAGCGCCCTGCCCTGCAGTGTGAAAGCGCCTGCGGCTGCAGCGCGCGCCATCCACCGACTGGACACCTCCTCCGTGACAGAGCGGATCACTCCTGCGTGGAGGATCCAGGAGGGGTCTGCGATGAAGAGCCATGTACACTCCTCCAGCTTGCCACTTTGGGAGCCCAGTTGGTAGCACCCTGAAAACTGCGCTTGTTCGGGGCTCTTGCGCTCCCCTTCAAAATAAATTGCATAAGAAGTGAACGGATCGATGAAGACTTTCTGCCCCTGATAAAAGACCCGGCCCGTTGTGCCAAGCAGTTTGAGCACTTCAAATGCGCGGTCCGCAGGCACACAAAACCGCTCTTGGGAGGACCCCTTCCCTTGATTCTTTAAAAGCCATTCCAGAGCGCTCCTCTCACTGCTTGTGGCAGAGAGCTTTAGAGGAGCGTCCCGCGTGAAGGAGGGGATAGAAATGATTAAGTTGTTTTTTACACTCCCTTTTTCACTTCCTAAATGGTAACTTAAAAGTGTCATAATTTAAGCTGTTTGTGCGATGAAGGAAAAATTAAAAATCTGGCAGCCAGGTGTCTCATGGGATGCCGCAGAGAAGGTGTGGGACACACAAGCTGAGCACTTGCGCCAAACCCAAGGGCTCAAAACCCTAAAAGTTCTTCCCAACATGCCTGGGATCACGCAAGAGACGGCCAAGGGGTTAAAGTACAAAAGCATCAAATACCTCCTCTTACACGATCCTAAACGGATTTTCTTGCGCCACTTTTTCAAACACCCGCTCAAATACACTCTGCGCTTTTTACACTCTGCCCTGAAGAAAAAATCTTACTCGCGAAGCGGAGACTTTTTTTTCTACGGACTTAAGGACCTCTCCCATTTCCAGAGGCTGGTGCAAGAGAGGGACTGCCTCCTTGTCATCGGCTTTTCCTACTGCCACAAACCTCTAGAATGTCCTTCCGGCAGATTCACAGACCAGTGCATCCACGATCCTGAGCACCCCGTCTGCCGCCAGTGCTTCATCGGCAAAGCGGTCAATGCACTTCCCTCCGACACCGTCTGCCCCCTCTTCATCCCCACCATTCATTATATCGGCGAAAAGATGTTCGAAATCACAGAAAAGAATCCCGGCAAAACAATCCTCTTTCTAATCACCGCCTGTGAGCTGACACTCGAGATGTTTGGAGACTGGGGCAACATGGTCGGCGCTAAGGGGATCGGCGTGCGCCTGGATGGGCGCATCTGCAACACGATGAAGGCATTTGAACTCTCTGAAGTGGGCATCAAGCCAGGCCTTACTGTTGTCCTCCCGGAGACCCAGACCCAGGTGCTTGCGCTGATTCGTTCCCTGTGGAATTGTAGTGATGAGCCCTGCGGAACGGGCGCGGCCTCTGCCTCTTCTCATACGGGCGAAGGCGCGTAGAACCTGTGCATTTATCAGAGCAGCACCCCTGCAACTTCTCAGCACATTCGGGGCAGGAGAGGAACAGCTCATTGCAATCCATGCTTGCGCAGTTGTAGTAGACATCGGATGGAGCCTGGCAAAACTGGCAGCAGCTGATCACATCCTCTGTCTTCCCATCAATGGGCACAGCTAATCTGTCATCAAATACAAACAGTTTGCCGCGCCACTCTGCACTTCCCTCTTGCAGGCCATAATTGATGATCCCCCCGTCAAGCTGGTAGACCTGCTCAAACCCCTCCTGCTTGAGGAGGGCGGAATAGAGCTCACAGCGGATCCCTCCTGTGCAATACATCATGATCTTTGTCTCTTTGAGATCGCGCTCCTCTTTCAGGCGCCTTGCATACTTTGGAAAGGTGCGGAAGGTCTCCAAGGCGGGCAGGGCAGCTCCCTCAAAGTGGCCGATCACCCACTCATAATCATTGCGCACATCCAGAACAAGCGTCTTGTCGTCTCGCTGCTGCAGCATCTCTTTCCACTGCGCAGGGGAGAGGCGCTCTCCCGTCAGAGCCATATCGACCTTCTCATCTAAGGCCACAATCTGCTGGCGGTACTTCACAATGGCCCGGGGGAAGACGTGCCCTTCACACGCATGGATCTTAAAGACCACATCTTTAAAGCGGGGATCTTGTTTGAGCCACTGCTGGTAGGCCACAGCCCCCGCCTCAGAGGCGCTCATCTGCCCATTGATCCCCTCTTCAGAGATATAGACGCGGCAGCGGATATCCTGATCTTGAAGGAATTCCTTGTGGCGGGAGACCTCCAGATGAGGGTCCTGGATAGAGGTAAAAAAATAATATGCCAAAACAACGTAGGGGGAGTGGGCTGTGCAGGAGCAGCAAGTGATTTCAGACATCGTGTGTCGCCTTTTGATAAACTTGCGCGTAAGGGTAACGGAAGGGGAAAATCTAGACAAGAAAAAGACCGAGGGGTTTTGTGGTTTAAAATTAATTCTTAACAGGTGTGAGGCGGAGACGCCCCACCTTTGAGAGAATTTCGATTTACAAAAATTTAAGGCTGAATTAACCTACATCTCTTTGAGATATTTTTTAGGAGAGACAATGGTTCGATACACTGGCCCCAAAAATCGCATTGCCCGTCGATTTGGAGCGAATATTTTCGGCAAAGCGCGCAATCCTCTGCTTCATAAGCCAAACCCTCCAGGCGTGCATGGAGCCAAGAAAAAGAAAAAGTCTGACTTTGGTCTTCAGTTGGAAGAACAGCAGAAGTTAAAGGCAGTCTACGGAATGCTCACGCGCGGACAGCTCGTGCGCTACTACAAAGAAGCGGTGCGCTCTAAAGGCAATACCCCCTCTCTTTTCATCGAGCGCCTCGAGTGCCGTCTGGACAACATTGTTTACAGACTGAAACTGGCACCCTCTATTTTTGCCGCTCAGCAGCTCGTCTCCCACGGCCACGTGCTTGTGAATGGCAAGAAAGTTGACCGCCGCTCTTTCTTCGTCAGACCTGGCATGAATGTCTCCATTAAGCCTAAGTCGCAACAGATGCCGATCATCAAACAAAGCACTGAAAATAGCGCTCAAGCTGTACCGGAATACCTGACCTCCGATCTGACAAAGTTCTCCGGTCAGTTACTGGTCTCCCCTGCAGTCGACCAGGTTCCTTTCCCGATCCCCTTGAACGTTCCCTTGATCTGCGAGTTTCTCGCCCACTCAAGCTAAGTTTCTTTGTGAGCAGCGCAAGAGAATGCGCTGCTCCATACTACTCCCTCTTTGCCCCCACCAATTCCAACACATCCGTTGCGTTGAATAGCCACGCGTAAGAGAAGAAGAGCAGCACAAACGTGCCGCCAAGTGCTGCAAACTGCAGCAGCTGCGTCTGGATGGAGCCTGTCAAACAACTCTGTGTTTTGCCCAAAGCCATGAGGAGCGTCGCGTCCCCGACAAAAAAGTGGCCCACAAGAAGGGTCGCTGCTGCTGCAATTAAAGAGCAGCCGCCTGTTTTAATAAACGCGCGCAGCACGCCGAGATCAAACACTCTTTCCCCCACTTTCTTTGAGAGGTGGTGCGCAAGGTAAAAGAAGTTGAACCAAGCGGCGCAGCTTGTGGCGATGGCGATGCTGAATGCGCCTAAGCCAAGCCCAAAGACAAAGAGTGTCGTCACGAGGGTGTTTAGCAGAACAGAGAGAACAGACCCGATCATGGGCGTGCGGAACTGCTTATCTGCATAAAACGCGGGAGCAAGCAGCAGCACAAAGCTAGAGGGCAAAAGACCCAGTCCATACCCCCATAGGCAAAGGACGGTCTGATAGGTGGCCTCGCTGCTAAAATCGCCGTGGCCATAGAGCAGGTTGATCCCTGCAATGCCAAGGACAAAAATGCCCAGTGAGCAGGGGAAAATCAGGCTGAAGCTGCGCCGCAGGGCAAAGCGCAAAAGGTGCAAATATTGAGTATATATCCCACTTTTTAAGGCGCGCGCAAGAGGGGGGAGCAGCGCTGCGGAGAGGGCGATGCCAAAGAGCGCCAGGGGGAGCTGCTCGATGCGGATCGCATACCACAGGTAGGCAGGGCCCTCCAGGGAGGCATAGCGCGCAAAGACCGCATCCAAGGTGCTGTTGATCTGCACAGCGCTCACACCGATGATTCCAAGCAGAAGAGGTTTGAGCAGTTGACGCATCTCTAAGGGGAAGAGGCGGGGAGAAAAACACTGCTTCCAGGGCAAGTGGCGCCTCAAGTGGCTCAATGTCCGGGGAGCGAGCATCGCCCACTGCAAAAAGAAAGCGACGATGATAGCAAAACAAAGGGGCAAGACGGCAGCGGCAGGATCTTGTCCCTGCAGCAAAAAGGTTGCAAAGATCCAGACTAAGTTGAATGCGACAGGAGCAAATCCGGTAAGAAAAAATTTGCGCTCACACTGCAAAAGGCCACTGCTTAAGCCAAAAAGACAGATGAACAAAACCCCAGGGAGCATCAGCGCTGTGAGATAGAGGATCTGGGCGTTATCTGGCTGTAAATGTCCCCACTTCAAAATGGCAAACAAAACCCCTTCAATGGCGCCGATCAGAAGGATTAAAAAAGAACTGAGCGAAAAGAAAAGATCCCGAAAGAAGGCTGCCCCCTTTTCAGGGGACTCTGCGCGCATCTGTTCAAAGTGGGGAATGAACCCAGAGGAGAGGGGCCCCTCTCCAAAGAGGCGCCGGATCAAATTGGCAAAGCGGAAGGCCACCATAAAAGCGGCAACCGCCGGATTGCTGCCGAAGACAACTGCCATCGACACATCGCGGCCAAGGCCTGTGATGCGGCTGAGCATTGTGCCCGACAAAAATGCAAGAGTGGAGCGGGAGAGGGTTTTTGGGGTATCAAGCGCCATAAAAGAACACCAAGCAATGGACAATTAAATTGGAATATCTCTACTATGTATCTCTCAAAGAGGCATAAGTTTTCAAACGTTTTATGAAAAAGACCCCCGCTGACGAACTTCTGATTGGAGCGCACACTTCCGCGCAGGGAGGGGCCTTCAACGCCATCATTGAGGGGCACGAAATCGGTGCCACGACAGTGCAGCTGTTTACGAGCAACCAAAAGAGGTGGGAGGGAAAGCAGCTCACAGACAAAGAGGTAGAGCTATTTCAAGAGGCTGTGCTTTCGACAGGGCTAACACAGATCATGAGCCACGACAGCTATCTGATCAACCTCGGCTCCCCCCACTCTGACACCCTGCACAAAAGCCGCAAAGCCTTCAAAGAGGAGCTTGTGCGCTGCCAGAAATTAGGACTTGCCTTCCTCAACTTCCACCCGGGGGCAGCTCTTGAGAGCACCGCTGAGGAGTGCCTTGAAAAGATCGTGGAGAGCCTCGAGCTCTTGGAGCCGCTCGCTGACCGCGCAAAGACGCGCCTGCTCATCGAAACCACAGCTGGACAGGGCACCTGCGTCGGCTGGCGGTTTGAACATCTGGGGATGCTCATCGATCGGCTGCACAAAAAAATCCCGATCGGTGTCTGCATCGACACCTGCCACATCTTTGCTGCCGGCTACGACATCCGCACAAAGGCAGGCTGGGAGAAAACTTTGGCCGAGTTTGAAAAACACGTTGGCCTCCAACACCTCTGTGCATTTCATGTGAACGACTCGATGAAGCCGTTTGCCTCGCGCAGAGACCGGCATGCTCCCCTTGGCAAAGGGGAGATCGGCATGGAATGCTTTAAAGTGATGATGACCCACCCGCTCCTAAGAGAGATTCCTAAATATCTGGAAACTCCCGATGGCCCGCCCCTTTGGAAAAAAGAAATCGCCCTGTTAAGAGAGTTTGCAACCGTATGAAACACACGAAAATTAGAACCATTCAACCTTCCGATCTCGGGAAAACCCTCACCCTCTGCGGCTGGATCCGCACCGTCCGTGAGCAGAAAAACTTCTCCTTCATCGAACTCAATGACGGCTCAACTCTTGGCAACTTGCAAATCATCGTGGAAGACTCGCTGCCCAATTACGCTGACCTGATGAAGCAGCTATCCACAGGAGCCTCAGTTGCAGCGACGGGCCAACTGGTCGCCTCCCCCAATAAGCAGCAGCAGTGGGAGCTCAAAGCCTCTGAAATCACCCTCTTTGGCACCTGCCCCGAAGAGTACCCCCTGCAAAAGAAACGGCACTCCTTTGAATTCCTGCGCACCATTGCCCACCTGCGCCCCCGCACAAACACCCAAGGTGCTGTCCTGCGCGTCAGAAATGCTCTAGCCTTTGCTACCCACCTCTTCTTCCAAGAGCGCGGCTTTCTCTATGTCCACACGCCCATCATCACCGCCTCTGACTGCGAAGGCGCAGGAGAGCAGTTCCTCGTCACCACGCTCGATGTGAATAAGCCCCCTCGCCACTCTGACGGCACAGTCGACTTCACAAAAGACTTCTTCCATAAGCCCGCCTACCTCACCGTCTCTGGGCAGCTCAATGGGGAGACGCTGGCTTGCGCCCTCTCCGACATTTACACCTTTGGACCCACCTTCCGCGCAGAAAACTCCAACACCTCGCGCCACCTAGCGGAATTTTGGATGATCGAACCAGAACTTGCCTTTGCAGATCTAAAGGATAACATGCAGTGTGCAGAGGCCTACCTCAAATTCCTCTTTAACTACGTCCTTAACACCTGCCCAGAAGAGATGGAGTTCTTCGACAACTTCATCGAAAAGGGAGTGATCGAGCGTTTAAAACATGTCGTCACCTCCCCCTTTGCCTACATGACCTACACAGAAGCGGTGGAAATCCTTCAAAAATCGGGCAAAACGTTCCAATACCCTGTGACATGGGGCTCCGATCTGCAATCAGAGCATGAGCGCTACCTTGCAGAGAGCTACGCTAAAAAACCTGTCATCCTCACCGACTACCCAGCCAAAATCAAATCCTTCTACATGCGCGACAATGAAGATGGCAAAACAGTTGCCGCCATGGACGTGCTTGTCCCCAAAATCGGCGAAATCATCGGCGGCAGCCAGCGCGAAGAGCGCCTGGACCGCCTGGAGAAAAAAATCCTCGCCTTCGGATTAGATCCAAATAACTACTGGTGGTACACCCAGCTCAGAAAGTATGGTTCGGTCCCCCACGCAGGGTTTGGCGCCGGCTTCGAGCGCCTCGTCCAATTCACAACAGGAATGGAGAACATCCGAGATGTCATCCCCTTCCCTCGATTCCCCGGCCACGCTGAATTTTAAAAAAATAAAATTATTATATTACTGCATTAACTAGCGTCAGTATTTACTTTAACTTGTGTTAAACAGTGTGCATTAATACAATTAAAGTAATAGTTTTTAACTAGACATGTTAACCATGGCATCTAAAATAGATTTTACAGACAATTACCCCTGTCTTGCAGCGTTGTGTGGCACGACAACGCAGACGCGCTCCCCTCAAGCTCTGCCTGATGAGCTTGTAGTCATGTTGTTCAAAATGCTTGCTGAAGGCGCGCAAGCCTCTCCACAAGCTGCTGCACGCAATATACAAGCACTTGGCCAAACATGCTGGGGCCTACATCGCATATCTCATGATCCAAGCATCAGGGAGATAATCCATTGTACGCGCAATGAACAGACTCTCGTAGCGCTTGCGCGAGGGTACTTGCCAGAACTAGGGGCCGCCCCCTCAGTAGAGCAGATCAGAGCTGCTCTGCAAGCTGCAAATGGATTACGCACCCTAAACCTCAGTTACTGCACAGCTATCCCTCCCGAACTAGGACGCCTCCCTCAACTGAGCACCCTGGATCTGTTCTATCCAACGCTAGAATTTTCCTCCCGAAATTTCTCTCATCTATCTGGGTTACCTACTCTTAAAATTCACTTGCCAGCATTTCCTCTCTCATGGACCTACATTGCCCCATGTACATTTAGCGGCATGCATCAGTTAACAGAGCTACGTTGTGAGAACCTACGTATTAAAGAATGCGGTGCAGACACATTTTATGTATTGAGCCAATTAAAAAAGCTAACCCTATTCTGCTGTGCAATCGACTCTTCTACTGGCAACCTCTTTGATCCACTGCACCATCTAGAAGACTTGACTCTTCAGTATAATGATAGGATCGATCTAGACACTCACTGCCTTCCAATCAGTCTAAGAAGGGTTGCAATGGACCCTCAGAAGAATACTCCCCACCCACACTATTTTACTGGGTTAACCAATTTAGAAACACTTGAGTTGGATCCATACGCGAACCGCCCACGCTTTCTTACCCTAGGTATAGAAGTGCAAGACACCTCTGCCCCTACTGTGCTCAAAAGGTGGCATGCATGTAAAAACTACAAGCCTAATCAATCAGAATTAACCGCGTGGTACAAAACCATGGTGACGTGGTGCAAAGATACGGCTACCTCTAAAGATACCCTACAAGTTGAGACGCTTCAACCTCCACGCTGTGAAGAAGACTGCCGTTTGCTCTATCAACTGTATGGGCAAACTGTAAGCCGGCGTCCACAGGCAAATGAGAACTTGCAACAGTGGGGAGAGCAGCAACTACGCAGCCTACAATCAGACGCACGAGTAGACCTGGTTTTTCAATGGGAGGCCCGCGAACTGCTCCAAGCAACCATGCAAACGATAAGGGCAAAATATGAGCACCTACCTCTAAAAATGCGCCACGAGGTGGATGCAACAATCTACGCGCTGTCGCGAAAAGAGGCCGGTCTTACCCCAAATGATCCAATATGCGGGCAATGGAGCGATCCTCTGTGGGGCGAGCACCATAGATTCGATGACCCGTGCATGTTCATTGATGCGGTGGTGCATGTATGCGACACAATGCGGGCAGAGCGGGCGCTGTGGCCTGAGAGGCTGTGGCAGGCTGTTGATGCTAAAATTTATGAATTAAGCCGCGCAAAAGCAGGCTTTTCACCCAATGCTCCGGTAGGGGGAGAGTGGCTGGACCCTGAGTGGGGCAAAAAGAATCGCTACACAGACATGATTCTATTCATGGATGCCGTTTTGTTTGTTGAGGAATTTAGACATACATCTTAATCAAGATTTAAATATTTTACATATTTATTACATTGCTTTAAATAAAGCCGGTTAATACAATCTAGCGGTTAATACAACCTAGCGGTTTAACAATTTATTTAGAGTGCAACTGTGGCAAATCCCCTAGGAACTCTCAGCGATCACCCCTGTGCTGTTGTGGTGCGCAGGTACGGTACATCTCAAGAAAGCTCTCTGCCAACAACACCTGATGAGATTCTGTTAGAATTATTCAAAGAGGTGATTGCAAAGAGCTCCCTGCAAGAGGCTGCGCGCACTGTGGTCTCACTTAACCAAGTCTGCTGGCGCCTACACCGCATATTCCACGACCATGTCGTCCGAGCCGTCGTTGTTTCTGCACGAGAGGAGCGGGCCCTTGCCAAGCTATGGCAGACCCTCTATCTTGAAACACCCCCTTCCCCAGAAAATATCAGAGCTCGGCTGCCAGGTCTTATGCGGCAAGAGGGGCGCACTGAGTTATCCCTTCCTAATTGCGTGGCAATCCCGCCTGAAATGGGGTGCTTTGTCAATCTGCGGACGCTGTATCTAGACACCCCAAATCTAGAATTTTCTCCCCACAATTTCTCGCGCCTCTCTTTTTTACACACGCTTAAATTTTACAGTTTTAAAACGCCAAGGCCACAGGTCTACATTGCCCCCCACACATTTAGCAAGATGCATCAGTTGACAGCGCTCTCTTTGGCAACTCTTCGTATCAGAGCCTGTGACGCGCGCACATTCCATGGATTGAGCCAATTGCAGCAGCTAGATCTCTCCTCCGCCTTAATCCACTCCTCTAATCCACACCTCTTTGACCCACTCGATCAGCTGCAATGCCTCGATCTTTGCAATACTAAGATCGACCTAGAGACCATTGCCCTGCCCATCAGTCTACAAAAAGTTAAAATAAATCCTTTCTCCACTCCACCCAATCCGCGCCATTTTGCTGGGTTGACCAATTTGCAAACACTGGAGTTGAATGCAACATTCCCCCTCTTTCTCACTTTGGGTGTAGAGGTGCAAGACATGTCTGTGCCCACCACGATTGCAAGATGGAACGCGTGTAGGAAAGGCCGCCAGCATGAATCGGAATTGGCCAGGTTATACCAATCAGTTGTTGTCAATCAGTGCATGCCTCAGGCGCCTCCGCTGCTAAAGTGCGCAGAAGACTGCAAGTTGCTCCATCAAATGTACTGGGAAGTGATTGCACAAGACCCCAAAATCACTCAGGAGCAACTGGCCGATCCACAATACAAAGAGCGCCGCCTACAAAACCTATACTCTTATCAGAATGTGGCCAATCTAGGCCAGGCGATCATGAACACTGTATTGGCAAAATATGATGGTCTGTCTCAAGAAAGGCGCGCAGAGATAGATACAGAACTCTATGTGCTTGCGCAAGCAGATGGGGGCGCTGCGGCCGATGCTCCTGCAAGCGCGCGCCACAGATTTGACAATGTGTACAGACTCATCGATGCTGTTGTGCGCGTGGCCGCAAGAGAGCGCGCGCTTTCCTGAGGGCCTACCTATTTATCCCACAGCGTGCGCTTTGTCTGAGCGAGGACACCAGCTCCCAAGCCAAATAACATGCAGCCAAGGGTGATGCCCATTCCAATGAAGGGGACTGCAGCCAGGGCAAAATAGAGGAGCGTGCCAAGAAAATAGCTTGGCAGACGATTATGCTTGAAGCCGACTTTGCTAAACATCCAATTGGATGCCCAGAAAATGGTGTAGACCTTAGCTGTGTAGAAGCCGACAATGTTAGCCGCAATCAAGGCTAGGGCAAAGGGAACGCCCAAGATCGTCATGAGTAGAATCAAAGAGGCCAGGGGCAAAAGGATCAGGAGCATGATCCCATA
>Ga0334722_10006641_pt1 | contig 11382 bp, 15 predicted proteins | sample C3_bottom_MG_FD_207210 | JGI IMG/M metagenome (GOLD analysis project Ga0334722, IMG submission 207210) | Sediment microbial communities from Yellowstone Lake, YNP, Wyoming, USA - C3_bottom | ecosystem: Environmental > Aquatic > Freshwater > Lake > Sediment | place: USA: Wyoming | collected...
GGATGTGAGGACCCACGAATAGTGCGTATTGATGACACGCTTTATATGACTTATACCGCCTATGACGGCGTGCGCGCACCCTCAGGGGCTGTGTCATCAATCAGTGTTGATGACTTTTTAGCGCGACGGTTTGATCAATGGAGTACACCATTCTTGCTCACGCCCGACGGCGTTGATGATAAAGATCTTGCTCTCCTGCCTGAAAAAATAGACGGCAACTTCTTGCTCTATCACCGCATCCATCATCAGATCTGTGCCGACCTCATGCCCGACCTCTTCTCGGGCAAGCGCGCGAGCAGATGTATCGAGGTCATCGCGCCGCGCCGCGGCATGTGGGATGGCGTGAAGGTCGGCAGCGCGGCGCCGCCAATCAAAGTTGGTGATAATTGGCTGATGATCTATCACGCGGTGTCCAAGCACGCGACCTACCGCCTCGGCGCCGCGCTCCTCGACTCGACCGGCACGTCAGTCTTGGCGCGCACCGCCGACCCTATCTTCCAGCCTGTAGAGAAATATGAGCATGAAGGTGTCGTGGCCAACGTTGTCTTCTCGTGTGGTTTAGTGGTGCGCGGCGACACGATCTATCTCTATTATGGTGCGGCAGATAAGGTGCTCGGCGTCGCGACTGCCTCCTTGGCGCACATAGTGGATGCTCTCACCTGATATTTAAATATCAAAACATTTAAATATGCAAAAATTAATTATTTTTGACCTCGACGGCACGCTCACCGAGAGCAAACAGCCCCTCACTATCGAGATGGCATTGCTCTTGATGAAGTTACTCGCCGAAACAAAAGTCGCCATCGTCTCGGGCGGCGCTCTCCACCAATTCCTTAAGCAAGTTGTTGCCCACCTCCCAAGCGAAACAAACTTCACCAATCTCTATTTGTTACCGACCTCTGGCGCCGCGCTCTATGAATTCTCTAATGGCGGCTGGAACAAGATTTATGAAGAACGCCTTTCTGAAAAAGAAGCCCACACTATTGAGGCCGCGATGCGCGAGGCAGCCGAGCAGACCGGTCTTATCAACTTTGCCGAGCAAGCGTGGGGCGAGAGAATCGAATATCGCGGCGGCCAAGTGACCATCTCAGCACTCGGCCAAGAAGCACCAATTGCCGAGAAGAAAGCATGGGACCCTGATCATGCCAAGCGTCACATGCTTCAAGCCGCGATTGCCGCGCGACTCCCCGAATTCTCCGTCGGCATGGGCGGCGCAACAACGATTGACGTCACCAAACGCGATATCGATAAGGCCTATGGCGTCCGCCAGCTCTGCAAGCGTATCGGCATTGTAGAGTCTGAAGTGCTCTATGTCGGCGATGAGCTCATCGCGGGCGGTAATGACGAAGCCGTTTTTAAAACTGAAGCAGCCGTGAAGGGAGTAACGAGCCCTGTCGAGACCACGCGCCTTATTAAAGAATTGCTGGGTGCTTGACAATAAAGTAATTAGGGGATAATATACAAATACCTCTCATCAAGGATGGGCAGTAGGCTGAATCGACGCAGCCGACCCCCAGGCCCCATCTTCGGATGGGGCTTTTTTATTTACGCATGAGGCGGACGAGGCGAATAGTCTCAAAGGAGTGACGGCCACCAAGGGCGTGAAAGGTCGGCGAGAGACGGCCGTCTTTATTATCGGTGAGCGCCTCATGAATCTCATCAGTGATATCAATCGGGACAAGGTGTGCGAAGTCACCCCGCGTCAACTTCCCTATCTCTGCGAGCTCCTCCAAGTGCTTCACAATAGTACTCACTGTGAGCCCGCGTTCCTTCGCCGCGCCCTTTAACGTTTTCGCATCCCGCGCGGCTTGGAGGGTCTCCGCCAATCTCCCCGGCAAACTACCTCCTGTATTTTTCTTCCTGCCTCCTGCCTCCTGCCTCCTGCTTACTGTATTTTCCATCCAGGCTCCGCCCATCGCCTTCACAAACTTCTGCTGCATCGTGACACGCTCTGCTTCGGGCATCTCATTGAAGGCGTCACGCGCCGCGTCTGACGCGGCGCGGAAGTCTCTGTCCTTTTTTAAAATCTCCGGGTGCACCTCAAGCGCACGCTGATTGAGGCCCGTCAGATACACCCCACTCAAGCGACGCACGCGTGAGAGCGCGACATACCCCTGCCCATATTCAAACGCTTTTGAGAGATCCATAATCGCCGCGTCCATACTCATCCCCTGACTCTTGTGCACCGTCATCGCATACGCAAGGCGGAGCGGATACTGCGCAACACTCGCCTTCACCTTCCCCTGCTCCTCCAGCTGCCACTCCATCGGCTCGGTGGTCACCTTTAATCCATCCTTTGTCTTAACAATCGGTGCCCCATCAAATCCCCAGCCGATAACGGTGCCGAGGGTGCCGTTCACAAACCTCCCCTGCGGCGAGTTCTTGGTGAACATCACCGTCGCACCTTCTTTTAATTCCAAAACTTCTGGTGACAAACACCCGCGTTTCAGCCCTTCAACCATTGAATCCTTGCCTTTGGCACTCATGCTAAATTTCTGTGACCTCCCTTTAAGCTTCGCAAGCTCGCTCGCGTTAATCCGGTCGACATCGGCATTATGCGAGAAGAGCTTTGGCACACCCAGCACCAAATCTGATTTGGTGCTGGGCAAGTCTTCCGGCAATTCTACTTTCCGAGTCATTAGCGCTTCATAATGCATCTCTTCAACATCGCCCGAGCGAATAGCCGAGAGAACATCAAGAAACGACGAGTCATCTTGGCGATATTGATCGGTGAGATAACAAGTGAGGAGATTAAGCTCGCGCCAGAGCTTTGATTCAAAAGCGAACTTTCCGCCGGAGGCGGATCCGCCTCCGGCGGACACTTCTCGACGAAATACTGGTGGTAGCTGGAAGAAGTCCCCCACGAGAATCACTGTCAGCCCGCCAAAGGGTAGCTCATTCCTCCGAACTTCGCGACAAATCTGATCTGCCATCTCAAAGGTCGCCGCAGAGAGCATCGAGATCTCTTCGATAATCAATACCTTCGCTTTGGTTATGCGCTTATTGATATGCTCCTTCGTCGCGATACGATCAACATCAGCACGAGAGAGATGATCACTAATGCCGATACCGCTCCACGAGTGGAGTGTCATACCCGAGACATGCGTCGCGGCGATACCAGTCGCTGCCGTGACTGAGGGCTCGATACCTGACGCGCGAAGCCATGCGACGAATTCGTTTATCGTGTGCGTCTTCCCGCTCCCCGGCTCGCCGGTGAGGAATACGTTTGCACCCGTCTTCAATATCGTGAGTGCCTCGCCTTGGGTCATGCAGCGATAATAGCAGATTGGTGTGCAATAATATAAAAATGCTTGGATTATTACTCACCGGAGGAGCGACGCTCGCAGAAGAAGTTGGCACCTCAGTTGGGAAATGGCAAACGCTCCGCGGGAAAGAAAGTATATATTCACTGGGTTTTCTCGACTCTTTGTGGGCAACACTTTTTCTCCTAATTCTCATTTTTATCATTCCCAAAGATTTCTTCGCCCCCGGATTCCCGCAAGGATTCGTCTTCAGCCTTGCGTCACTCCCGACACTACTCCCGCGCATCGTGCTCGAGATACTACAAGCATATGCAACAGTCTATGCAGTTATGCGCGCCGATAGAAGTACTTTCGGATTCTTACGCATTATTACTATTCCATTGCTTCTGGTCGCAGATATCGTTCTCGCCTACTCGGTGAGTCTCCCACAGATACTTGGTATGTCACTCATTGTGGTGAGCCTCGTCCTGCTTTTTATAAATCATGGTATTCGCCGACAAGGGGCATGGTTTGTCGTGTTCACTGCGGTGAATGCTGTCGCGACAATTTCACTTTTTAAATATGACATTACTCATTTCAACTCAATTGAGGCTGAACAGGTGATCGTGAGCCTGGTCCTTATCACCTTCTTCTTCATTATGGCGCTCACGAGAGCAAAGGAAAATCCACTCAAGCTTCTTATGCGTCCCGTGTTTTTTGCTCAGTCGCTTCTGATGGGTATCAGTGGCATCACCATGAGTTTTGCCTATCTCTTCAGTGTCGCGTCGGTTATTACGACTGCGAAGCGCGCCTTCACTATTCTCTTCTGCATACTGTCTGGACACAAATTCTTTCACGAGAAAAAACCGTGGATCAAAGTAGCATCCTTTATCCTCATTGCGACGGGTTTGGCTCTCCTTGCTGTATAAACAAACACCCGCGCAAAGCGCGGGTGTTTGTAAAAGATTAGACTTCTTAATTACCCGAGATAGAAGAGCGCGATGCCTGCCGCAAGAGCGATAACACCATACACATTGAATGGCAGGGTTAGCAGCTTCTTGCTCACAAACTTGTGCAGTGCGTCAGGAGCGAGGATATACGCCACACCCTTCAAGAGAACCATCCACGAGAAGATCGTCACGACCGTCTTCCACGATCCATCCCAGACATTGTTCTGGACGAGCAATAAAGACGACAAGAAAATCAATAGTGCCCCGGTGAGATACACGATAGCGGGATGATCAAAGAAGTCTTTGAGCAAGCGTCCGATCGTCTTCCCGCGGAAGATGAGGAAGAGGCCACTCACGACGAGATACACTCCTAATATTTTTGCAGCGATAAGTGAAATGTCCATACGGAATATTAATGGCTAATGGTTTTATTGTAACACTGGCACGCAAGGTGTTTCCTTACGGCTTTGCGTAAGGTGACACCTTACGGGCAACGACGGACCCAATGACCGAACCAATAATAGCGCCCGCCACGAACTCAGAGAACCAGTGGATGTTGGTAGAGACACTAATGCCGATATAGAGCGCGACAAGGAGTGCTGTGTAGCGCACGAACTTTTTGTCGCGATAGATGATGAAGAGCGTAACAGCGACTGCGAATGCAACCGTGGTGTGTGACGATGGCCAGCCCCAGAAGGCGCCACCACGCAAGAAGCCAAACTGGAATTGTTGGCTGATGTCGACCAAACTAGCCGAATGAAATGCCGGCGGCACGCGCCCTGTCCACACTTTATAAAATGAGGAGATGAGGAGGCCGAGAATAGCCGCCTTCGCTACCGCGAAGGCGGCTATTCTCTCTCGCGTGCCCTTCTTCCCTATCACAAACAACACTACCGGTAACAGAATCGGCAGCAACCCGCCCAAGGCAGCCGCTGGCATGAGCCAGCTCTGGAGCGTCGCACCGCGCGTGTTCAGATACCACCACCAATCAAAGCCCGAGACGACCAGCAGATACGTCAGCGCGACTGCGAGGAGCTGCCACGCGATATTCTGCCAGCTATAGCACGCTCGGATATCTGCTATAAACTTTTGCATTTCAATCTTTAGGTATGCCCCACTGCCAACGCGGGCTCTCCCCCTTCCAAAAACAGAAGACCATCATCACCCCGACACCAAGAGCGATCTTCACAAAGAAAGACGTTAATTCTCCACTGGCCAACTCGACATTGAGCGCCTTCGCGAGCTCAGCATGCTTGGCGAAGCCTTGTGCGACCCACACAATATAGCCGACCGAAGCGGCAATCACTGCCCAGCCCTCCCACTTCACCGACACCCAGCCCCAACCATAGAGTTTACGCTTGAACCAATACCCTTGCGGATTATTCTTCAAATATTCAACGTATTTGTTGTTCATGTCTACCAATTTAGATACGTGACGGCTAGCTGGAGCACTGTCGCGAAGCTGACCCATGCGAGATACGGCATGTTGGCATAGGTGATCCAGCGCATATACGGGAAGATGCTTATCATCGCCCAGATGAGCGTGCCCAAAACTAATAAGATATCAATCGCAGCGAGCGTATTGTTCTTAAGCCCGAATTGGAAATAGGTAAATGAAAAATTAAAAACGAGATTAAGCGCAAACGGGAGCGCTACCATCCACGGCACCTGCCCCGTGAACGCTTTATAAAAGACAGTGCCATACGTCACTGCGATAACGGCATAGAGCACTGTCCACACGGGGCCGAAGAGATATGCCGGTGGCGCCCAACTCGGCTTGATCAATGTCTGATAAAAATTGTAAGTATCCATTTCTGAATTATATCACCGCCGCAAGGAGCCGTAAGGTGTCTCCTCGCCGCGAGGTGACTCCTTACGGAATTTAACGAATCCCCGTGTCGCAAGAGATGGTGGTCGTCGCAAAGTTGTTTGCAGTGACGACAACAGTAGCCGAGGCACAGCGAGGGAGCATTGTGCCACCCGCAGCCTTGAGAGTGTAGGAGCCCGCAGGGAGCGAGAAAGTGAACGCACCATTCGCATCTGAATTCCCTACTTTGAAGGGCGTGGCTGCATTAGAGCGATAGACCGTTACCGCTGTCGCATACGGCTTATCCGCGCAGGCTGGGTCTGGCGGGATGCGCATGACGGGACAAGTCGGCCCGAGCAAAACAAACCCACGCACGCCAGAGTTCTCAGAAGTCGCGACCTTCGGCACGACGGTGAAAACAAAACGATAGTCACTCGGCGACACCATCTGCTTAGAATGCTTCTCTGTGGGAGAGACCGATGCGAGCGTGATGGTCGCACCATCAACGATCTGCGGCTGGCCGAGGGTAAAGGTAAAATCTCTGCTGTATGCGTTAAGCGCGACGCGCACTCGCACCGTGCCGGCTTGGATACATTGCACGTCAACTGGGCAGCGACTATCTTCGACGAGACTCAACACGCCGATAGTGGTGCCGTTTATGTTCGCCATCGCGCCGATAGCGAGCCCGCTCGTGGTCGTCGCGACAGCTACTGGGCAAGCGCTAAATTCACAATTGGGGCCAGTGCGCCAGACGGCGGAGCCGTCGGGGCATATCTTCGCTTCTTCTGTACATGCCTGCCCACCCGCCGGAGCCGTGGCTTCGCGGATACCTATCGCCCAGAAGGCGACTGCAACTGCTAAAATAAACGCCCCGATGATTATCGCGTATTTTTTCATCATTCTTTCTTCTTATCCAATCTATCGAGACCGAGAATCTTCACGCCGAAGTAGACCACGAGCGCGATGACGATGAAATCAACCATGACGCTAATCAAGTCGCCATACGGTATCCTGACGGGCCCGATCTGAAGCGAAGCGTAGGCTAAGCCACCCGCCACACCAAATAGTACGTTCAAAAACGGATTAATAAGATCGGTGACAATCGCCGAGACAAGCTTCGACACGGCGCCGCCAAGGATGAACCCAACTGCGAGCCCCAGCACCCCCTGCTCCCGAATGAAGTTAATGAATCCTTTCATGGGTTGATTATACCCCCTACACCAAGAAGTATCTTTAATTTGTTCTTATCCTTCTTCTTCATTTCAAATCCGTGATTGGTCGACAAAACAAAGACTGTTTTGAATATCCAAAAACGCAAATAATACCCGTCTATTTTGTCGGGCCGAATAAACTTAGGAACGCGATACTCATTCGCCCCTTCTTCAATTTCAGTCGAGAAAAAGCTCCCATTCCCCACCCCCATCTCTGCAAAAACTTTTTTCATAATCGCTATACTAGTCTTTTGCAAAACACTAGAATAGATTCAGCGCGAGGCGTGAGCTTATGGCGGACACTACTGCCCTCAGCACGCTTCATCACCAACCCAGCAATGGCCAATTTGCGAATGTGATCCGATGCATTCTCATACCCGAGATGGAGCTTCTCCGCGACGTCATCAACAGACAACTCGGGTTCCTCGCGGAGTAGATCAAGAATCTGAATCCGCCGATGGTTCGCAAACCCTTTGACTATTCTCTCAATCTTCCGGTAATCTGTTTTCGTTGTCGCAGTCATAGTGATAATTATAGACAAGTGTTTTGCAAAACACTAGCATAGATATCGGCCTCTTTTCTTTAGTTTTAGTTCCAACAAACGTCTGGCTTGTCGCCCACCATCACTTCGAGCCTCTGCCACACCTCCTGCTTGGTGCCGACCTGATCGATAAGGCCATTCTGCAGCGCCATCTGCCCGAGCATTGTCGAGCCGTCGGCGAGTGCCGTCACCTTGGCCACCGAGAGATGGCGATTGGTCGCGACGGCGTTAATAAAATTCTGCAGGATGATATTCAGATCACGCTGTATCAGCGATCGCTCGTCGGCAGTGAGGGCTCTGTCGACGGTGCCGGTGTCTTTATACTTCCCCGTGGTGAGCTGATTATACGTCAGGCCATCCTTCAGATTCTGCCGCGCATTATCTACATATGAGCTCGTGACGCCGATGCTCCCGACATCAGAATTGGCTCCCGCGATGATCGTGTCGGCAGAGCTCGCGACCCAATAGGCCGCCGAGTCGGCGCTCCCCCGCACCCAAGCGATGACCGGCTTCCCGACCGCCTTGACCGCGGCCGCGATCTCTTCGGCCGCGGCTGGCGAGCCACCCGTTGAATCAATCTCGAGCACAACTGCCTTAATCTGCTCATTGGTGGCAGCATTCTCGAGCGACCAGACAACATCCTCAGAAGCAGTGACTGTGTAACAAGAATCAGAGATAGACGGGATACTTGTGTCATCGGGCATGTAGGTCATGAGACAATCCCTGATCTCGATACCCACAACATTGCAGGTGTCGCTATTCCCCTCTTCACCCGAGCCTGAAGCCGTGTCACTCGAGCCGGAGTAAGGGAAAAGTGAGACAGCAATAAGCCCTGCACCCGACGCAACAGCGATAATTAAAAATAGAGCGACGAGCAAGCCCAGACTCGCAACTTTTGACTCGAGCCATGTGAAAGGCCAGAATAAACCATGAAAAAATGAGGCAAAAACAGGCTTCATATATCCCCAAATCTTCTTAACAAAGGTCAGCATCATAGGGGGAGTATAGCATTGGTGCCTACCTGCTTTTCTTCCGAAAAGATCAGGGGTTAATCCTTAACCTACTGCAGCAAGGCGCCGCATTGAGGTTTTCGGATTTCGGGCTGAAACCTTACTATGCCCATGCAGGACCATTTAGAAATGCGGCGATTCTGTTTATTGCCACTATCTGGATCTTGAACATGTCATGCTCGCGACCAGTTAACTTCCTAACACGACCATCAATAAAGTCATACCGAATATCAACAAAATCTTTTACACAGAATGTTCCAACGTCTGTCTGTATACGATATTCATGTGTTCTCATTCTCTTAACTTCAAAGATGCCGTATTTAACCAGCACATCGGCTCCAATATCATCCGCAATTCGTTCCAATTTATGCCCTTGTTGTCTAAAAAAATTATCCAGTTCCGTTTTGCTTCCGTGTTTTTTCTCGTAGACATAGATCGCCTTCAGGAGAAGTTCTGTATAGAACGAAAGAAGTATATAAATATTCCTTATCCATGCAGCATCTGGAGTTTTGTACCGTTCTAGATAAACGAATTCAATAAACATCGTTCCCGTCCGAATCCGGGTTACAAGCCGTCTTAATATTGCCTGCTGAATATTTTGCCTCATTTTTTTGGACAAGATTCAACCTTGTTAGAAAATGGTTACTGTGCTTATTTTATTAAGATCTTGCTAATTCTGCTACTGCCTTTACGTGTTCCCAAGATATGGCCATAAAGATATTGCCCTGTGTTCCTGGCGCACTAGGGCCACTCGACAACACCCCTACCAACTTTGACGAACCATCTTTTAATACAACAGGGGCACCGCTGTACCCACCAGCAACAGCCCCCGTAATTTGAATTTCTTTTCGTATAGGACCTTCTCGTAGTTGAACTGCAACTACACCTTCAGCATAGGTTGGAGAATGTATTGAATTAAGAAGTTGAGAACCCATAGGAAACCCTGCGTACCCAACTGCCTTACCCACTTGCGGATAGGCGTTAACAATTTCAAGACCTGAAGCGGATTCTGTATCAATAAAATGATCTGTTTCCTCGACAATTTGAAGAATGGCCAAATCGTGTGCTAAATCAAAAGAAGCAATGGTGGCCCGGGCGTATTCACCCATATTACCAACCACCAATAAACCTGTTTGTTCAACAGGACCAGCTAGGAGACCTTGTATAACGTGAGCACAGGTTACCAAGACTTTGTAATCCTTCAGCCAAAAAGCCGTACCTATCACCTGCAGATTATTTCCAAAACTTTTATTTTGAGGCAAATAGGTGGGCCTCACGACACCAACTGCTCTTACAGATTTATAGACTTCTGGTTGCCCCATCTCAGAGAGAGATGTATTAACAGTCTCCTGAAGATTTTGATTCGGTATTGCCGGATTGTTTGAAGTTTGATCCATAAAATTAATTCGCCGGGACAGGCAGCCCAAGCTTCTGAAGCGGCAGATAACCAAAGTAATACTGACAACCAACGGAGTTTATATAGGTGAGATAATCTTTATACTCTGGCTTATTGAACCAATCGCTAAGAATGTAAATATATTCGACTTCATAATTAAGAGGAGCGAAAAGCCGTTGGTATTGTTTCTTCTTGAAGTCACAGGTTTGGAGTTTTTCGTCCACAGAGCCAGCTACTCGTTGGAATTTTATTTCAAGAATGTACATTGTGTTATTTACAATGACGTACAAAGCTTCATCAGGAAGGAGTTTTTTCGAAAGAATCTCCGAATGGTGCACACCCTTGCTCTCTAGGAACTTATACAGGCTATGCTTTCGATAACTCCGGGCCACTTCTTTTCCTTTGTATGAGATAACATGCCCATCTACAGCATATCCGGGAGTCTTTGAAAGTAGTTCGAGAATGTCCCTTTCCTTCTCAAAATTTAACCCCGTTATTGTATTCCCTCCACCCTTGCCGCCTGTAATCATATCTTTACATCGTTGATCCTTTTGATGGAAAGATCAAGGTACTTCTTCTCTAGATCAATTCCGATGAATTTCCGTCCATGCAAGGTGGCAGCAATGCCAGTCGTCGAACTGCCCGTAAAAGGGTCAAGAATTACATCGCCCTTTCTTGTGCTTGCGAGCACTATGCGTTTGAGCAAATCGAGCGGCTTCTGTGTTGGGTGCTTGCCATATTTTTTCTCATCTGGGCGAGGAGTACCCATCGACCACACCGAACGCATTTGGAGCCCAGGCTTCTTCAATTGATCTTCTGGCCAATTCCCTTCCTTCATCAGATCGTAGTTGAATACATGTTTTTCTTTTTTATCCTTACGCGCCCAAATTATTGTTTCGTGACTCGCAGTGAAGAATCGGCAACTGAGATTTGGCGAAGCATTTGGCTTAAACCACGAAATGTCATTGAGAATATGGTAGCCGAGTGATTGGAGAGCATGACCGCACTGATAAATGGAATGGTACGTACCACTTACCCACAAGGTTCCCTCCGGTTTTAAGACTCGCCTGCACGCTTCAAGCCAGCGGAAATGAAAGGCATAGTCGTTTTCAAAACCTTGGCTAATATCCCAAACTCCTTTATTAACACTGACCATTCTCCCCGAATGAACACTAAAACCGCCGTTTGAAAGATTGTATGGAGGATCAGCAAAAATCATATCAAT
>Ga0334722_10006642_pt1 | contig 11381 bp, 11 predicted proteins | sample C3_bottom_MG_FD_207210 | JGI IMG/M metagenome (GOLD analysis project Ga0334722, IMG submission 207210) | Sediment microbial communities from Yellowstone Lake, YNP, Wyoming, USA - C3_bottom | ecosystem: Environmental > Aquatic > Freshwater > Lake > Sediment | place: USA: Wyoming | collected...
TTCGTCGTCGCATCGGACATCCGCTCGACCGCGCCGACGGCAGAGATTCTCCGACGGCACTTCCCCAGCGTTCCACTGCGTACGTCACTCGACGAATTCGCGGGAGTCATCAGCGGCAGCCGAGCCAAGACCGTGCTCGGTTTCGAGCCCCGTCACAGCTGGCGAGACGACGTTTCAGTCGCCGCGCTCGATGCTGGCACGCCCAGGCCCTCAGCGCCCTGAAGTGTCTGCGATTCTTCTCGCGCTCGCTGCTGCAGTAGGTTGGGGCAGCGGCGACTTCCTTGGCGGACGAGTAAGCCGGCGTCTCGACCCGCTGGTTGTCTTGCTTGGTTCGCAGGTAGTCGGACTAGGCATAGTGGTTTTCGCTGTCGCAGTACTTCACCCGCCGAGCCCGAACGGCGAGAAACCGGTCCCCGTCGAAGCCGGTCCGGCTCAGCGTTCAAGCCAGTCCGTAGAAAGCGGGTGGCGGGGATCGAACCCGCATAACCAGCTTGGAAGGCTGGGGCTCTACCATTGAGCTACACCCGCGCTGCCTGCGATCTAGCGTACCGGCGTGGATCCGTACGCGTGGACGTGGAACGAGGAGACACTCGTCCTCGTCCCCGGACTTGCGGTCGGGTACGCGATCTGGGTCAAGCAGCTCGGGGCGCGTCGGTGGCAGGTTGCGTGCTTCGCGGCCGCTGCGCTGCTGATCCTCGCGTTCGGTATCTCGCCGCTGCACGAGATCTCGATCCACTACCTGCTCTGGATCCACCTCCTGCAGAACGTCGTGCTCGCCGAGTGGGCGCCGTTTCTGCTCGTGATCTCCCTGCCGGCGTCGCTCGCGGCGGCGCTCTCCGGGCCGGGTTGGATGAGGCGGCTGACGCACCCGGCGGTCGCGCTCCCGCTCTGGCTCGCCAACTACGCGATCTGGCACATCCCTGCCGTCTACGACGCGGCGCTGCGCCACGAGCACTCGCTGCTCCACGTCGAGCACCTCGCGTACCTCGCCACCGGCGTTCTCGCCTGGTGGCCGGTGCTGCAAGATGTGCCGAGGCGGCTCTCAGCGGGTGCTCGCGTGCTGTACGTCTTCGGCGCGTTCGTGCTCGCCGCCCCGATCGGGCTCGTGCTCGCGCTCGTGCAGAGCCCCGCCTACTCGGTGTACGAGCACGCGCCAGAGCGGCTCTGGGGGCTCTCGGCGCTCGCCGACCAGCAGCTCGGGGGCGTGACGATGGCGGGCGAGCAGGCGGTCGTCTTCTTCGCCGTCTTCGTGGTCCTCTTCGTGCGCTTCCTCGCCGAGCAGGAGCACGCGCCCGGGGACGAGCTCGAGGGTGCCGATCCGCCGGTGTAGGCTGCTGCGGATGCGTCGACTCGCCGTCGTCGTGCTTGCGATTGCGGCCTGCGTGCCCGTGCGGCTCGCAACGTCGGCGCCGACCGCGGCTCCCGGGTTCGACTACGGCGTTACCGCCGGCGAGATCACCTCGACCTCGGCTGCGCTGTGGACACGCGCGCCAAGGGCCGGTTCCGTTCAAGGCGTGATCGTGGAAGTGCCGCTGCGCGGGAAGCCCGTACACGGGATCCGCATCTCCGACCCGCGCGCCAAAGTGCTCCGCGCCGTGGCGCGCCCGGCCGCCGATCTGACGGTCACCGTCTCGGTCAGAGGTCTACACGCGGGCAAGCGCTACGTCTACGAGTTCGCTCAGGGCGAGGACGTGAGCGCGATCGGTTCCTTCACGACGGCGCCGGGACCGACCGCAAACGCAATCGCGCGCTTCGCGTTCTCCGGCGACGCGGACGCGACGCCCGGGCCGAACGGGCAGCCCGGCTTCAACCACTACGAGGTCTACGGCCGCATGGCCGTCGAGCAGAACGACTTCAACATCAATCTCGGCGACACGATCTACTCGGACAGCGAGCTCTCGGGCTCGAAGCCGGCGCTGACCGTCGCGGAGAAATGGCAGAAGTACAAGTACGGCCTCGCGCTCCCGAACCTGCGCAGGCTCCGCGCCGCGACGGGTCTCTACAGCCAGTGGGACGACCACGAGTTCATCAACGACTTCTCGCGCGCCGAGCAAGGGGAGGCGATCTACCAGGCGGGCGTCAAGGCCTTCACCGACTACGCCCCTGTCACCTACACGGCGACGAACGGCCTCTACCGGACGTTTCGCTGGGGCAAGAACCTCGAGCTCTTCTTCCTCGACGAGCGCTCGTTCCGGAGCGCGAAGGCCTCCGCGGACGGGGTGTGCAACGTCGCGGGCTCGCCTGACCTCGCGCCTACGGCGCCGGCGGCCGTCCGTACGGCCTTCGCCGCTCTGATCCCGCCGCTCGCGCAGCCCGTTCCGCAGGCGTGTCTCGACACGCTCGACAGCCCGTCCCGCACGTTCCTCGGAGCGCGCCAGCACGCGGCGTTCGTGAACGCCATCCGAGCCTCGAACACGACCTGGAAGGTCGTCGTCAACGAGACCCCGATCCAGCAGTTCTACCAACTGCCCTACGACCGCTGGGAGGGCTACGCCGCCGAGCGGACGCAGCTTCTCAAAGACCTCGCCGGTGTCGACAACGTCGTCTTCCTCACCACGGACACGCACGCGAACCTGATCGGCGAGGTGCGGCTGCAGACGCTCGAGGTGCCCGGTCCCGTGGGTGCGGGGATCTGGGAGGTCGTCACCGGTCCGGTCGCGACGAACACGTACGCGAAGGAGATCGACGCTGCAATCGGCAAGCCAGGCACCGGCGACTTCGTCACGTCTCTCTTTCTGAAGCCTGCGCCGCCGCGCGGGATCGGGATGATGTGCGCGGCGACCGACCAGCCGAGCTACGGGGAGGTGCGCGTGACGGCGACGACGCTGACCGTGACGCCGAAGACGCCCGCCGGCGCGCTGGTGCACGAGAAGACCGGCGGTGCGTGCGGCCCGCTCGTCCTGCGCGCGTCGTAGGGGCCGGGTTCCACCCGGCCCGCGAGCCGAGACCGCAACCGGAGGGCCGCCTGGAAGGCGGCCCCTACAAAAACCCATGCGTTGCCCACCGCTTGTGTAGGGGCCGGCTTCCACCCGGCCCAAGTGCGTCGTGGACGCTGACCGGTGATGTTCCTATTCTCGGCGCCGTGGAGCGCGTAATCCGCTTCTCGCCGCGCTCGGTCCTCGTCGTGATCGGGCTCCTGCTCGCGACGCTGCTCGTGCTGCGGGTGCTCTGGGTCGTCCACAACCTCGTGATCTGGCTGCTCGTCGCGCTCTTCCTGGCGATGGCGCTCAATCCGGCGGTCGACTGGGTGCAGCGGCGCGGAGTGAAACGGCGCGGGCTCGCCGTTGCGGCGGTGTTCTCGGTCGCGCTGCTCGTCGTCGTCGGCATCGCAGCCACCTTCGTGCCGACGCTCGTGCGCGAGGTGAACGACTTTGCCAACGCGGTCCCCGGCTACGTGCACGACCTGACCAAAGGGAAAGGCAAGCTCGGCTTCCTCGAGCGCAAGTACGAGATCGTGGAGAAGATCCGGGACGCGATCTCGAAGAGCGGCGTCGGGGGAATCCTGGGTCTCACCGGCACGGCGGTCTCGGTCACCAAGAGCATCTTCAACACGATCGTCGCCGCGATCACCATCACCTTCCTGACGCTCTTCATGCTGCTCGAGGGGCCGGCCTGGGTCGACCGCTTCTACGCGCTTCTTCCCGAGCGCTCGCGGCCGCGCTGGCAGCGGGTCGGCCGGGACATCTACCGCGCCGTCGGCGGCTATGTCACCGGGAACCTCGCGATCAGCCTCGTCGCCGGCACGGCCGCCACAGCCGTGCTCCTCATCCTCGGCGTCCCCTACGCGGTCGCGCTCGGTCTCCTGGTCGGCATCCTCGACCTGATCCCGCTGGCGGGTGCCACGATTGCCGCGGTCATCGTCTCCACGGTCGGCTTCCTCCACTCCACGACCGCCGGGATCGTCCTCGTCGTCTACTTCATCGTCTACCAGCAGCTCGAGAACCAGGTCCTGCAGCCGATCGTCTACGGGAGGACCGTGCGGCTCTCACCGCTCGCCGTCCTCGTCGCCGTCCTCGCCGGTGCCCAGCTCGCGGGGATCATCGGCGCGCTCGGCGCCATCCCCATCGCCGCAGCCATCCAGGTCGTCGTCCTCGACATCCTCGCCCAGCGCGGCTCCGACATCGTCGCCCCGCCCGAGAACTACGAAGCACCCGCAGCAGAGACATAGCCGCCCGCCCGTAGGCTGGGGCCGTGGTCGCTCACGGCATCGGCCGCTACGCGGAACTCTTCCGGCAGCCCTTCGTGGCGCCGCTCCTCGGTTGGAGCATCGTTGCCCGGCTCTGCCTCGGGATGACGCCGCTCGCGCTCCTCCTGCTCGTCCGCGCCGAGGGATCCTCGTACACCGCGGCCGGCGGCGTCGCCGCGGCGTACTCCGTCGGGATCGGCATCGGGGCGCCCATCGCAGGCCGGCAGGTCGACCGGCGCGGGCGCCTGCACGTCCTCTTCCCGCGCGCACTCGCGTTCACGGCGGCGCTCGTCGCGGTGGCGGTGCTCGCCGTCACGAACCGGCCGATCGTCGCGCTCGCCCTCGCCGCCGCCGTCGCCGGCCTCCTGCTCCCACCGGTCGGCGCGTCCGTCCGCACGCTGCTGCCCGATCTCGCCCCCGGTGACCTCCGCTCGACCGCCTTCGCGCTCGAGGCCTCCCTGCAGGAGGTGTTCTTCGTGGCCGGGCCGCTGCTCGTGGCGCTCCTCGCGGCCATCCGGCCCGTCGCCGCCGTCCTCGGGGCGGCCGTCACCTGTTGCGTCGGCACGCTCATGCTCACCCGCCTGGCGCCGATCCGCGAGACCAAGCCCGCGAGCACAGGCGCGCGCACGTGGTTCGGGTCGCTCAGGGCGCCGGGAGTCCAGACGATCCTCGGGCTCGCCATCTTCATGGGTCTCGCCTTCGGGACGCTCGAGGTTGCGATGCCCGGCTTCGCCGAGGAGCACGGCTCGCGCGCCCTCGCCGGGCTGATGCTCGCGTCGTTCTCGTGCGGCAGCCTCGTCGGCGGTCTCGTCGTCGGTCTGCGCCACGGTGTCGACGACCGGACACGGCTCCGACTCTTCGCGGCCGTTCTCCCGTTCGGGCTCGCGCTGCCGCTTCTCGCCACGTCGATCCCGCTCATGTGCCTGCTCGTGTTCTGCGCCGGTCTCCCGATCGCGCCGCTCATCACCGGCGCCTACGGTCTCGTCGACCGCGTAGCCCCACCCGGCACGTATGCCGAGACGTTCGCCTGGATCGGCTCGGCCATCACGGCAGGCATCTCGAGCGGAACCGCGGTCGGCGGCTGGATCGTCGACGTCCACGGTGTCCGCACCTCGATCACGTGCGGCGTCCTCGCGGCCGCCCTCGGCGCCGTCTTCGTCGCCGTCAGGCGCCGCTCGCTCGACCCGGTCTACGGCACTATTTAAGTTGATTCTTATTTAAGGAAGTGCTACAAGTACGGCGTGGACGCGGCCCTGAAAGCGATCGCCGAGCCGAACCGCCGGCGGATCCTCCGGCTCGTCCGGGATGACGAGCTCTCCGCCGGGGAGATCGCGTCGCATTTCGACATCAGCTGGCCGGCGATCTCGCAGCATCTCGGCGTCCTCAAGGAGGCGAGGCTGGTGCACGAGCGTCGGAACGGCGTGCGGCGCCTGTACCGCACGCGGCCCGAAGGGCTGACCGAGCTACAGGCCTTTCTGGAGGAGCTCTGGAGCGACCGCCTCGCCGCGCTCAAGCGCGAGGCAGAACGAGAGGAGAAGCTGAGAGATGGAAAGCGCGACTAAGACGATCGCTGTCCAGCGCGAGGTCACGATCGCTGCCCGCCCGGAGACCGTCTGGGAGTTTCTCGTCGACCCCGACAAGGCAATTCGGTGGATGGGCCTGCAGGCGACGCTCGACGCGCGGCCGGGGGGTCTCTATCGGGTCGAGGTGCTGCCGGGCCACACCGCCCGCGGTGAGTTCGTCGAGCTCGACCCACCCCACCGCCTCGTCTTCACTTGGGGTTGGGAGGAGAGCGAGGGGAGCCCGAATCCGGTGCCGCCCGGCTCGACGACGATCGAGATCGAGCTCGTCCCGGACGGCGACGGCACCCTCATGCGCTTCGTCCACGAGCTTCCGGGCGCCGAGTCGGCCGAGCAGCACGCCCACGGCTGGGATCACTACCTCGAGCGGCTCGCGGTCGCGACCGCTGGCGGTGACCCCGGCGCCGATCCCTGGCTCGCGGGTGGGATGTGAGGGGGGAGATGTGAGCGGCGGGAGCGAAGGCCGCGGCACGCGAGAAGAGCCATGGCCGCTGAAGACGCCCGGCGGCCGATCCGAGTTCACGGCGTTCCGTGACGGGGAGCTCGACCCGCCGGCGCTGGTCGTGCGGGTAGGGAAGACGGAGCTCCGCTACCACGTTCGCTGCCTGGACGATCTCCACGCGATGCTCGAGGCCCACGGCGACTGGATGCTCCTCGGCGCCGCCGACGAGCAGAAGCCGGCCGCCGAGGGAACGGTGGAAGCGTGGGCGCGCTCCCCGGACAACCCCGTCGGCGGCTGGTACGGGCTGAAGAAGGGACTGCGCGGCCGGTTCGGCGTCTACGTCCCGCCGGTGATGCGAGTGCTGGGGCTCGCCGGTCGAGGACAATCCACGCAACAACCGCATGCGCGCCCTGTAGCGCCCTGTAGGGGCGAGGCTTTGCCTCGCCCCTAGAGAGCGCACCGCTGACAGCAGCGAATGGGTAGTTCGCCGCGATCGATGTCGGCGAGCCGACGGATGCAGCCAGAGCGCGAGCGGCTCAGACTTGTGTTGGAGACCAGATTCGCCGCCCGGCGTGGAGGAAGCGAGAACGACAGCCGATACTTGCTGGTTGGGTGCTGCAGCTTCGAGCCGCTCGTCTTGGGCGTCGCGGAGTGGACGCTCTCCGACGTGTGGGTGCCTCACCGATCCGTCAACGGTTCCTTCCCCGGGGGCCGGCCGACGCCGTCGGCCAGCTCGCCGTCTGGGCCGGTTTCGCCGTCGCCTACGAGGCGGTTCGCGGCCTCGTAGCCGGTAGCCGCGCGGAGGCGGTAGAACACGCCCGCAGTGTGATCCGGCTGGAGGAGCACCTGGGAGGCCTGTTCGAGCTCGATCTCCAGCGGCCGATTCTGCGAGACGAAGGCGTGGGGCTTCTCCACGTCGTCGGCTGGACGTACTGGCTCGCGCAGTTCGTCGTCGTCGGGATCGTCGTCGTGTGGGTGTATCTGCGCTGCAACCACGCATACCCGCGGCTCCGCAACACGATCATCGTCGCGAACACGCTTGGCTTGCTGGGCTACCTGATCTTCCCGCTCGCGCCGCCAAGGCTCCTGCCCGGCTACGGATTCGTGGACACCATCGCCCGAACCGAGCCACTCAAGCATCGCACGGGCCTCATCGAGCTCTTCGCAAACCCGTACGCAGCGATGCCAAGCCTGCACGCGGCCGACGCGCTCATCCTCGGCATCGTGCTCGCAGCGGTCGCTCGTTGGACGCTCCTCCGCATCGCATCCCTCGTGTGGCCGGTCTGGGTCTCATTCGCGCTTCTCGCCACCGGCAACCACTTCTGGGTCGACATCGTCGCCGGCGCGTTCCTCGCCATGAGCGCCTGGTGGCTGACCGGGGTCGGAAGCGTCCGCAGGGGTGCCGGAGTCATCGGGCAGCGTCAACCAAAGGTTGCGTCTCGCGAGCGGGACCATCAGGCCGATGGGTTGCTCGCCGTCGTGCCGCGCGCTGCTGCCTCGTCGAGGAGACGCAGAACTTCATGGTCGTCAACCTGGCGGAAGTCGTCGTACCAGATGCCGACCGCACCGAAGTCCATGAGCTCGTTTGGGCAGACGACCTGGTCGGCCTCCTCGCGTAAGAGGGCAACTCCCTGTGTCGACGCCACCGGAATGGCAGCCACGACCCGGATCGCGCCTCGGCTCCGCGCCCAGCGAAGCGCGGCCACCATCGTCGCGCCCGTCGCCAGGCCGTCGTCCGCGATGAGCGCGTTCTTCCCGGCCAGTTCGAGCTGCAAGCGATGAGCGTGCAACCGGTGGTCGAGCTCCTCCGCCTCGTTCTGCGCGGCCGCTACGGCCGCGGCAACTTGGGCCTCGGTCAGGCCGTTCCGCCCCCGGAGATAGACGCCGCCGGAGGGTGTCACGGCGCCGATTGCGTACTCGGGCTGCCAGGGATGGCGAACCTTGCGTACTGCCACGGCGTCGAGCGGGGCGTGAAGCAGGCGTGCAACCTCCGCCGCGACCTGGACTCCGCCACGCGCGAGTCCGATCACGACGGCGGCGGGATGTCGTTCGTCCTCGAGTGCGCGCGCGAGAACGCGGCCGGCGTCGAAGCGGTCGCGGAAGAACGGACCGGAGAGGGCTTCGATCGCACGCTCGCGCATCGCGGCCTCCTAGGCTCCGGCGGGCAAGGCGCCGTTGCCCGCGACCGTGGACGCCTTGAGCTGTGCGGCATACGCTCGAAGCCTGCCGGCGACGAGCGCGTGAACGGTTCCCTCCGGGTACGAGCCGTCGGCCCGGCGGCGGCCGGCGGGTGTCCCGGTCAGGAGCGCGATCCCCTCATCGATCGTTCGCACCGCCCAGACGTGGAAGCGCTCGGCTCGGACGGCTTCGACGATTTCCTCGTCGAGCATGAGATTGCGGACGTTCGCGGTAGGGACGATCACGCCCTGACGCCCGGTAAACCCTTTCTGCTTGCACGTGGCGTAGAAGCCCTCGATCTTGCGTGTGACGCCTCCGACCGCCTGCACGAATCCGTGCTGGTCGACCGAGCCCGTCACGGCGATGCCCTGGTCGAGCGGCAGGCCGGACAGCGCAGAAAGCAGCGCGTACAGCTCGGTCGACGAGGCGGAGTCGCCCTCTACCTCGTCGTACGACTGCTCGAACGTCAGCGTCGCGGAGAGCGCCAGCGGCAACTCCTGCGCGTACGCCGCCGCAAGGTAGCCGCTGAGGATCAGCACGCCCTTCGAGTGGATAGGCCCTGAGAGCTCGATCTCGCGCTCGATGCTGGCGACTCCGCTGCGACCAAGCGAGACCTGCGCACTCACGCGACTTGGCCGCCCGAACTCGTAGTCGCCGAGGTCGAGGATCGCGAGCCCGTTGACCTGGCCGATACGCGCGCCTTCCGTCTCGATCACGAGCGTCCCGTCTCGGATCAGCTCCTGCAGCCGCTCCTCGAGCAGGTTGGAGCGGTACTCCTTCTTGCGAATCGCAAGCTCGACGTCCTCACGTGCGACGAGGCGGTGCCCGTGGAGCTCCGCCCTGTAGCTCGCCTCCGAGATCAGGTCGGAGATCTCCACGAGCCGAGCCGACAGCTTCCGCTGATTCTCTCGCACGCGTCCACCGTGCTCGATCAGACACGCAACGGCCTCGGCGTCGAAGTGGCGCAGCCCGTTGTCGCGCACCCACCGGCTCACGAACCTCGCGTAGTTGCGCTCGTGCTCGCGCGTCCAGTCGAGCTCCGGCGCGAAATCCGCCTTGACCTTGAAGAGCTCGCGGAAGTCCTCATCGAGCCGGAACAGCAGCTGATACGTAACGGAGGAGCCGAGCAGGATCACCCTGAGGTCGAGCGGGATCGGCTCGGGCCGCAGGGTGGCACTGGGGACGGCGCTGTATTCCGCGCCGAGATTCTCGATTCGAGCTTCGCGGCTGCGAAGTGCGCGCTTGAGGGCGTCCCATGAGAAGGGGTGCCGTAGCAGCTCGAGCGCGTCGAGCACGAGAAAACCGCCGTTCGCACGGTGGAGCGCGCCCGGTTGGATCTCCCGGAAGTCGGTCACCATCGAGCCGAACGCAGCGCGGTAGTCGACCCGACCGAGCAGGTTGTAGTACGTCGGATTAGTCTCGACGACGACTGGGACTCCCCTGGCGCCGCCGTGGTCGACGAGGACGTTGACGCGGAAGCGCACCGTCGGGTCGTGTGCCACGGCCAGCCTGAACGGAAGCGCACCCTCGTCGCCGTCCCGGAAGTCCGCGATGCTTGCGAGGAACTCCTTCTTCATATCCGCGAGGTGGGCGACGACCTCCGGCTGGTCAGCGAAGCGGTCCTCGAGGTCGCGGAACAGCGGTCCCGTTGCGAACAACGCCACCTCTCGCTCGAGCTCCTTCAGCTTCCGTGCCGCCTGCTTCTCGAGCTGATGAAGCTGGTGAGCGTATGCCGCTGTTCGCTCCTCGATGTCCTTGCCGTGGCGCTGGATCGAGGCTTTCTGCTCCGCCGGAAGGCGTTCGAATTCGTCACGAGTGACGGGATTGCCATCGATGAGCGGGATCGACACGACTCCGGTGACGGTCGTCTGGAGCGCGTAGCCACGCTCGGTTGCGAACCGCGTGAGATCGTCGTCGAGCGTCCGTCTCTCCTCCGTGATCTGCGCGACAACCTCCCGCTGACGAGTCTCGTACTGCTCGCTCTCGAACGCGCGCGGGATGTCGCGACGCGCTGCTTCGAGGAACTCGTCGATCGCTCTCGCGAGCTCTCTGCCACGCCCGGCCGGAAGCCGAATCGCGTTCGGCCGGTCGGGGTTGTGGAAGCTGTGGACGTAGACCCAGTCGTCCGGCGGGGAAGCTTCCAGGGAGCGCGTCTCGAGGTAGTCGAGCACAGTGCGCAGCCGCCCCGACCCGCTCGGGCCGGCGACGAAGAGGTTGAAGCCCGGCGTCGACGTCCCGACCGCGAAGGAGATCGCATCGAGCGCCCGCGGCTGGCCGATCGTTCCGACCAGCGGCTCCACGTCCTCGGTGCTTGCAAACCCAAGCCGGCCCGGGTCGAGCCGACGCGTCAACTCGGCGGGCCGAAGCTCGAGCCGCCGCCGCCGATCCTGGCTCGTCGACGGACGCCCCGCAGAACCGCGAACAGTCATACCGTCATGCTTCGGGGACTCGGAGTCCAGGACATCGGGAGCACCACGGATCCCGGTGCGGCTAATCCGTAGTCCTCCGCGACCCGCCTGGCCCGCGTCTTGACTCGCCGATTCGGCGTCGGGGTCTGACCTTCTGGTCTGACCCCGGTCTTCTGTGTGGCCAGAGCGGGTCTGGCCCGAAGGCCAGACTCAGGCCTCTAGGTGCGCCCTACGAGGGTGAGCATGTACGTACTCGTCCGGCGGCTGATCCGGAACGCCCCGGATGGCGGAGGGCGCGCGGCAATGAGAGGCTCTTACGAGGTTGGACGGAGGAAGGTCTGAAGCCAGATGATCGAGCGCGCAGGTCTGACAGCCGGAACAGGGCCTCGCTTTCTGCGGTCGTTTCTCGATCGCTTCCGGCGGGTTGCGGGCGTGCCGGCCGCCGTCACGGACGACATCGCGGCCGAGCTTGCCCCGCTGTTCGCGGCGCTCGACGATCTCGACAGGGAGGCTGCGGAGATTGAGCGGTCGGTTGCGGAAGGCGCAGCGGGCAAAGCGCACCGCGCCATCGAGGAGATCCAGCAGAT
>Ga0334722_10006643_pt1 | contig 11381 bp, 9 predicted proteins | sample C3_bottom_MG_FD_207210 | JGI IMG/M metagenome (GOLD analysis project Ga0334722, IMG submission 207210) | Sediment microbial communities from Yellowstone Lake, YNP, Wyoming, USA - C3_bottom | ecosystem: Environmental > Aquatic > Freshwater > Lake > Sediment | place: USA: Wyoming | collected...
GATCCGGCTCAAGTCCTTGCGCCCGCCCAGTATCGGCACCCCGTGAATACTATGGTTCCACAGCGCGGCGTCGTCGTCGAGAAAGCCCACCACATTGCACTTGCGATATTTATTGCGCTTAAAATCCCGCAGCACGCCTTCCCCAAGATCCCCCGCGCCGAAAATAAGCGTTTTGGTAAGGGCTTTGGCATAGCTCTTGTAGCGCATTTCCCGTGTGGCGCGTATAAAAAACCTTATACCTCCCACAAAAAATAAAGTCAGTACCGGGCCGATCATAAGCACTGAACGCGGAAAACCCGCGTGCCAGAAAAACAGGACCACCGCCGTCAGCAGCACCTGGCTGGCCACGACCGCCTTAAAAATATTCACCAGGTCGTCCATGCTGGCGTAACGCCATATCCCGCGGTATAGCCCGAAATAATAAAAAGCGGTCAGCCTGAGCGACAGAACTATCGGCAGTGTTTTTATAAAATGGTCAAATTCGTATGTCGGGAGGTTAAAATCGAACCGCAGCTGGAAAGCCAACCAGTAGGAAAGGTACACCGCGGCGGCGTCCGCGAGAAGCACGAATAATTGTGAGTATTTTTTTGCCATAACCTGACTCATATAATTATACGAATTGCAAAGCTCCCGGTGGCGTAACAAAGGGCACACCCCGCTGCAAGCACTGCTCCCCATTCCTAATAACTCATCCCCTCCTAATGCCTTACCCCTGCTCCTGTCAGCGCCTGCACCGCGGTCATAAACAGTATTTTGAGGTCAAAGGTAAAGGATAGATGTTTTAGGTAATATTCGTCGTATTCAACCTTAACAGGGATGGAAAGATCATCCCGACCGTTCACCTGTGCCCAACCGGTAAGGCCCGGCACCAGGCGGTGCACGCTTTTGACGGTGCGCAGGGCTATAAGGTCATTTTGATTGAACAAAGCGGGCCTGGGGCCGACAAAACTCATATCACCACATAAAATGCTGAATAGTTGTGGGAGCTCGTCCAGACTGGTTTTACGCAGCAAACCGCCCAACGGAGTTAAAAACAGGTCCGGTGCGTCCATGAGATGGGTGGCCATGGGTGGGGTATCCACGCGCATGCTGCGAAATTTCGGCATCTGAAAAATTTTATTATCCCGCCCCACACGGTCAGACCAATACAGCACCGGGCCGTAGGAGGTAAATTTCACTAAAATCGCCACAAAAAGCATGGGTAGACTTAAGGCCCCAAGCAGAATTAATGCAAAAAAAATGTCAAAAAGGCGCTTCATATAACACCGTTCCCACGCATCTCTTGAATTGTCTCCTCCCAGCCGGCCTTAAGGCCGTATTTTGGAGAAAAACCTAATTCCTGCTTAATTAAACCCCCACTCACGGCAATATCTTCGGTATATTTATCTATCATCGCCCTTGAAACCGGAGGCTTTAGCCTAAGCGCGGCGCAAACCATTTCTATAAAACCCGCCGACAACCGGATCGGACTTACGGGTAAAGAAAACCTTGGCGGTTTGCGCCCAAGAGCGCCGCAAATAGCGCCGATAATAGCGTTCAGGTGATGAAATTCCCCATCCGTAACATTGAATACCCGCCCTGCGGCGGCAGAATGAGAAACAGCAAGCACGGCGGCAAGCCCGACATCCTTATCATAGATCAAAGTACGCCGGTTCAGCCCTTTACCGACCGGGATAAACCTGTTGCGCGCCAGGGCACGAGTAAGCTTCTCATAGTTTCCCTTTATCCTGGAACCGTACACAGCGCCTAAACGCAATACAGTCCCCAGTTGGCCTGAATCCGCTCCTTTAGCGCTTAAGACAAGCCGCTCTGCCGCAAGTTTTGTCCTGGCATAATCGGTCTCGGGCCGGGTTTGCGACTGTTCATCCAGCACTTTCACATCCGACTGGCCATATACCGCTATCGTACTGAATAAAACTATCCGCTTTACTCCCGCTTTGACAGAGGCATCAACGACATTTGCCGTCCCGCCGACGTTAACCCGTTCATACTCCCCGCACATTTCCGGTGAGGGGTTTGTAATGTGCAACAACGCAGCCATATGGACGACAGCATTAACCCCCGAAACCGCCGCTTCGACCACAGAGACGTCCGTAATGTCTCCCGTAATAACCTCAACGCCCGCAGGGAATGCCCCTTTTACCGGCGAATCAATTGAAAGCGTACGGATGCGGCACCCGGCTTTACAAAGCGCTTCAACTACACGCGCACCAATTGCGCCGGTAGCGCCGGTGACAAGAACGAGCGTTTTTTTTGAATCGTCAATTTGCGGCATTTCGATCAAGCTTTTTAAAATGTGCCAGTATCTGCCCTGCGGCCTTAGAAACGGCAAAGTTGCTTTCCAGCAGCCCCCTGGCATTCGCGCCCAACTGACGTCGCAACCCGCCATCCTTTATCAGACGAAGAGCGTTGGCGCGGAACTGGACGTCATCTCCGTTAATAGACACCAGGCCGGCAAGTTTTTCCTCAACAATTTCTTTCAAGTCATTTCCCCGGTTAACGCTGGCGAGGATCGGAATGGAATTACCCATATAGCTGAGCATTTTCCCGGGGAAATTCGGCGTCTTGAATTTCCTGTCAAGCGAGATCAGGCCCACATCAAATTCAGCCACCATTGCCAGGTATCGTTGTTGATCCACCGCCCCATAAATGGCGATATTTGTAAGCTTCTTATCCGAAATTATTTTTTTTAGCCGCGCAACCTCGCTCCCATCGCCTACCAGCAAGAAGTACGCCTCCGGCTCGTCTGCCAGGCTCTCCGCGAGCCTGATAATGTTGTCCATATCCTGAGCGACCCCGATGTTGCCGCCGTAAAAGAAAACAACCTTCCCCTTTAAACCGAACCGCTCCCGGTAATTGCAGGCGGGGACATTCATCTCATCAAGTTTCGTCCAGTTGTATAAAACCTCAAGGCGATGTTGCTCGCGCGGGTTGTTTTTTAGGAAAGATGCCAGTTCCCCCGGGGATTGCACCCCGATCATATCCGCCGCTTCATATTGCTCTATCTCTCTCCTGCGAAAGAACCGGGACAGAACGCCTTCCTTTAACACACCGATATCAATAGCCCATTGAGGAAAAATATCCCTCAAGATCAGGTAGGAAGAACAACCAAAAAGATTTTTGAGTTTTTTAACCAGCAAGCCGAAGAATATACTGGGGGAGTACCAAACTATCAGGTCGAACTTGTTGTTTTGGAAGAACTTTTCCCCTTTCCGCCACAGTACCGCCGAAAGCCTGGCCTCATTATACAACCTGACCACTTTTGACGCCCCGTCTATCTTCCCGGTTCTTATGCGTAAGACATCTATGCCGCCCTCCCGGGAAAACTCAGAATCAGAGGCCAGGCCGGCATCGGGAGCGAGAACAGTGACCGCGTGACCGAGCCGGCAAAATTCATCGGCAAGATCGTGGATTAATTTTGCGGAAGATTTTGCGTTCGGCAGATAATACACTACGATCAGGAGTATTCGCACATTAGAAGTAGTTCGTTATCTGACTCCGCAGGACGTTAATAACGACCGAGGACGGACTGCGGTCTTCGCAAAGGTCATACCGTGCCTCCCACTTCATATTTACCGCCGTCTCTACGGAGTCAACGATGTTTTTAGGATCAATCCCGGCCACAATGTGGGCGCCGGCTTCAACTGTCTCGGGGCGCTCCGTGCTTTTCCTTATGCTCACGCACGGCACCTTATAGAACAAGCCCTCTTCAGCAGTTGTCCCGGAGTCGGCCACAAGACAGAACGCGTTCATGTTAAGAAAATTAAAATCATAAAAACCCAATGGGTCCAGGACCCTTACCCCTTTGGGCATCACCATCCCCTTCACCTTGCTTCTGGTACGCGGATGCATGGGATAAATTATTTCTTTCTTAAACCTGTCGTGTATCAATCCAAGCCCGTCCAATATCGCCTGGAAAGACGCGGGATCGTCCACATTTTCCTTCCTGTGCGCGGTAACAGCTATGTATTGTTTCGGGGCAAGTCCCAACACATCTAATATCCGGCTTTTTTTAATCTTTTCCTGAAAAGCGCGCATGGCCTCAAAAGTAGTATTGCCGGTAACAAATATCTTTGAAGGGTGAATGTTCTCCCTTATCAAATTCTCCCTGTGATACTGATTATAAGGGAGCAGCACATCGGAGATGTGATCTATTAAAATGCGGTTTTTTTGTTCCGGCATACGCTTATCCCAGGCCCTCAAGCCGGCTTCCATGTGGAATATTTTAACGCCATAATGGGCCGCCGGCAACACCGACAAACCGCTATAGGTATCCCCCAGGACTATCAGCGCGTCGGGCTTCACTTTTTCTAACAACTGCGCGCTTTTTTTAACAACATCCGCGACCTCGTTCCCATAAGAACTTGTATCAATATCCAGATTGTAATCAGGGGCCCTCAACTCCAAATCCCTGAAAAAGAAATCCTTAAGTTCCTTCGTAAAATTCTGATTCGTGTGGACCATTATGTGTTCGAAATTCAACGCGTCCAGTTTTTTCAACACGCCCCACATCTTTATCATCTCGGGCCTGGTGCCCATGATCGTCATTACTTTCATTGCAGAACCTCCAGCAGATTAGTCTGATAAAACCGTTTTCCGCAACCACGACCGCCCAAACTGAATCACTCAGGGAATACTTTCACCTCAGGTAGCGGAATTATAAACTTGCCGCCCTGTTTAATATAATCCTGCCTCTTCTTTAGTACCTCATCAGTAAAGGCCCACGCGAACAGTACCGCGTAGTCCGGAAACTTTGATCCTTTTACGAAATCCCATGATTTTATGGGCACATGAGTGCCCGGAGTGAAAAAACCCTGCTTGGCCGGCGCATCGTCAACCACATAATCAAGATACCGGCCGTCTATGCCGCAATAATTCATGACAACGGTTCCTCTGCCGGACGCGCCATAGCCAATGATGGTTTTACCGGCTTTCTTTAACTCCTTAAGCAGGCTTAAGAGCTGGGCCCGGGTATTATTTATTTTTTGAGAATACTCGGCATAGACAGCGACTTTATCGAATCCTTTCTTTTGCTCCTCACGCAGCATCTCCGCAACAGCGGACGAAACCTCTTCGTTCCTCTTGCCGATATTCCGCGCGTAAAACCTCACAGAGCCGGACCTGACCCCGGGGATATACTTAACATCGAATATCTCCATCCCGAATTTTTTTAAAAACGGCTTTAAAGCAGTAAGGGAATAGTAACTCATATGCTCCTGATACACCATATCGTACTGCATCTCATCAATGAGCGTGCCAAGATAGTATATCTCGAATACAAAAACCCCCTCATCTGCAAGCAAAAGCTTTATACCTTTCATCACATCTATCATGTCGTCAATGTGTGCGAATGAAAAACTTGACACGACAGCGTCAACCGGGCCGTATTTTTCCTTTAACGCGACCGCAAGCTTTTCCGTGAAATAATCGTTTACAATTATGGCATCTTTTGAATTAATGGTTTTCACCACATTTGTAGCCGGATCCACGCCTATAGCGCGGACTCCCAGGGCTAAAAACGGCTTAAGCAGAACCCCGTCATTGCATCCGATTTCCAGGATCGTGGGCCGCTGCATTTTTTTTAAGAACCGTTCGTGTATTTCCCCCGCGTAATCTTTAAAATGACTGACCAAGGTCGTTATTGCCGAAGAAAAGAAGAAATAATTGTTCTTAAACAAAACATCCGCTGAAATAATATCGCTTACCTGCACAAGGCAGCAATCCCGGCAAAAGTTAAGAGTCAGCGGGTAATACTTTTCCTGTGCAAAGTCCTTCTCCTTTAGAAATCCTCCCGCCAAAGGAACACTCCCAAGATCAAGGATTTTAGACAAATTAGTCCCCTGGCAAAACCGGCAGGTATCACGCCGGATAAACTTCCCCACCTGTTTATCCGCGCTATTCACGATTACCCCCTGAAGTTTTACCAAAGTGTTCTTTGTATTCGCCATGCTCCCTATACATCCTATCCACTAATTCAGTCCATGACGGCGGCTTATAACCCGTCAAAGAACGAAAAAGAGAAGAATCCAATGTGCGATTGGAAACAGGTTCATCGCACGGCTCTATTATTATCTCTTTGCCATACCTGTCAGCTATCAATTTTAGCAGGTCGAACCTCGAGATCGGCTCTGACGAAATATGACATATCCCGGAAAGAGTATTATTAGGCAGTATATAATCGCCTATTATCCCCGCAAGTTCCACCGTAGGTAGCCCGGAGTACATGGATTTTGTATAACCACACACTTTTTCATTCTGGGAGAGGAACCATTCAACCAAGCCGGTTTTTCTCAGCAATTCATGCCCTATAATGGATGTGCGTATATTTAAGCAGTTGGGACCGTTGACTTCGCCAAGGAACTTGGTCATGCAGTACAAATCCGAAGCGCTCACGGCATCCTTTTCGGTGTACATGCCTTTTTTTCCATCGAATACCCCATCGGAACTGATATGGATAAGCCGCGCTCCGGAATTCTGGCAAACTTGCGCGAGCAGATGCGGAAACCGCGCGTTGACATTGATCGCGACCAAAGGATTTTTGGCGATGTATGCCTGTTTAACCAACCCTATGCAGTTAATAACCGCATAGGGGGCCATAGAAGATATCAGTTGCCGCACTTCATCCATATTTTCAGCATCAATGCCATATTGGACCCTGGCAGCGAGTTGTGGAGAAAGGTTCCCGGAAATCCCGGCGTCGGCTAAAGCCGTGGCATGGACGTCATAGCCCGGTTTGCCGGCCAGCCATTTAAACAGAACATGGCCAAGCATGCCCCCAGCCCCCAGGATTAAAACTTTTTTCATACTTATATTCTTCACTTATCTTGTATATTATACCATCTCGCGTATTACCAGCCACCAAACTCAAAACCGATCAAAAACCGTACTTAAATTCCGCGTACCGGGTTCCCGGCATAAGCTAATTATGTTGTTTCAGGAATGCAGCTTCAGTATTGCATTCCATGTCGATCGGGCTGTTTTCCCCCAGTCATAACCCAAAGCTCGTTCCCGCGCCTTTGCCGCCAGCTCTTCCACAACAGGAGGATGCTCCGCCAGAGACACCAGCTTTTCAGACAAATCGCGGGGAGATGATGGGTCAAAATAAAGAACAGCCTCGCCCCCGAATTCAGGCATAGGCAGCCTATCAGAACATATTACAGGACGCCCTGCCCCCATAGACTCAAGCAAAATATTGGGGCAGTTCTCGCACTCTGATGCAAAGATTATCGCTTTTGCATTGCCATAACCGGCCGGAAGTTCGTCATGCGGGATATTGCCTGTAAGGATGACATCCTTTTCCAATCCTAATTTTTTAATTTCCTCCCGCACTTGTCTCCCATAAGAGGAATCATTATGCCCGACAAGGACGAGAACTTCCGGGGTTGTTTTAACTTTTTTAAAAAGGGCAAACCCCCGGACCACCTCAAGCTGATTCCTATACACATCTAACGCCGAAACATAGAGGAAGTACTCCTTTTCAGGCAGCCAGCCCGGATGAGGCAAAGCATTGTTTAAAATTTTAAATTTTTCTTCTAATCCATGCGGTATTGTTACCGTATTTTTAATTCTATTGCCTAAGAACTTTTGAACCGCCTTTTGCGCATAGTCTGAAATAAAAATGACCAGATCCGCTTTAAGCATGCTCCGCGACATCCCGCCCTCCAAGAGCCAATTGCGAAATCTTTCCCAGCCCAACGGGTATCGTTTACGCTGCCGCACATCAAAGGGGATCATATTTTGAGACATCGTGACCGTCTTACAACCCTCAGGAGGAATGGTATTAATTAATCCGCCGGGACAAAAAAGGACATCCGGCTTTAAGTTTGCCAGTATTTTCCCGAATACGAACCTCTCCCAGAAGGCCCTGAGAACAGGATTTTCCGTAGGCCAACCCGTGGTCATCCGTTTTATTCCGGGATGTTCCGGGATCTGAACGTAATCCGGCAGAAATATGAAAACTTCGCTGTTGTAAGAATCGTCAAAATGCCGCAACAAATTTACGATGTGCGTCTGGCTGCCGCCTCTCCGTGCGGACAGGGCGTTGATCACAATTCTCATTCTACGCCACTTCCGATAAAAGGTCCGCTGCTTTTGATAGCTCTTTGTTTAGCGCTCATACGATATGTGATCTATCGGCCCAGGCAACCACGCAATAGAGAAAGCCCTTTTTGGGTCGCACCCCTGAAACCGACCTCTCTTAATTTCCTGAAGGTCATGACGGAGAAAATTCTCCGAATTCCGGCTGAATTATTTTTTCTATCCACCATTTGCGCTATTTCCGCGGCAAGTTTTCGGAATCGCTCTTGTGGTATTTTTAAGCAAAAATAGTTGACCGGACTTTGATGATTATATAGGGAAACGTCAAAATCCTCCGGGACCGATCCTTGTTTTTTACATAATTCGAAGAGTTCTGTTCCCGGATAGGGGGTGAAAACGCTGTAAATAACGGTATCGCTATCTATTTTTTGCATCGCGTCACACGTATGAGCCAGAGTGTCTTCGGTTTCATTCGGGAAACCGATCATAAAAAAGGCATGCGATTCTATCCCCATCTTCCTGATCATGTTATTAGCGGCAAACGCCTCTTCAATGGTGATGTTTTTTTTAATTTCCCGAAGAACTCCGTTATCTCCGGATTCGAGACCGATATGTATCGAGTAGCAACCGGCAGCCTTCATTGCGGACAAGGTCTCCTCATTGACCAGCTTCACATGAAGTTCACAGCTCCATTTTATACCGGGACAATACTTGATCAGTGCCGCGCACAATTTATTGATAAAATCCTTATTTACCCCGAAAGTGTCATCGTCAAACCGGACAGTATTTACCCCTTTTTTTTGAAGGGCCTGTATTTCCAAAGCGACGTTTTCCGGAGAGCGGAACCTGGCTTTCCGGCTCCAGATATATCTTGACCCGCAAAACGAGCAGCAGTACGGACATCCCCGTATGGCAAACACGCTTTTAAATGCTATAACAGGATACTTTGCATAGTCCTTTAAGACGCGGGATGCGTACTCGTGAGGATATGGCAGAGAATCCAGATCTCCTATGAATTCCCGCGGTTTAGTTGTAACGATCCGCCCGTTCTTTCTAAAGCAAACACCATTAACGTCATCAAGATCTTGTTTGGTCGAGATTTTTTGAAGAAGCTCTATAAGCGTAGCTTCACCCTCTCCAACGACGCAAACATCTATTTCAGGGCACTTAAAGACATCCTCCCTCACCATCGATGGGTGCGGTCCCCCGACAACCACAGTAGCTGACGGGCATAACTCCCTCACAATTCCCGCCACGATCCTGGCAGACGCAAAATTCTGCGCTTTTGCCGAAATTCCGACCACGGTTGGCTGATAATCGCGGATAGCGGCCCGGACTTCCTGCCAGACTTTAGCGCTTTGACTTTTAATATTTTTCAGGTAACTGGTATACCCATCGCCAGCCATATATCCAAACTGTAAGGGCTCGGCATTAGCGATAAAATCAGAATTGTACACCAGGACATCCCAATCGGTATCCCGCTTCACAGTAGCAGCCAGATAGGCAAGCGAAAGCGGATAGAGATCCAAAGCGTATGTATCCTTGTATAGCCGGTAAAACGGGGGCTCCACCAATAACAATCGTTTTGTGGTGCTCATATTGCCTATTCAAATCAGACGGTTCTGCCTCGATACATTAATAGAGAGAAAAACTTGCTCACAACTAAATATATAATAAATATCTTAACCGCTATCGCCATATCCATTCTATTCCAGTTGATCACCATCGGGATCATAAAGGCGTAACACGCAAGCCCCCATACCCCTTTTCGCATGAACCAGATTTCAAACAGACCAACGAGAAAAGAAAATAATGCGAACACAGGAACAAGACCAATAACCCCAAAGTTTACCAACGCTTCAACTACGGGAGAAAAGCCAAAAGCTGAAGTTAATTCGCTTGCATTACTTACACCATAATAATCCATAGAGAACTGTACGGCCGCCGTATCCGGCCTCTCGGGCCAAAAATACCTCGGCACCATATTATAAAGCACATCGGTCGTGTAACTCTTGCCTAAAAGCAGAGAAGCATTATCCTGCCCCATTAATTTCCACTTGGTAAAAACACTGTAATTTGTACCAAATTCCTGTGTAAGCGGATCAAACTCTTGGATCTTGAACGAAACATCGGCTATCCGGGCAAAACCGACATCCCTGACAAGCCCTACAGCGTAAATGAAAAAATACAGGCCCAGGCAAGACAGCAGGAAAGTTTTCCTGTTTATGGGTTTTAAATAGAGATAAACACATATTAAAGGGAGAACCATCATGCCCGCATTTAATCGGGCGCCGCGAAGCAAATAATAAGTGCAAAACAATCCGACGACCGATAGAGTGAATATAAGTAATTTTCGATTTTTAGTGTTGTTAGCCCCAATGAACGCCAAAACAGTACTGCTGATCGCAAGCACCCATAATATCGCGCCAAACAATGTTTGTTCCGGATTCCCGGTTTGCGGAGAAGCCACATAGCTACGAGGATTAAAAATCGCGCTAAATTCCCAACCTAAGCCCTTAAGGGCAAAAAACATAACCATACCTACCGCAACGGTCATAATAACTATTGCGGGCATTGGCATATAGGTCTGTAAAACTTGAGCCGAATTTCTATTTTTTTTAAACCTATGGTAGAGTCTTTGAAAATAAAGGCCGATCAGAATGCCGGCCGCGCCCAGTATTTGGACTTCCATATATTCGACATCGTAATCCGTATCCGTATTGGTAAAAAACAATCTTGAGACCGGCATTGCCACTGAATACATACAATATGAAACGACCAACACAAGCCCTGGCGACAACACATTTTGAAATCGATTGTTAATTTTTACCCTGGACAATCTCATTCCAGTAACCAAAAAGAGGGCCAAGAGCAGCAAATATACTAAAATCACAATACCCCTTCTTTAACATCAGCACATATTTTGACCAGCTTCTCAGTTCTTTGCTCCCATGACCAGTTCTTTTCGATAAAAGCGCGGCCATCACGCCCTAATTGACTGCGTTCCACCTCACTGCCGATCAACCTCTCGATAATAGTCACCATTTGCTCCGCATTATCCCCAACTAAAACGCCGGCTGGCGTTTCCGGGAAAGCCCTGACACACGCGGGGGTAGTTATAACCGGCAACCCACATGCCATTGCCTGCAGAATTTTGTTTTTTATACCTGACCCCGAAATCATGGGCGCAATAAAGATATCTGCGGCCTGATGCTCAACGGTCATGTCCTGAACCGTGCCCGTAACAACGATCCTGGCATCAGCTTTTGCAGCCTCCAGAATTTCCCCCGTGGGTGCACGCCCGACTATCCGCAATTCGATATCGCCATGCACATTGGGCATTA